>Ga0265293_10002366_pt1 | contig 38171 bp, 33 predicted proteins | sample Munlanlewell138R_FD_192505 | JGI IMG/M metagenome (GOLD analysis project Ga0265293, IMG submission 192505) | Leachate microbial communities from a municipal landfill in Southern Ontario, Canada - Leachate well 138R | ecosystem: Engineered > Solid waste > Landfill > Unclassified | place: Canada... | reverse complement strand
CGGCCAGCGGATTACCGTGGAGTTTATCGCCCCGATACGGGAGGAGCGGCAGTTTTCCAGTGTCGATACACTGCTGGCGCAGATTCGCACCGATATCGAGTACGCGCGGCATTTTTTCGCCGATCGTGGGCTGGAACGGTCGCCGTGCCGATTTGATTGAAACTATTCCGGCCCGCGGGCCACCTGACGTCGATGTAGAGGACAATGACAGACTCAACGACCCGAGATTACAAGGCAACCCTCAACCTGCCGAAAACGGCGTTCCCGATGAAGGCGAACCTCGCCCAGCGGGAGCCGGCCATGCTCGACAACTGGCGGCAGCAGGGCCTCTACCAGGCGATGCGCGATGCCCGTCGGGGCCGCGAGACGTTCATCCTCCACGACGGCCCCCCCTACGCCAACGGCGAGATTCATATCGGTCATTCCGTCAACAAGGTGCTCAAGGACATCATCGTCAAGTCGCGGGTGCTGTCCGGCTTCGACGCGCCCTATGTGCCGGGCTGGGATTGTCACGGCCTGCCCATCGAGCACAACGTCGAGAAGAAAATCGGCAAGGCCGGGGACAAGGTCGATTACAAGACCTTTCGCCGGCACTGCCGCGACTACGCCATGAAGCAGGTCGAGGGCCAGAAGAAGGATTTCATCCGCCTCGGCGTGATCGGCGACTGGGATCACCCCTACCTGACCATGGATCCGAAGATCGAGGCCGATACCATCCGCGCCCTCGGCCGGATCATCGACAACGGCCATCTGGTGAAGGGTTACAAGCCGGTGTACTGGAGCGTGGTGGGCGCCTCGGCCCTCGCCGAAGCCGAAGTGGAATACCAGGACAAGACGTCGTTTTCGATCTACGTCAGCTTTCCGGTGGCGGACAGCGCCGCCCTCGAAGTCGTCACCGGCCCTCTCAGCGGCAGCGGCGAACTGGCGGTGGCGATCTGGACCACCACGCCCTGGACGCTGCCGGCCAACCAGGCCGTAGCGGTCAATCCCGAGCTGGATTACCTGGTGGTGCAGTGCGAGGTGGCGGGCCGCGAGCAGCGCCTGATCCTCGCCGAAGCCCTGCTGGCCGACACCCTCGCGCGCTGGTCGGTGACGGAGCATCGCGTCCTCGCCCGGGTCGGGGGCGCGGCCCTGGAACACCTGCGCCTCGACCATCCTTTCTATGACCGCCAGGTGCCGATACTGCTGGGCGACCACGTCACCACGGAAGCCGGTACCGGCTGCGTCCACACCGCCCCGGACCACGGCATGGATGACTTCGTGGTCGCCGGCCGCTACGGTATCGGCACCCTCAACTATATCGACGACCATGGCTACTACCGGAATGGGGTCGAGCTGTTTGCCGGCGAGCACGTCTACAAGGTCGACGAGAAGGTCGTCGAGGTGCTGAAAGAGCGGGGCCGGCTGTTGTCGGTGGGCACCATCACCCACAGTTTTCCCCACTGCTGGCGGACCAAGACGCCGCTGATCTTCCGCGCCACGCCCCAGTGGTTCATCAGTATGACCGCCAATGGCCTGCTCGCCAGCGCCAAGGCGGCGGTCAAGGGCGTCACCTGGCACCCGGGCTGGGGGCAGGCGCGCATCGAGGCAATGCTCAACAACAGCCCCGACTGGTGTATTTCCCGCCAGCGCACCTGGGGGGTGCCCATTGCCTTGTTCGTGGACAAGGACAGCGGCGCCCTGCACCCCGACACGGCCAGGCTGATCGAAGAGGTGGCCAGGCGGGTGGAAAGTGCCGGCATCGATGCCTGGTTCGACCTCGACCCGGCGGAACTGCTCGGCGCCGAGGCGTCCCGCTACGACAAGGTGACCGACACTCTCGATGTCTGGTTCGACTCCGGGGTGACCCACTTTTCGGTGCTCGGTCGCCGCGACGGGCTGAGCTACCCTGCGGACCTCTACCTGGAGGGCTCGGATCAGCATCGCGGCTGGTTCCAGTCGTCGCTGAAGACCGCCATCGCCATCAATGGCGACGCTCCCTACAAGGCGGTACTGACCCACGGTTTCACCGTCGATGCCCAGGGCCGCAAGATGTCCAAGTCGGTGGGCAACGTGGTGTCGCCCCAGAAGGTGGTCAACGACCTCGGCGCCGACGTACTGCGGCTGTGGGTGGCGGCCACCGATTTCAGCGGCGAGATGAATGTTTCCGATGAGATCCTCAAGCGCACCGCCGACTCCTACCGGCGCATCCGCAATACCGCGCGTTTTTTGCTCTCCAATCTCGATGGCTTCGATCCCGGCACCCACAGCGTGGCGGAGGACGAGATGATCGCCCTCGACCGCTGGGTGATGGATCGCGCCGCGCGCCTCCAGGATGAGCTCGTGGCCTTCTACCACGACTATAATTTCCACATGATCTACCAGCGGCTGCACAACTTCTGCGTCAACGACCTGGGCGGCTTCTACCTCGACATCATCAAGGACCGCATCTACACCTGCGGCACCGACAGCCTGCCCCGCCGCTCGGCGCAGACCGCTATCCACCACGTGGCGGAAGCCTTCGTGCGCTGGATCGCGCCGATCCTGAGTTTTACCGCCGACGAAATCTGGAGCTTCATGCCCGGCCCGCGGGACGACACCGTATTCACCGCCGAGTGGTACCCGTTGCCCCGGCTGCCCGCCGACGCCGCGATCAGCGCCGCCGACTGGGCCACCATTGCCGAGGTCAAGGAGGCGGTCAACAAGGTCATCGAGGATGAGCGCAATGCCGGCGGGATCAAGGGCGCCCTTCAGGCGGAAGTGAGCCTCACCGCTTCGGCGGAGATCGCCGCGGTGCTGGCCAAGCTGGGGGACGAGCTGCGTTTCGTGACGATTACCGCCAGCGCCCGGGTCGACGAGGATGCGGCCGCTGCCGTCACCGGGCTCAGGGTCGGGCTCGCCGTTTCCTCAGCGCCGAAGTGTGTGCGCTGCTGGCATTTTCGCGCCGATGTCGGCAGTCGTGAAGAACACCCGGAACTCTGCGGCCGCTGCGTCGATAATGTCGATGGCCGTGGCGAAGTGCGGCGTTTCGCCTGATGGAGCGGACGGTGACTACGCATTCAATCGTTGTCCGCAGCGGCGCCCTGTTGGGATGGTATGCCCTGGCGCTGCTGGTGGTGGTTGTCGATCAGTTGACCAAGGGTATCGCCAGCGCCTATCTCGACTATGCCAGGCCGGTGATGGTGACGTCCTTTTTCAACTGGACGCTGCTTCACAACCCGGGCGCCGCCTTCAGCTTTCTCAGTGACGCCGGCGGTTGGCAGCGCTGGCTTTTCCTGGCCATCTCCACGGTGGTGAGCCTGGTGATCGTGGTGTGGATGGCCCTTCTGCCCCGCAACGCCCGCCTGCAACTGCTCGCCCTGGGCCTGATCCTCGGCGGTGCGATCGGCAATCTGTGGGATCGCCTGATGCACGGCTTTGTCGTGGATTTCATCCAGCTGCACTATGGCGGCTATTATTTTCCCGCTTTCAATATCGCCGATTCCGCGATCACCGTGGGCGCGGCGATATTGATCGTGGATTCACTGTTTGGACGACAAGGTAGATGATATCGTGTTGTCTCCTGATGGTAAGACAGGACGGACTGTGATGACTGAATTGATCATTGGCCCTGGCACCCAGGTGACCCTGCATTTTTCTCTGACTCTGGACGACGGCACCGTGGTCGATTCCAACTTCGATCGCGAGCCGGCGGTGTTCGATGTCGGTGACGGCAGTCTGCTTCCCGGTTATGAGGCCGTGTTGTTCGGTCTCCGCGCCGGCGACGAGACCAGTTTTGAAATGAAACCGGAGCATGGCTTTGGCCAGCATAACGAGGCCAACATCCAGGTCATGCCGAGGGCGGATTTCGATCAGCCGCTCGAGGTGGGGCTGGTGTTGTCCTTCGCCGATGCCAGCCGTGCGGAACTGCCGGGGGTGGTGGCGGCGTTCGATGACGATACCGTGACCGTGGATTTCAACCACCCGCTGGCCGGGCGCGAGCTGACATTCCGGGTGGCGATCCGTGCGGTGGCACCGGCGGTGACGCACTGATGGCCGATTTACCGAGGGCTCGTTCCGCCATGGACTCCCTGCCTGTGGAGATCGTGCTGGCCAACCCCCGGGGTTTCTGTGCCGGTGTCGATCGCGCCATCGATATCGTCAATCGTGCGCTGGATATTTTCGGCGCGCCGATCCACGTTCGCCACGAAGTGGTGCACAACCGCTTCGTGGTGGAATCCCTCAAGGAGCGGGGCGCGGTGTTCGTCGATGAGCTCGACGAAGTGCCCGACAACAGCATCGTGATCTTCAGTGCCCACGGGGTATCGCAGGCGGTGCGCCAGGACGCGGTGCGCCGCGGCCTCAAGGTGTTCGACGCCACCTGTCCGCTGGTCACCAAGGTCCACATCGAGGTGGCGAGGTACAGTGGCGAGGGCCGCGAGTGCATCCTGATCGGTCACGCCGGGCATCCCGAGGTGGAAGGCACCATGGGGCAGTACGATATCGCCAACGGCGGGCGCATCTACCTGGTGGAGCACCTCGGCGACGTAATGAGCCTGGAGGTAAACGATCCGCAGCGCCTGGCCTATGTCACTCAGACCACCCTGTCGGTGGATGATACCGCCCGGGTCATTGATGCCTTGAGAGCGAAATTTCCCGCGATCCAGGGCCCGCGCAAGGACGATATCTGCTATGCCACTCAGAATCGTCAGGATGCGGTCAAGCAACTTGCCCTCGAGTGCGACCTGGTGCTGGTGGTCGGTTCGCCCAACAGCTCCAATTCCAATCGCCTGCGGGAGCTGGCGGAGCGTTGTGGCGCGACCGCGTACCTGATCGACGGCGCCGACGACATCCGGGCGGAATGGTGCGCAGGCAAGCAGTACATTGGCATCACCGCTGGCGCTTCCGCGCCTGAGGTGCTGGTGCGCGCGGTGATCGACCGCTTGCGGGAGATGGGCGCGGGAGCGCCGGTGGAGATGAAGGGCAGGGAAGAAAACATCCGTTTCTCGATGCCCAGGGAATTGCGCTAGGGCCTGTTGGCGCTTCACCGGCGACGCTGTGCAATGCAGATATCGCCGGTGCGCCTCCTGCGTCGGCACACCTTATGCTGTTTCATAGAGCATAGGGTGACTGAGGAAGGAAGCGCACCGAACCTCAGGCGAAGAGAACGCCCTCAATCGATGGCCAGTTTTTGCAGCTTGTAGCGCAACTGGCGAAAGCTGAGGCCGAGCTTGGTGGCGCTGAGGGTCTTATTCCAGCGGTTTTCTTCCAGTACCCGCAGCAGGATTTCCCGTTCGACGTCCGCCAGAAAATCATCCAGAGAGACTCCTGAGCCCGGCACATAGTCATTGACCAGGGATCCGTTGGCTGCGACCTGCTGCGCCGGAGGCGGCGCGCGGCGCGCCTGCAGGCTCAGGTCGTCGGCGGTGATGACACCGTTGGTGCACAGGGTGAAGGCCCGTTCCAGGGTGTTTTCCAGTTCGCGCACGTTGCCGGGGAAGGGGTATTCCAGCAGGGCCTTCAGGGCCTGCTCGCTGAGAAGGGGGGTGGGCAGCCCGGTTTCGCGGGAGAACCCGGCGAGGAACAGCTGCGCCAGCAACGGGATATCCCCGCTGCGCTCCCTGAGGGCGGGCACGCGGATTTCAATCACATTGATGCGGTAGAACAAGTCTTCGCGAAAGCGCCCGGCGCGGACCTCGTTGTCGAGGTTTTTGTGCGAGGCGCTGAGAATGCGCACGTCGATGTTTTTTTCTTCCGGGTCGCCGATGGGGCGTATCGATTTCTCCTGAATCGCGCGCAGCAGTTTGACCTGCATGGGCAGCGGCAGGTCCGCGACTTCGTCGAGGAGCAGCGTGCCGCCGCTGGCGGCCTGGAACAGCCCCTGTTTGTCCTGGATGGCGCCGGTGAAACTGCCTTTCCTGTGGCCGAAGAATTCGCTTTCCATCAATTCTGCGGGAATGGCGCCACAGTTGACCGGAATGAACGGTCCCTGGCTGCGCGGCCCCAGATAATGGATGGCCCGCGCTGCCAATTCCTTGCCGGTGCCGGATTCGCCGGTGATGAAGATCGGCGCCTGGCTGCGCGCCACCCGGCTGATCTGCTGGCGCAGGTTGGCCATGATCGGTGAGTTGCCGGTGAGTCCGGTTTCCTCGGCGTCGGGGAATGTCGGCTCCTCGCGCAATTGCAGCGCGGTCTGCACCATGGCGCGCAGCCGCGACAGTTCCACCGGCTTCGAAACAAAATCAAAGGCACCTTTTTTCAGTGACTCGACGGCGAGATCGGTGTTGCCATGGGCGGTGATGATCGCCACCGGCATGGCCGGGCAGTGGCGCTGGATATGGTCAACGAGTTCGAGTCCATCGCCGTCGGGCAGGCGCATGTCGGTCAGGCAGAGCTCGAAGCGATGTGCGGCGAGTTGCGCAAACGCGGCGCCGAGGCTGTCGGCTTCGCGGACCCGGAGGCCGAGTTGGTCGAGGGTGATATGCAGCAGTTCGCGGATATCCGCCTCGTCGTCGACGATCAGCACCTGGTAATCATTCATTGTCGTTGCGTTCCAGTGTCTTGCCGGGATGGGCAAAGCCGATGCGGAAAGCGCCCGCTTCAGTGGTGGTGGGGGCCTGGTATTTCAGGGTCGCATAGTTGATTTCACAGAGTTCGCGGGCGATATAAAGCCCGAGGCCGGAACCTTCGCCGGATGTGGTGAAAAAGGGCTCGAACAGTTTGCCTCTGTCGCTCTCGGCGACGCCCGCGCCACGATCGAGGATGTCGAGTACCGGGAGGTGGTCGATGCCGCCGACACCGGCGCGCAACCCGGCCCAGCGAATGCCGCTGTGCTGGGCGCTGTGGCGGATGGCGTTGTCGAGCAGGTTGCCGAGTACCTGCTGCAGGTGGCTCGGGTCGAAGACAGTGGCGATTGTCTCGGCGTCGAAACTGAGTTCGATTACCGGGCGCTGGGTGCAGGTATCGACATAGTCGCTGACGAATTGCCGCAGCCAACGGGTGAGTTCGATGGGTTCGAAGGCATGGCGGTGGTGCCGGGAAAGTTGCAGGACATTCTCGACGATCTGGTTCACCCGGCGTACCTGCTTGCCGATGATGCTGGTGAGCCGGGTGGTGGCGGCGTCGCCATCGCGCAGCTCTGCCAGCAGTTGCGAGGCGTGGCTGATGGCGCCGAGGGGATTGCGAATCTCGTGGGCAATGCTGGCGGTCAGTCTGCCCAGCGAGGCCAGCTTGAGCTGCTGGGCCTGCTGGGTGGCGGCGCGGAAATCTTCGAGGAAAACCAGAGTGCGGTTGTGGCCCGATTGCTCCAGGTTCTTGAAGCTGGCCCTGGCTTCGGTATTGCCGTGCTGGGGGATGAATGGTGGCGGCCGCTGCCAGGGCGATTGTTGCCAGTGATGCAACTGCCGGGCAAGGCCCGGTTCGAGGCCCAGATTGTCGCCCCGTTTGAAGCGCGCGGTGCGGTCGTGGCCCCCGAGCAGTTGTACCGCGGCGCGGTTGATCAGCTCGATATTGCCCTGGCCATCGACCACCAGAATGCCGGTGTGCATGTGGCTGATGATCATCTCGTTCAGTTCCTGGAGCTGTGCGGATTGCTCCGATTCCTGGCTGGCCACCTGTTCGGCGCGGCGCAGCGCGCGGTTTAGCCCCTGGAACAGCAGCGCGGTGACGAACAACAGGATGCCGAGAATGCCGGCGGGGAACAGGGTGTTGCGCTCGGCGGCGGTGGTGAGCAGATTGCTGGCGCTTTCGATGATGATGCCGATACTGGCCACGGCCGCGACCAGGATCGCCAGTTGGCCGGCGAAGAAGATCGATCCGGCGGCAACGGTCACCAGCATCAGGTAGCCGATGCCGCTGCCCAGGCCGCCGCTGGCGTTCATCAGCAGGGTGTGGGTGGTGACATCGGCGAGCAGGATGAACAGCAGGTGGGCGGCCGTCGGCCGATAGCGTTGCCGGCGACAGCGGTACAGGTCGGCCAGGGTCGCCAGCAGGTAGATGGATGACGTATAGAGAAACAGCTGCCGACCGCTGCTGCCAAGGATATTCGGCGCCAGTCCGGCGCCGAAGGCAATGCACAACAGCAGCGCCAGGAGCAGGCGGTAGAACAGGTAAAACCGCAATAGACGGGCCGAGAGTGCATCCTGGGTAAAGTGGGTTTTATCGGATTCCATGGTGCTTTCGGCGGGTCCCTGGATTTTGCTATTGCGGGCATTTTAGCCGAAAATAACCGCCTCTATCACCGCACTCCACTATCACGGTACTCCGGCAGCCCATGACCTCGATCACCATCGCCCTGGCCCAGACCAATCCACTGGTTGGCGACATTCCCGGTAATACCCGCAAGTGTCTCGACAGCATTCAGGCCGCCCGCGCGGCGGGAGCCCAGGTGGTGCTGTTGCCGGAGCTGATGCTCATCGGCTACCCCCCGGAGGATCTGCTGTTGCGCCCAAGCCTCGACGGCCGGGTCGACGAGGCCATCGCCCGGGTGGCCGACGCCAGCCGCGATATCCTGGCGGTGGTCGGCTATCCGCGGCGCCGCGACGGCGTGCTGTACAACATGGCGGGGGTGTTTCGCGATGGCGAACTGATCGCCGAGTACGCCAAGCAACTGCTGCCGAACTATCAGGTATTCGATGAAAAACGCTACTTCGGCCAAGGCGTCGAGCCCTGCGTGGTGACTGTCGACGGTGTCCCGTTGGCGATCACCATCTGCGAGGATATCTGGGAGCCGGAGCCGATGGCGGCGGCGCGGGCCGCCGGCGCCCGGGCGATGTTGACCATCAATGCCTCGCCCTTCCACCTTGGCAAACAGGCGGAGCGGGAGGCGGTGGTGGCCAGACGCGCCCGTGAAGGGGGCATGCCGGTGGTCTACCTCAACCAAGTGGGCGGCCAGGACGAACTGGTGTTCGACGGCGGCTCGATGGCGATGGATGCCGGCGGCATGGTGAAAATGCGCGCCCCGCTGTTTGCCGAGGGGCTGTATTGCTGCCGGCTCGAGGTGGCCGGCGACGTTATCGGCGTCGCCGCCGGCGAAGTGGCCGGGGTGCCGGCCACGGTGCCGGCCACCTACCAGGCACTGGTCATGGGCGTGCGGGATTACGTCGCCAAGAATGGCTTCAAGGGCGTGGTGCTCGGCCTTTCGGGGGGCATCGATTCCGCATTGACCCTGGCGGTGGCGGTGGATGCCCTGGGCGCCGAGCGGGTCGAGGCGGTGATGATGCCGTTTCGCTACACCTCGCAACTGAGCCAGGACGATGCCGCCGAAGAGGCGCGGCTGCTCGGCGTCAGATACCAGTCGATCAGCATCGAGCCGATGTACGAGGCGTTCACGGCGGCCCTGGCGGAGGAATTCACAGGTCTGCCGGTCGATATTACCGAACAGAATATCCAGGCCCGGGCCCGGGGCGTGGTGCTGATGGCGATTTCCAACAAGAAAGGATATCTGGTGCTGACCACCGGCAACAAGAGCGAGGTGGCGGTTGGCTATTGCACGCTCTACGGCGACATGGCCGGCGGCTTCGATGTGCTGAAAGACGTGCCGAAAACCCTGGTCTTCGAACTCAGCCGTTACCGCAACAGCATTGCCCCGGTCATCCCAGACTCGGTGATTACCCGGCCGCCATCGGCGGAACTGGCCCCCGACCAGAAGGATGAAGACAGTCTGCCTCCCTACCCGGTGCTCGACCGCATCCTCGAACTCTATATCGAGGAAGATCAAAGCGCCGAGGCCATCGTCGCCGAAGGCTTCGACCGGGACGATGTCTATCGGGTGATCCGCCTGGTGGATGTCAACGAATACAAGCGCCGCCAGGCGCCGATCGGGGTGCGCGTCACCCGCCGAGGCTTCGGCCGCGATCGGCGCTACCCAGTGACCAATGGCTGGAAGGCGGGCCAGTAATCCCTTTATCCAAGGAGTAACCAGCATGTTCATCGCCATGAACCGTTTCAGGATCGCCCCCGGGCGCGAGCAGGAATTCATCGACCTCTGGGCCAGCCGCGACAGTTATCTCGAGGGCGTCCCGGGCTTCCGCCAGTTCAACCTGGTGCGCGGCCCGGCAAGCGAAGAGTACAGCCTGTTCGCCTCGCACTCGGTGTGGGATTCGCGGAAGTCATTCGAGGACTGGACCCATTCCGAGGCGTTTCGCAAGGCCCACGCCCAGGCGGGTGGCAGCAAGGGGTTGTACCTCGGGCCGCCACAGCTGGAACTGTTTGACGCCGTCATCTGAGAGCCTGTTTGACGTCTCTCGAGAAACATCGAGAGAACCCCCTATCGGATGTGTTGACGAAGGAAACACAGCAGAGGCTGGCATCGATCCCGGTGCGCTTCGTGCCCACACCCTATGCAGGGTATCGCCGGCCGGAAAGCCTTTGAACAGGCTCTGAGACAGCGGCAGCGGCAATCCGCGCACCCTCGCCATCCGGGGCCGGTGGGCATGGTCCTGGGCAAAGAGACGTAGGCATCTCGACGCTGGCGTCGGAGCGGCGCCAAATACAGGTCAGTGACTGGCGGCATCGCCACCAAAGAGAGGTTCGGGGTCCAGTACCCGGCTGGCGTGGCGCAGCTCGAAATGCAGGCGCGGTGACGGGTTGTCTTCCCGGAAGCGGGCAATGACCTGTCCGGCGCGCACCTTGTCGCCTTTGCTGACGGTCACTTCGTTGGCATAGACGTAGATCGACGAGATTTTGTGGTCGTGGTTGATCAGGATCATGCTGTCGCCCCGTATCCGCACAGGAAGAACCAGGGCCACGGTGCCGTCGGCGATGGCGTGCACCTGGTGGTCGCTCCTCGCCGGCCAGGAAAAATCGACGCCGGAGTGATAGTCCTCTGCGATGTGCGGGCTGCACCCTATCTGCAACTTGTCCGACAGCCCGCGGGTCATGCCGCCGCCGGTGACGGGTGGATGAAAATCGAGCCTGGAAAGCAGCGCCGCCGATTCCTGCCGGCCCACCACCCGGTTGGTGTCGGAGAACCCGAGGGTGACGACGCTGATCACCGTCAGGACCGCCCCGGTCAGCAGCGCCGGCATCACCGAAAATTTGCGGGTGGAGGGCGCCAGCAGCCGCTGCAGCCGTTCCTTGAGAGCGATTGAGCCGAGATTGGCGGTGACGTCGCTGTCCGGCCCCTTGCTGTTGTAGAGCGCCGATACGTTGAGCAGCGTGCGGGCATAATCCCTGGCGTGCAGGCCGCCGGACTCGATGGTGGTGGTGTCACAACTGCTCTCTCGCAGGTTGTCTATGCGGCGTCCGCTCAACCACAGCAATGGATTGAAGAACAACAGCACCCGCACCAGCAACTGGAATTGCAGGTAGAGGTCGTCCAGCCGTTTGACATGCCCCAGTTCATGGCCTATCACCACGCTGACATCCTGCCTGTCGAGCTTCTCGAGCAGCAGGTCGGGGATAAAGACCATCGGCCGGCGCACGCCGAGGGTAAAGGCCACGTCATGTTCCGCCGAATGGCACAGGCGTATCCGGCGGCGCAGCCTGTAGGCGTGCAGCCAGTGCTCGGCCATGGCCAGGCATGCGGGATCGGTCAGGGTTCGGGCGCGCCGGGCGATGCCGAGAAAGTGGCGGCGACGGCGGATGACGGCGATGCCTTTCCAGATGGCGATCATCAACCAGAGTCCCAGCAACAGGGTATTGACGTGGAGTGGCAAGGCCTGGTGGATGGGACCGCTGAGACGGTCCAGAGGTTGCAGGGTGCAGGGGTTGAACCACGTCGACGGCAGCACCGGTCCCGCGGCGGGGTGGAAGTGGTTGTGGAGCGGGCCGTGCAGGGAGGGCAGAAACAGCACCGTCAGCAGCCATCCCCAATAGATGAGCCAGATCGACAACAGGGTGCGCGGCGGATGCCGGCGCAGGAACCAGGTGAGCGCCGCCACGATCACAAACGCCAGGCCCGACAATGCCAGCAGGCTCTTGCCGGTGGCCAGTATCAGAAAGCTGTAGTTCTCTACCGTGGCGTTGAACATAGCGTTATTACGTTATTTTGTCGTCGTTCGATCCTTATCCGCCCGGTCGCCGAGGCGCGGGAGAAGTTAGTCGCCGTCGTTGTCCTGCTCGAGCAACTTGCGCATTTCCGCCATTTCTTCCTTGGTATATAGATCCTTCTTGGCAAACATGTTGAGCACTTCGCTGCGGTCCAGTTCGAGAACCTTGTCGGCCAGGAACTTGATCCACTGCATAACCCCCTGGCTGCGGCGGATCAGCGGCCGGTAGACATTGACGCCGTGCACCTGTTCGCGGGCCAGCAGTTCCTTGGCCACCATCCTGTCCATCACCGTCTTGGTGGTCGTGTACGCCCACTGGTTGTCCAGTGCGTCGTGGAGCTCGCGCACGGACATCGGGCTTTGCCGCCAGAGCTGGTGGAGAACGTTGTACTCGGCCTTGGAGAGTTCGGGAGGCATGGATCGTGACACCAAATTATCCGGCTTGCCGCCGATTGCCGACAATACTACTGCACATGTTTTGACCCTGTCCACATTGATAGCAGATCTGCTACAACTATTTTTTCCTGCTACAAAATAGTAGACATCTGCTACTTTGTAGTAGTAGGCTGCTTTTCAGCCTGGCCGGTTACCTGCCGGGCAGTGGTTCGCAGATTGCCAATCGGCGAGACACGGTGTCCCGGGCTGCGGCCGGGGATGATGCAACTGCCTAAAAATAAAATGAAAGAGAGAACGCCATGAACCGACAACGACTGAACGGCACCCTGAGCTCGACCCCCAGGCCACTGATGCTGGCGATCGCCGCCGGCAGTTTGCTGGCGTGGGGAATACCGTCCCATGCGCAACCCGGCGGCAGAACGGCAACCATCGAGGAAATCGTGGTCACCGCGCAGAAACGCGAGGAGTCGCTCCAGGACGCGCCCATCTCGATCGTGGCCCTGGGGCCGGAAATGCTGGAAAACCAAGGTATCCGCAGCATCACCGATCTCGGCGAGGGCGCGGTGCCCAACCTGCGCATTGCGCCTTTTGGTGGCAGTAGCGCATCACATCTGGTGACTATCCGGGGCATTTCAGCCCAGGATCCAGGACAGATCGCCAGGGAATCCCCCACCGGCATCTACCTCGACGGCGTGTACCTGGGCCGCGCCCAGGGGCTGGGGATAGATCAGCTGGACCTGGAGCGCATCGAAGTGCTCAGGGGGCCACAGGGGACCTTGTTCGGGCGCAATGCCCTGGGCGGCGCCATCAGTCTGGTATCGAAAAAACCCAGCGGTGAGTTCGGTTTTGCCCAGACCTTGGGCGTCGGCAACATGGGCTTCTTCAACAGCGTCACCCGGCTCGACCTGCCGGAGTTCGCCGGAATCAGCGCCAAGATCGACTATATGACCTCGAACCGGGACGGCTGGGTCAAAAACCCGGCCCGGGGGCAGGACGACTGGAGTGCGTTCGACAAAAGCGGCGGGCGCCTGTCCCTGCTGTGGCAGGCGGCGGACAACGTCACCGTGGCCTACGCCTACGACAAATCCCGCAACGAGGAGGTCGCCCCTTATATGCATCTCGATCGCTTGTTTGCGGGGGCGCCGCCATTCCCCGAAGGTGGCTTTCAGCAACTGGAGCCGCACCGGGTCAGCCGTGGGCGCACGGGGGCGCTCAATGAACCCAGTGTTTCCAAGGTCGAGGGCCACACGCTCAATCTGACCTGGGATATTTCGGACAACCATACCTTGCGCGCCATCAGCGCCTACCGCGAGCTGGAGCAAACCATGTTCAACAGCTATGCGGGAGGCTTCTATCGGCCGGGCCCGGCCACCGGCAATCTGTTTGGCCGTATCAGCCTGTCCGATGTCGAGCAGGACCAGGTCAGCCACGAACTGCAATGGCTCGGCTCGATGGACCGTGTGGAATTTGTCCTGGGAGCTTTCTATTACAAGGAAACGGCCGAAGATGCCCAGTCGGATCCCTTCGGCAACATGTTGACGCCCGATGGTCCCATCGTGCTGCCAGCGCCACGCTACACTCGCCCGGCGCCGGGGCGGGCCACGGAAATGACCGCCGAAAGCCGGGCGCTGTTCGGCCAGGCCAAGTGGACGCCGGATATCCTTGAGAACAGGTTCAGCGTCACTGTGGGAGCCCGTTACACCCAGGACAAGAAAGACGGGACCAGGCTGTATATCAATGGTACGCCGGCCCACCTGCCCTATAAATACGATGAAAACCGTTTCGATCCGGCGGTGACCCTCGCCTATGACTGGAATGAACAGGTCAACACCTATCTGCGTTGGAGTACCGCCTACCGGGGTGGCGGCATCAACACCCGCTCGGAGAGCTTCAGGCCCTTTGATGCGGACGAGGTCGAGAGCTGGGAGCTGGGTTTCAAGTCGGAACTGTGGGATCGGCGGGTGCGCCTGAACACCTCGCTGTTCCGTACCGAGTGGAACGACCAGCAGGTGGATTTCACCGCACCCACGGCGTCCAGTCCGTCCAACGGCGAGACTATCAATGCGGGCAACACCGTCACTTACACGGGATTGGAGGCTGACGCCACTATCGTGCCGGTGGCGGGGCTGACCCTGAATCTGAGTTATGGTTACCTCGATGTCGATTCGCCGCTGCAATACAACTACTTCATTGATCGGATGGTAAAGCTGGGTCCGGTACTGGCGCCCCGTCACAGTGGCGCGGTGTCGGCGGAGTATGAATTCGAGCCCACGGCATTCGGCACGGTGCGGGCATATCTGGGTATGAAATATTCCGATGCGTACCGTTTCAGCCCCAACTCTCCAGAGGCAAACACCGACGGCTACACGCTGTGGGACGCGCGCCTGACATTGAGCGACATACCAGTTGGTTCGACGCGGAGCAACCTGCGGATATCACTGTGGGGCAAGAATCTGACCGACGAGGAATATTTCTCTTACCACATGGTCAACCTGCGCAATGCACCGTTGGTCGATGCCGCGTCGGTGAGCTACAACACCCCCCGGACCTACGGGCTCGACATTACCTACACCTATTGATCTCAACAGTTATCGATCGCGACGCGGGCCAGCAGCCGGCAGGCTGACTGGCCGCCTTGAAGGAGTTCTCATGAATAAAATGATCCCCGGCCTGGTGCTGGCCGTGACCCTGACAACGCCTGCTCTGGGCCGGAGTGAGCCGGCGGCAGTGGTGTGGGCCGCCGACACCGTGGACGGTGTGCTGACTTTGCCCGAGCCCCAGCGGATCACCGGCGTATCCTACGGCGCCATGCCCGACGACCAGCAGCGGCCGGTCGAAGCGTTCAGCTCCTCCGCCGCGGGGCTGTTGATACGGCTGCCGGAGGGTGCCGATGCCGGCTATTTCCGCGTTACTTTCGAGGATGGCAGCGAACAGGTCATCGGCCAGCGCCGCCTCGCCTTCGACAATATCGAAAACCTGCGGGATCTCGGCGGTTACCGCACGGAGGATGGCCGCCAGGTGCGCTGGGGCAAACTGTTCCGCGCCAACGAACTGGCCGGCGCCAGCACCAGCGACAGGCAGCGGCTTGCGGCATTGCGGATCGCCACGATCTGCGATCTGCGCACCGGAATGGAACGGGATCGGCGGCCAACACCGGACATAGCCGGTGCGCGGTCTGACGCCGGTTGTCACGGCCCCGATGTGTTCGATTCAGACACTCTGCAACAACTGGCCGGTGAGGATGGCAGTGTCGATGCGATCGAATGGGAGGTTGTATTCACGGATTTTTTCCGCCAGTTGCCGACCCGTTACGCCAGCCAGTTCGGCACCCTGTTCCGCGATGTGCTCGCCACCGGGGATGACCAGGCCGTGTTGTTTCATTGCACGGCGGGCAAGGATCGCACCGGGGTGGCCTCGGCCCTGTTGCTGCTGGCCCTCGGTGTGCCGGAGCAGACGGTATTGGTGGATTTCCAGCTCAGCGAGCGCTACTTCACCGGCAAGACGCTCCAGGAGTCCCTGGATGGCCGCTTCGGCGGCGAGGTTCCCCGGGCGCTGATCGCGGCATCGCCGTCCTACCTGCAGGCGGCGCTCGATGGCATCCGCGCCGATCACGGCAGTGTCGATAATTACCTGACCTCGGTGCTGGGGTTGAGCGCAGAAGAGATCGCCCGGCTGCGACGACAGCTGCTCGAACCGGCTGCCGACGCCTGACCATTCCGATGGCTGCCGGGTCGCGCCCGACCCGGCAGCCGGTGGAGCTGGGCCGGCGCGGTGGCACTGCAAGCAGGGTTACCCTGTGCTCGTCGGCGCGCTGCCGAGTTCACCTTTTATATTCGGGGGGAGTTGCCGCCCTGTACTTTCTCCGCGATCCTTACGCCGGGTCGCCGCCATCGCTCAGTCCTTCCACCATGTCGCCGATGGTGATGGCCGGCAACGTGGTGATCTGCACCGTGCCCCGCGCGGCCATCTCCACCGACAACCGGACTACGGCCTTGTTGTCCGGCGCCTGGACGATGGAGACAAAATCATATTCGCCAAGGGTCGCGAACTGTTCGAGCACCTTGCAGCCGGATTTACTGATTTCGGTGTTGACCTCGCCGGTGCGCAAAGGGTCGCTGTGCAGTGTCTTGGCGCCTTCCGGAGTCAGTTTGGACAGCATCACATACAGTGGCATGATCGTTTGCTCCTCTGTGCGGGTTGGAACCAGCTGGCCAAATGAGTATAGGAGAGCGCTGCCCCAATGCAAATCAGCCAGCCACGCTGTCAGTGGCGACGAGGATATGTCGACGTTTCGCTACGGGATGATAAATAAGAAACCGTTTATATCTGAGATTCCGGCGGCGCGCTTCGTTCCTAGGCGCACCCTGTGGAACATCGGGCGCCGCCGGAGGAGGCGCACAGGGTTGCGCAAACTTCGACAGTCGTCCAGCCGACCGCCGTCAGGGGACGAGGCGCTGGCGGATTTCGCCCTGCTGCCAGACCAGCAGCTCCCCAGGCCGCATTGCCGTCCAGTGCTCATTGCCGGTCAGGGGCTCGGTGGCGATCACCGAGACGATGTCGTCGGGGCTGGTGTGCTCGGTGAAGTCGACGGTCAGTTCGGTGTCGGTCAACTGGGCGTTGCCGAAGGGCGCGCGGCGGGTGACATGGGTGAGCTTGGTACTGCAATAGGTATAGAGGTAGTCGCCGTCGGACAGCAGCAGGTTGAAGACGCCGAGCGCCCGCAGCTGTTCGCAACACTGGTGCAGCTTTTGCCAGAGCGGCGCGCGATGTTGCGGCAGGGTCGGGAAGGCCTCGCGCAGTTGCCCCAACAGCCAGCAGAAGGCGTGCTCGCTGTCGGTGTCGCCGATAGGCGCATAAGTGGACAGGGGCAGATCTTGCCAGCCGGACAGCTGGCCGTTGTGTGCATAGCACCAGGGCTTGCCCCACATTTCGCGGGTGAAGGGGTGGGTGTTGGCCAGGCGGATTTCACCGACATTGGCCTGGCGGATGTGGCTGATGACGATATTGGATTTGATCGGGTACTCCTGGATCAGCCGCGCGACGGCGGAACTGGCCGAGGGGTGCGGGTCGCGAAAATCCCGGTAGCCGCCCTGCTCGTAGAAGGCGATACCCCAGCCGTCGCGGTGCGGTCCTGTGTCGCCGCCACGGTACAGGAAGCCGGTGAAGCTGAAGCAGATATCCGTGGGCACATTGGCCGTCATGCCGAGTAATTCACACATTGTTGGTCCGCAATCTCAATGTCGGGCGCCATGGGCCTGGCGAGCGTTTCTCTGCCGCGCACCGCCGGGAAATCACTTCTTGTGCCAGCGAAACAGCAATGCCGCGAGGCCGAGAGACGTAGCGGTCATCAGCGCCAGCCACAGCAGGTGGTGGCTGACGTCCACCAGGCTCGCGCCCTCGATCATCACCGCGCGGAAGGCCTTGACGATATGGGTCAGGGGCATCAGGTTCGACAATGATTGCATCCAGGCCGGGGCGTCGTCGAGAGAGAACCACACTTCCGACATGAACAGCATCGGCCAGGTGGTGACGTTGAGCAGGCCGCCCGCCAGTTCCTCGTTGGCGGTCCGCGAGGCGATCAACAGCCCCAGGGCGATCATCGCCAGGGCGCCGGCGAGGGTGATCAGCAGTAGATTGATATAGTTGCCGAGCACGATCAGGTCGAGAAACAGGGCGCAGCCGGCGAAGATCAGTCCGTTGACCGCGACCACGATCAGCAGCCGCGACACCATCTGGGCACTGAGAAACTGCAGGGCCGTCACGGGCGTGGCCTGGAGCCGCTTCAGCACCCCGTTGTGGCGATAGCGAACGATGACGTAACCGACGCCGAACAGCGCGCCGAACATCAGGTTCATGCCGAGTACTCCCGGGATCACCCAGTCGACATAGCGGATTTTGCGCCCGCTGATTTCCTGGCGGACGAAGTCGGCGGTGGTGCCGAGCAGCAACTGCTCCACTGCGGCACTGGCGCTCGATTCGGTATTGATCCAGTAGCGGTTGCCGCCGTCGCTGCTCAACAGCAGATCGAGCTGGTGGTGCTGGGTGCGTTCCAGGGCCTTGTCGAGGCGATCGAAGCTAACCGTCTTGATATATGGCTGATCGAGCAGGGCGCTGGCGGGGCCGGTGCTGAAATCACCGTGAAGACCGACCCGGAAGACCGAGGTGTCGGGATTGGAGAAAGCCAGGGCGCAGGCGACGATCACCAGCAGCGGGAACAGGAACGCCCAGGCCACGGAGCCCTTGTCGCGGTAGTATTCCTTGTTGCGGGCGACGAGAATGGCGAGGAACTGTTTCATGGGGAACCTATAGGGAATTGGCTTGGCGGATCAGTCCCGCAGCAGATGGCCGGTGAGTTTGATGAACAGGTCCTCGAGGGTGGGATTGCGCACGCGCAGGGTGGACAGGTCGGCACGCTGGGCCATCAACTCCTGAAGTGTCTGCTCCACCGAGATGGTGATGATCTCCAGTTCGTCCTCTCCGGCCACCACTTCTCCGACGAGAAGCGAGGCGTCAAAACCATTGCCGGGGTGGGCGATACAGACCCGCTTGTGCGGCAGGTGCTTATCGAGCAACTGGCGGGGCGAGCCCTGGTCGATGATGCGGCCGTGGTCCATGATCACCAGTTCGTCGCACAGCAGTTCGGCCTCATCCATGTAGTGCGTGGTGAGCACGATGGTTTTGCCGCGGGCCTTGATGGCGCTGATCAGGTCCCAGAAGTGGCGGCGCGATTGGGGGTCGAGGCCGGTAGTGGGCTCGTCGAGAAAGACGATCTCGGGGTCGTTGATCAGGGCGAGGGCGAGCAGCAGCCGCTGCTTCTGGCCGCCGGACAGCTTGTTGGCTTCGCGGTCGCTGAATTCTCCCAGTTCGCACCAGTCGATGAGCTCATCGATCGCCAGGGGGTGCTGGTAGAAGTTGGCAAACAGCGTCAGCACCTCGCGCACGGTGAGAAAGTCCTGGAGCGCGGTGGCCTGAAACTGGATGCCACAGCGCTCGGCGAAGGATTTGTCCCGGGGCTTGCCCCGGTAGCGGATTTCGCCGCTGGTGGGGGCGGTGATGCCTTCTATGATCTCGATGGTGGTGGTCTTGCCGGCGCCATTGGGGCCCAGCAGGCCAAAACAGATACCGGGGCGAATGGCGAAACTGACGTCGTCGACCGCTTTCAGGGAGCCGTAGTGTTTGCGCAGATGGTCGACTTCGAGCAGGTAAGTCATGGTGAGGGACAGGTTGGGTTGCTGGGGGAGGGGCGCGGGTCGGCTTTCGGCGCGCTCGCTGTGATTGCCGTCATTTGGCGGGGGCGTCCGGGAAGCCGACGCCGCGGATAAACCGTATGACGACACCCTGTATGGCCTTTTTTTGGGCTTTTGCATCGGGCCGCTCACTGCGACCCTGGATGACCGGCTGCGCCACGCCGTGGATCAGGGCGATAAAGTCCTGGGCGGCTTCGCGGCTGGCGTCCACCTTGATGTCCTGTGCCTTGGCGCAGAGGGTGAGGTATTCCGAAATCATCCGGTAGGCGCTCTCCAGGGACTGGGTGTGGAAAGCGGCAATCTCGGGGTGGCGATACAGGGTAATGTTCATGACCCGAAACAGACCTATGCCTCTGGGGTCCAGCAGGATGTTGTAGATCAGGTTGCCGAGGTGGTTGAAGATGACCCAGGGGTCGCGGGAATCGGGAAGGGAGGTCAGGCTGAAGCGGTCGGCGAACAGCTTCTCGCCATACTCCAGCACGGTCCAGAAGAACTGTTCCTTGTTGCCGAAGCGGTTGTGGATGGTCTGCCGGGACACCCCCGCTTCGCGAGCGATGGCCTGCATGTTGGCGCCATCGAGACCGTTGACCATGAAATGTGAATAGGCGACGTGATAGAGGGTGCGCAGGGTTTCTTCACTGTCTTCCTGTGTCGGCCGGCCCTTGCCGCGAAGGGGGCGGGCTCTGGTACGGGTTGGCGCACTGCTCGTACCGGTCTTGGGGGTCTTCAAGGGTGGTTGACTCCGATTGAGTGGCTCTATGGCTATACGTCCGGTGTGACAGTTGACCGCTCAGAGGCCGGGTGAAGGCCGGTGATTGGCGGCCATTATATCCTCCATGAATCGGTCACTGGAAGATATCCATGTTTTTGCTAATGTTTTTCGGCTTTCTCCGCCGGGTATCCTGGGGTAGCAACTGTCGCGCTACGTCGCGATGGCGAAGCGGTGCTGGCAACAATGGGATGATATCGCCAAATGCAAAAGTAAATATACATTATTGTAAAATTATTTTTTTGCCGCTAAGGTTGCGGGAGCAAGGCGCGGCCATGGTGCCGGCGCTGGCTGCAATCCGTTCCCCGGCGCCGTTCGGCCAGGGGTGATCGACAATGATATTGTGCGAGGTACTGTAATGAACGCGGCACCCCCCAGCAGTGGCAAGTCCATCGAGGTGGATTCCTACCAGGTGGTCGATGGCTTTTTCGGCAAACCATATATCGACAGGGACGAATGGCGGGAAACGCCCTATCCGCATCGCAATGTCCACGGCGGCTTCGCCGATTGCGACACCCGGTTCACGTTTTATTTTCCGCCGGTGGAGGATTATCGGTCGCGCATGTTCCAGCCGATCGAAGGGGCGCATGCGGGCCATGAAGACGCCTTCGACGGGCTGATGGGCCAGATGGTGGGGGGGCTGCCGATGATCGTCCGCCTCGGTGGCTATATGGTGGAGTCCAATTCCGGCCATATCGGTGACGACATCGACGTCAAGGCGGGTGAGGACCCCACCATCTACGGTCATCGCGCCAGTGTCGAGACAGCGCGTCTGTCGAAGCATGTCGCGGCACAGGTCTACGGCAGCGCCCCGGAGTATTCCTACGTGTGGGGCGGCAGCGGCGGCGGTCGTCGCTCCCCGCTGTGCCTGGAATACGGCCCGGGCGTCTACCAGGGGGCGCTGCCATTCATGGGCGGCGGCATCATTGCCGACCATGGCACCACCGAGCGCATCCGCAGCGAGCAACCGGTGCATTTCGGCTGCATGTTTAATGTCCAGCGGCTGCTGGGGGACAAGATAGCCCAAGTGATCGACGCCATGCAGCCCGGCGGCAGCGGCAATCCGTTTCTCGGTCTCGACAGCCACCAGCGGGAGGAACTGGGCAACCTGTACCGGCTCGGCTATCCGCGCGGTGATGAATTCATGATTGCCGTGCCCATGGGACAGATCTGGCTGTGGACATCGATTGCCGACATGCTGCAGCGGGACGATGCCGACTACTTCGAAAATTTCTGGACCAAGCCCGGCTATGTCGGTCACGATTTTCCGGAACACGTGACCGGCGACCTGATCGACACCAAGCTCAAGGTGTCGAAAGTGGTCACCGCCGGAGAATTGCTGACCAGCCCCGAATACGCCGGCAAGGAATACGACCGGGCAAGGCCCATGGCGTCGATCATGGCCGCCAAGCACGGCGGTTTCCCCATCGCCATCGAGGTCAAGGGGCTGGACAAGGGCTACCGGCTGGGCGCCGGGGTCAAGATCCTCAGCGGCGCGGCGGCGGGACGCCAGCTGTATTGCATGAACTTCGGCCACGACGTGTTGTTCTGCGACGGCCACGGCGAGGCCAACCTGCAGCGCTTTACCGGTGTCGAGGTGGGCGATGAAGTCCATATCGACAACCGCGCGTTCCTCGCCTTCTGCTATGCCTATCGCCACCACCTGTCCGACGACCCGACCAGTGATTTTCTGCGTCTCGACGGGGTGCCGATCTTCTCCCAGCATCCCCTGCCGCTGCAATCCTCACTGATGGGTGTGGCTTATTCCGGGCAATACCAAGGCAAGCTGATGTGGGTTCACCACACCCACGACGCTTCGCTGTGGCCGCCACAGGGCATGACCTATCAGCGCGCGGTGGGACAGGCCCAGGGCCCGGACGGACTGGCGAACAACTTCTGCTTGCGCTGGGTCGAGAATGCCGAGCACGTACCGCCGCGATTCCTGCCGTCGGCGCCGAACCGGGCGACGGTCACCTGGCTGGTGGACTACATGCCCTATATCGAGCAGAGTCTGGTGGACCTGTGCGACTGGGTCGAAAAGGGCGTCGCGCCGGCACCGACCCACTTCGAGTTTGCCGATGGCCGGGTGTTCCTGCCGCCGTCGGCGGCGGAGCGCCTGGGTATCCAGCCAGTGGTGGCGGTGGCCGCCAACGGCGGCGCCCGCGCCGAGATCAACGCCGGTGATACGGTCGATTTGACGGTGGTTGGCGAGGTGCCGCCGGGAGCCGGCACCATCATCGACGTGGAGTGGGATTTCGATGGCCAGGGAACATTCCCCGAGCACGGTGCGGTGGACGGCACGGCGTCCCGGGTAGAGCTGACGACCCGCCACCGCTACGACAAGCCCGGCACCTATTTCGTGACAGCCAGGGTGACCTCGCAGCGGGAAGGCGACGTCGACGCCACCGCGCGGCGGATAACCAATGTCGCCTCGGCGCGGGTCGTGGTGGGCTGAACACAGGAGGAGGCAAGCGACCCCCGCGACCTGAGATGGTCGCGGGGGCGATGGATCAATAGCTCTCGGCGACCTGTCCGGAGCGGGCGCCGAGGCGCGAGACCAGCCACGCGGCAGCGAAGGCCAGGGGCATGCACAGCAGCGCCGGGTAGTCGGAGGGGAACACGGCTTCGGGGTAGCCCAGCACCTTGACCCAGAACGCCGGGCTCAGCACGATCAGGCCGACGCTGCTGACCAGGCCCACCACACCGGCCGCCACTGCCCCGGCGGCGGTCAGCCCGCGCCAGTAGATGGCCAGCATCAACAGCGGAAAAGTGGTGCTGGCGGCGACGTTGAGGCCCATCACGATCAGGAAGGTGAGGTTCTCGTGCTGGAAGACAATCGCCAGGCCCACCGCGGCGGCGGAGGTCACCAGGGCGGCGAGGCGGAAGATACCGACTTCGAGGCGTTCCGACATCGGGCTGTCGGCGTTGCGCAGGGCGGCGAAGACGTCGTGGGAGGTGGCGGAGGAGATGGCCACCGTCAGGCCGGCCACCACCGCGAGGATGGTGGAGAAGGCGACCGCGCTCATCACCCCGAAGAAGACATCGCCACCCAGCTCCCGGGCCAGGTGCAGGGTGATCATGTTGGAGCCGCCACTCACCGCGCCGCTGGCGTCCTGGTAGGCGGGGTTGCCGGTCACCCAGGCGAGGCTCGCCGGGCTGACCACCAGGAACACCAGGCCCATGGTGCCGCCGATCAGCAGCGTGCCCACCAGCAGCGAGCGCTTGGCCTGGGTTTCGTCCGGCACGGTAAAGAAGCGGATCAGCAGGTGCGGCATGCTCATCATGCCGGCCACCGAGGCCACCGCCAGGGAGATCGACGAGAACAGTCCGTGATTGAGGGCGCCGAATTCGTACAGTGAGCGGCCCGAACTCTGGGGTCGATCGCCGAGGGTGTAGAGCTCGCCGAGGCTGCCGGCCTTGATGATGCAGAGCAGGGCCAGCAGCACCACCGCGCCGACCAGCACCGCCGCCTTGATGATCTGCACCCAGGTCGCGGCGAGCATGCCGCCGAAGGCCACGTACAGGGTCATCAGGGCGCCGACGGTGATCACCGCCAGGTTGAATTCGAGACCGAAGACGATGGAGATCAGACCGCCGGCGCCAACCATCTGGGCCACCAGGTTGATCAGCGAGATGGTGATGGTGCAGGCGCCGAGCACCACCCGGGTGCGCGGATTCCGCAACCGGCTCTGCACCACGTCGCCGAGGGTGTACTTGCCCATCCGGCGCAACGGCCCCACCAGGATGGCGAGGCCGAGACAGAGGCCGCCCAGGGGGGCGATAAAGTACAGGGAAACGTCGACGCCGACCATGGTGTAGAGACCGACGATACCGAGGATGGTCCCTGCCGACATATAGTCACCGGCAATGGCGAAGCCGTTCTGGGTACCGCTGATGCGGCCCTCCGCGGCATAGAAGGATGCCCGCCCGGTGTTGCGCCGCGCTGCCCAGAAGGTGATCGCCAGGGTGATGGCGATGGTGACGAAAAAGTAACCGATAGAGGCGGACATCAGGATTGGCCCCCGGTCTTTTTGTCGGCGAGGGCGCCGTCGGCGGCGATCCTGGCGGCGCTGATCCTGTCAGCAACCGTTTGCTGGCGGGCGAACAGTGCGGTCAATGACATCATCACGAGAAACCACAACGCGGTGGCCACTACCGTGAGCGGCACGCCGGCGAGTCGCTGGTTCATCCATGCCGGAGCGGCCCCGGGGCCGGTCTGGATCACCACCAGCGGCGCCAGGATGGCGCAGACCAGGAGAATACGGAGGATATCGGATCGTTTCATAGAGGCTCTCTTGTTATTGGCAAAACAGGCTATTGGTCAATGTCGTCGGTTGCATGTTGGTGCGAAAACGGTGCTAGCGGTCGCGGAAGCGGGGCTCGCGCTTTGCCAGGAAGGCGCCGACTCCTTCCCTGGCATCCTCGCTGGCGAAGGCGATCGCCGCCTGCTGCCGTTCGATGGCAAGACCGGCGGCGATATCTCCCGCGCCGGCAGCCAGTGTCGCGGTGCGGATCGCCCGCTGGGCGACGGCGCTGAAGCCGGAGACCTGGCCGGCCAGCGCCAGTGCAGCGTCGAGGGCGCTTTGGTGCTCGCCACTGATACGGTTGATCAGGCCCATGGACAGAGCCTCATCGGCGTCGATGGTGCGGCCGGTGAGCATCAGGTCGAGGGCCCTGCTTTCGCCTATCAGCCGGGTGACATTCTGAGTGCCGCCGTAGCAAGGCATCACCCCGAGGAGAATTTCAGGCAGGCCGAACAGCGCGTCGGGGCTGGCTACCCGGAAAGTGCAGGCGCCGGCCAGTTCGGTGCCACCGCCGAGGGCGGGGCCGTGGACGGCGGCAATGGAGATGCAGGGGAATTCGCGCAGGCGCCCGAGCAGGCGGTGCATGCGGCCAATGCGTTGCTGGTAGCCCTCGTAGCCGAGCGCCATCATTTCCTTCAAGTCGGTACCGGCGCAAAACCCCTTGCCGCTGCCGGTAATGATGACGGCCCTGAGTTCACTGGCGGCGATGGCGTCGAGATGCTGTTCGAGAGCGCTGACCACCTCGTCGTTCATGGCGTTGCGGACCGCCGGGCGATTGAGGGTGAGCACGGCGCAGGATTGGATGTCGTGGCGTTCTACGGCGGTCATGGCGGTCTGCAATATATAGTGGCGGTCGTCAGTGGGTGGTCGCCGGCCCGTTGCCGGCCGGGCACGAAGTGCAAGTGTGCCACACAATGTGCTGTGTGTGTGCGGCGCGGACGGGTAGCGGCGGGCGGTCCTCCCGGTGGTGGTTCGGTTGCGTCGTCCGATCGACTGTGTATAAACTGTGCGGCCTTGAAATCCGCCGAAGCCTCCCGCACCTGGCCGCTTCCCGGATCCAGCATTCGGCTTTTTCCTGAGTGTCCTCGCGCCCTGGTGGCGCTCACAATACCTAGAAGGGTGTAATCGATGAGTGATGTGCTGAACAAACTTTTTTCTGTATCCGGGAAAACGGCGCTGATTACCGGTGGTACCAACGGCATTGGCCTGATGATTGCCCGCGGTCTGGTGCAGGCCGGGGTCAAAACCTATATCGTCGGTCGCAACAGGGACAAGGGCGCCGAGGCGGCGGCGGAGCTGTCCCGGCAGGGACAGTGCGTGTTCATTCCCGGCGACCTGTCGACCATGGCCGGTATCGACGCCATCGTCGAGCAGCTCAAGGCGCAGGAATCACAGCTCGACATCCTGATCAACAATGCCGGATTGCTGACCCTGCAAGCCCTCGACGAGGTCACCGAGGAGGGCTGGGATGGCCCGGTGAACATCAACCTCAAGGCGCCGTTCTTCATGATCCAGAAGTTGCGACCACTGCTGCGGGCCTCCGGCACCGATGAGGATCCGGCGCGGGTCATCAATATCGGTTCCGCCGGCGGGGTCGAAAACGCCAATATCGAGTATTACTCCTACTGTGCCTCCAAGGCCGGGGTCCACCATCTTACCCGCGCCCTGGCCAAGTATCTGGCGCCGGATCACATCAACGTGGTGGCCATCGCCCCGGGCGTCTTCCCTTCCGATATTGGCTACGAGCCGCCCGAGGAGATCGCCCGCGCCATCCTCGCCAGCATTCCCCGCAAGCGTCTCGGCACCGAAGAAGACATCGTCGGAGCGGTTATCTACCTGAGCTCGAGGGCGGGCGCGTTTTTGACCGGTTCGTTGCTGCCGGTCGATGGTGGTAAGATCTACGGCTGATCCAGATCATGCCGCTCGGGCCGCCTCAGTGCTATAAATGCACAAATAGGGCGGAAAGTGTATAATCAGCCTCTCGTCGGCCAGCGCCGCTTCCATCGTGGAGCGGCGCCGGGCCACACAGGTTGACCAGGGTAGCCATGCCGCCGTCGTGCGCGGGCAGGCGCCATTATCAACGCCAGGGCAGAGGCAAAGCGGCCCTGGCGCACAGCGATCCACTTAAGGGGACGATCCACTCATGCGCTTTCTATCATTCAAGCAAGACGGTAAAGAAGGGCTGGCGGTTGCCGGCAACGATGGCAGCTTTGTCGGCCTGACCGCGACCGATGCCGGCTATCCCGGCAACCTCGATGCGCTGGTGCGCCAGGGCTCCGCGGCCCTCGCCAAGGCCGGTGAGGCTCTCGCCAAGGGCAAGCCCGTCGCCATCGACCAGGTCGACGTGCTGCCGCCGCTGAGCCAGCCGCCCAAGATTTTCTGCCTGGGTCTCAACTACAAGGACCACGCCAAGGAAGCCGGCCTCGAACTGCCGGACTACCCCACCATTTTTACCCGTTTCGCCAGCAGCCTGCTCGGCCACGATGCCAATATCGTTCGCCCGCGCATCTCCCACCAGCTCGACTACGAGGGTGAGCTGGCGGTGGTGCTCGGCAAGGGCGGACGCCATATCGCCGTCGCCGATGCCCTCGAGTACGTCGCCGGATACTCGGTATTCAACGACGGCTCGATCCGCGATTACCAGATCCGCACCAGCCAGTGGACGGTGGGCAAGACCTTCGACGCTACCGGCGCCTTCGGCCCCACCCTGGTGACGCCCGACGAAGTGCCTGTCGGCGCCAGCGGCCTGAAGATCGAAACCCGCCTCAACGGTCAGGTGGTGCAGCGCTCCAATACCGACCAGCTGATTTTCGATGTCGCCACGGTGATTTCGCTGATGAGCCAGGCCATCACCCTGGAAGCGGGCGATCTGTTCATCATGGGTACGCCCTCCGGTGTCGGCCATTTCCACAAGCCGCCGCTGTACATGAAGCCCGGCGACATCTGCGAAGTCGAGATCGAGGGGCTCGGCCTGCTGCGCAATGGCATCGAGGACGAGCAGTAAGCGTCCCGCAGCGGGGCAACCCGAACATAAAACCGATAAGAGGAGCTAGCAGTCATGAGCTATAGCCAGAATATCCGCCGCCCCGGCATACTCGGGGTGCATTCGCTGGATCATTTTGTGATGAACGTGCCGGATCTCGCGGTCGCCAGGCACTATTTCGACCTGTTCGGCCTCGACGTGAAGGAAGAGGATGGAGCGCTCGGGCTTTATTGCCATGGGAATCCCCAGCGCTGGGGAGTGATCAACCAGGGTGAGCCGAAAAAGCTTGCCGGGCTGTGTTTTGGTTGCTTCGCTGACGACCTGCCGCGCTTCAAGGCGCATCTCGACAAGCTGGGTGTGGCGTTCACCGGTGACGACCAGGCGATCCGTTTCGCGGATCCCGCTGGCCTGCCGCTGGAAATCCGTATCCTGCCCCGCAGCAGCAATGACGAACTGGCGCCTTTCGTTTCGGAAGGTGGTTCCTCCACCGAGAAGCGCGCCGCACCGTTGCGCAGCGAGAGCAAGCGGACGCATCCGCGCCGCCTGTCCCATCTGGCGATGTTCACCGGTCCTCTCGATGCCAGCATCGATTTCTATCGCGATGTGCTCGGCCTGCGCCTGTCCGACCGCTCGCTGGATATCGTCGCCTTCATGCACGCTCCCCATGGCAGTGATCACCACACCATTGCCCTGCTCGGCGGTGCCGGTCCCGGCCTGCACCACACCAGCTGGGAAGTGACCTCCATCAACGAGGTGGGTATCGGCGCCAACCACATGGCGCTCAATGGCTATGACTACAGCTGGGGGGTGGGCCGGCACGTACTCGGTTCCAACTACTTCCACTATGTCCGCGATCCCTGGGGCAGTTGGACCGAATATTCCGGTGGCATGGACTATATCCCCGCCGACCTGGAGTGGCAGGCGTCCGATATCGGGCCGGAGGACTCTTTCTATCTGTGGGGTCCCGACGTTCCAGTCGGCTTTACCGACAATCTCGAACTGGCCTGAGATCAACGGCCTTCGGACCTGCGACAGGGGGAGCCACAAGGCTCCCCCTGGTTCGTTGCAGCGACCCCATGTCGTTGGCGCCAGCCCTGGCGGTAACTGGCCCGGCCCGCGATGCCGCGGCCTGGCAGCAGGTCAAGGCCCCTGCATCTGACAAGCAGTTTCACAGCGCAAGCCGCTGTGAGGGAATGGGGTATCGCCCCGCGGTGTTTTCAGAGAGCCCGCCATGCTGAGAGTGACGATTCTATCGGTTTCACTGCTGACCGTATTTGCCAGTGCCGCCATTGCCCCGGCAATGGCGGAAATCGCCGCGGCCTTCCCCGATATCCCGCCGACCCAGATCAAATCGCTGCTCACTGCTCCGGCGTTGACCATGATGCTCGTGTCGCCGTTGGCAGGGTGGCTGAGTCGGCGCCTCGGCTCCAGGCGATTGCTGGTGGCCGGCCTGTGCTTTTATGTGTTTGGCGGCCTGGGCGGCGGTCTTGCCGGCAGTTTTCATGTGCTGTTTTTGATGCGCCTGCTGCTGGGGGTGGGCATTGGCATTCTGATGCCGATGTCGTCGGCGCTGGTGGCGGAGTTTTTCGAGGGGCGGGAACGGTTGCGGATGATGGGCCTGTCATCGTCGGTCACCAGCTTCTTCGGTGTCTGTGCCAATGTCCTGGTGGGCTACCTCACCCTCTACAGCTGGCGCTACGGCTTTGGCGTCTACGCCGTCGGCCTGGGGGTGTTGGCCCTGGTGATGATGCATCTGCCGAAGACACAGGCTTCGGCCCGCACCGTGGCGGTGTCCACCCGCCTGCCGCTCCAGGTCTACTGGTGGGCACTGGCGGTGTTCCTGCAACTGCTGGCGATTTATGCAGTGCCGGTGAACATCGCCCTGTTCATGACGGAAAACCGCATCGGCAGTTCGCGGGAGATCGGCATCGCCGTCTCCTGTCTCACCGCGGCGAGTTTTGTCACCGGCTTCCTCGGCGTCCGCGTCCGCGGCCTGCTCGGCCGCTACTTTGTATTCGCCACCCTTGCGCTCGGCGCACTCGGCTACTACCTGCTGGCCGCCGCCGGCTCGCTGGCGATGACCCTGTTCGCGCTGCTGGCGATCGGTGTCGGCAACGGCTTCCTGATGCCGTATCTGTTTTTCTGCGCGACCACGACGGTAAGCGCCAGCCGCGTCATGGGAGCCATGGGCATGGTTGCCATGGCGGCGTCGTTTGGCCAGTTCGCCACGCCGTTGCTGCTGGACGGCATTGCCCGGGCGTTGGGGGATACTTCGACGCGCTTCGTGTTTCTGTTCATGAGCCATGCCATTGCTGTGGCGGCCGTTGGCGCGCTTGCCTGGCTCCAGGTGGAGCGATTGCGGAAGATTGGCCGATAGATGTGGATGCGGGCAGGAAGCGGGCCTGGCGGGGCGTCGGCCAGGCCTCAAATGAAAACGCCCTGTCGGTTGACAGGGCGTCGCGGTAGCAACACAGGGCGACCTGTGTTCAGTCCGTCAGTTCGGTTACGCTGATGGCCAGCTGAGGGCAGGCCGCGGCACCTTCGCGCGCCAGTTCCTCGAGCCCTTCGGGTACCAGCTCCTCTTCGACGTAGGCGATGCCATTGGCGTCGAGTTTGTACACTTCAGGGCAGATTTCCGCACACAGGCCATAGGCGCAGCAGGCGTTCTTGTTGACATGTACTTTGATTCGGGCTGATTCGGTCACTTTACACCTCGAGGCTTGTCTGTAATTTCCCGCCGCTGCCGCAACGGGGTAATGATTGATAGTCCGATGACCACACCAGAGCACAAGACCCCAGCAGGATGCGACAGAGAGAATTGTACACAATCAGGGTTTGATGTCCAATCGTTCCGGAGGTACCTGTATATCGATTGTGCCATTTATCGACTGTGCCATTCACTGCCTCTGTTACATTGACTCTCGGCCAGACTCAGCGATTTGTCCACTTATTATCAGGCGATGCCGGATGGGTCGATAAAAAGATAGGTGTTGGCGTTCTTCCGGGCATACAGAATCCGGCTTTATCGAAAACTGTCCTGGTGGCAAGGGCGCGACTTGACCACCAGGACAGGCAATCAACCGACGATGAGTGGAGACAACAATGGACTTTCAGTTAGCGGAAGAATACGTAGCGTTCCAGGACTTTACCCGCAAATGGATCGACAAGGAGATTCCCAAGAGCTGGGCGCGGGAGCTGGAGGCCAAGGAGCACGAATACCCGTTTGCGCTGTGGGACAAGTTCACCGACGCTGGTTTCCACGGCATTGGCATTTCCGAGGACTACGACGGCCAGGGCGGCGATGTGATCACCCAGATGATCCTCGCCCGCGAATTGGCGCGCCCCCTCGCCGGCCTCGCCTGGATCTGGGGGATCACCTCCTTCGCCGGCTCCAAGTCCATCGGCATCTATGGTACCGAAGCCCAGAAAAGGGAATTTCTGCCGAAGATCGCCACCGGCCAGTTGCGCGCGGCGATCGCCTTCACCGAACCCGGTGGCGGCACCGACGTGCTCGGCGCCCTGCGCACCGAGGCGGTGCGGGGCGACGGCGGCTGGATTCTCAACGGCGAGAAGATCTGGAGTTCCTCCGCCCATGTCGCCGACTATCTGTTGGTCCTGGCCAGAACCGACAAGACTGTGCAAAAGCGCCATCAGGGCGTAAGCCTGTTCTGGGTGCCCGCCAAGCAGGCCGGTATCACCATCACCCCGCTGCCCAAGCTCGGCATGCGCTCCATGGGCTCCTGCACCGTGCACTTCGACAATGTGCTGGTCACCGACGAGCAGGTACTGGCGGAACCCAACAACGCCTGGTACACCCTGCTGCCGACGCTCAACAACGAGCGGATGATGGTGGCGTCGTTCTGCCTCGGCGTGATGGACGGCATCCAGGAAGACGCCATCGAGTACATGAAGCAGCGCAAGGCGTTCGGCAAGACCATCGGCGAGTTCCAGATCCTCCAGCACTACCTGGCGGACATCGCTTCGTGGCGCTACTCCATCGAACTGATGATGAACCACTGCGCCTGGCTGGTGACCAACGGCAAGCCCTGCCATATGGAGTCGACTATGTTAAAGTTGCAGGCCTCCGAATACGCCAACAAGGCTGCCGATCTCGGTATCCAGATCCTCGGCGGCATGGGTTATTCGGCGGAAACCGATATGCAGCGCTATTGGCGCGACAGCCGCCTGTGGCGGATCGGGCCGATCACCAACGAAATGTGCCGCAACGCCATTGCCGAGATGCTGGGCATGCCCCGTTCCTTCTGACGGATCGCTTGGCTGGCTTGCAGTGAAACAGCGGGGTTTGTCGCCAAACCCCGCTGTTTCGTATTCGCCCCACGCATCAGCAACAACAGAGGTCGACAATGAAAGCACTGGTTCTCAGCACTCCGGGAGGGCCCCAAAGCGCAGCCATCACAGATATCGAGACACCGCTGCCCGCTGTCGGTGAAGTGCGGGTGGCGCTCAGGGGCGCGGCCCTCAACCACCGCGAACTCTGGGTGAGTACTGGCCACTACCCGGGCATGCAACTGCCCGCGATCCTCGGCGCGGATGGCGCCGGAGTCATCGAGGCCGTGGGCGAGGGCGTCGATGCCGCCCTGATCGGCCGGGAGGTGGTGGTCTACCCAGCCGCCAACTGGGGCGAACACCCCGACTACCCGGCGCCGGCTTTCGGCTGCCTGGGCATGCCTTATCCCGGCACCCTGGCCGAGTATATCTGCGTGCCCGCCGATACCGTGGTGGCCAAGCCCGCGGGCTTCAGCTTCGAGGAGGCGGCAGCGGTGTCCCTCGCCGGCCTCACCGCCTGGCGATGCCTGACCGTCAAAGCCGACGTCAAGCAGGGCGACAAGGTGCTGATCACCGGCATCGGGGGCGGCGTCGCCCTGGCGGCACTGAGCTTCGCGGTGGCGATGGGCGCCGAGGTCTACGTCACCAGCAGTTCCCGGGAAAAAATCGACCAGGCAGTGGCGCTCGGCGCCCGGGGCGGGGTGATCTACAAGGACCAGGCTTGGGGCCAGCTTCTCGGCGAACTGGCCGGGCGGATCGATGTGGTGGTCGACGGCGCGCCGGCGGTATCCTTTGACCAGTACGGCAGGGTTCTCAACATGGGCGCGCGGGTGGTGATCTACGGTCCTACCGGGGGGGCCAGGTTCGAGGTGTTTGCGCCGGAGCTGTTCTTTCGCCATGCCACCATCTACGGTTCCGCCATGGGCACGCCGGGGGATTTTCGCGATATGATGGCCTTTGTCGCCGAGCGCAACCTCAAGCCGGTGATCGACAAGACGTTCACCCTTGACCAGGCCGTCGATGCCCTCCTGTACCTGCAGAACGACCACGGCATGGGCAAGGTTGCAATAATCATCTGAGGGGGAGACGATACATGAACAACAATCTGTTTGACATCACCGGCAAGGTGGCACTGATTACCGGCGGTGCCAACGGCATGGGGCGGATGATTGCCGAGGGCCTGGTGCGCGCCGGCGCCCGGGTCTACATCACCTCCCGCAAGCCTGCGGACTGCGAGACCGCCGCCGAGGAACTGCGCCAGTTCGGCGAGTGCTTCGCCATCCCGGCAGACCTGTCGCCCGCCGAGGCCGTGGTGGCGCTGGCCGACACGTTGAAGGAAAAGGAGCAGCGTCTCGATATCCTGATCAACAACGCCGGGCGGACCTGGGGCGCACCGCTGGAATCCTTTCCCGACAAGGCCTGGGCGCCGATCATGGAAGTCAATGTCCAGGGGCCCTTCACCCTGATCCGCGAGTTGCTGCCATTGCTGCGCAAGTCCGGGGAAGCGGACCGGGACAACCCGGCGCGAGTCATCAATATCGGTTCCCTCGCGGGCAAGATGGTGGAGCCGCTGCCGGCCTATTCCTACATGGCCAGCAAGGCGGCGATCCATCATCTGTCGCGGGTGCTGGCAGCGGAACTGGCGGGGGACAATATCACCGTCAATGCCATCGTACCCGGTTATTTCCCTACCAAGATGACTGCCCATATCCGCCAGGAGGAGGACGTTTCCCAGGAGTTCCTCAGCCGCGTTCCCCTCGGTCGCTATGGTACCGCGGAGGACATCGTCGGGCTCTGTATCTTTCTCTCGTCCCGCGCCGGAGCCTATATGACCGGCGGCGAGCATATCGTCGATGGCGGCATGTTCGGCTGCCACTGACCTGCAACCCCGGACCGGCGCTGTGCCGCCGGTCCGCTTTCTCCAGGAATAAAGCGGAGGCTTGCCATGAGTGATCTCTTTTCCGTCGCAGGCCGCGTGGCTCTGGTCACCGGCGGCACCAGCGGTATCGGCTACATGATCGCCAAGGGGCTGGTGGCGCACGGCGCCAAAACGTATATCGTCGGGCGCAGTGCCGACAGCTGCGGCGCTGTCGCCGAAGAGCTCTCGTCTTTCGGTACCTGCCTGCCGCTGGTCGCGGACCTGTCCGCTGTCGACGGGGTGAACGCGCTTGCGGTGGCTCTGGCGGAGCGGGAGGATGCGCTCCATATCCTCGTCAACAACGCCGGGGCGATGTACGAGGCGCCGCTCGGCGCATTCACCGAGGAGGGTTGGGACCAGGTGGTGGACCTCAATCTCAAGTCGGTGTTTTTTCTCACCCAGGCATTGGTGCCGCAGCTGCGGGCAGGCGCCAGCGACGAGCGCCCGGCGGCGGTGGTCAATATCGGTTCCATGGGCGGCACCCGGGTGGGGCCGAAGGAAAACTATTCCTACCAGGCCGCCAAGGCCGGGCTGCACCACCTGACCGGTTCCCTGGGCAAGCGCCTCGGCGCCGAGCACATTACCGTCAATGCCATTGCTCCGGGGTTCTTTCCATCGCGGTTGACGGTCATTACCGATGAGCAGATGCCGGCCATCATGCAGCTGGTGCCGCGCCGCCGTATGGGCCGGGACGACGATATCGTTGGCGCGGTGATTCACCTGGCGTCCCGCGCCGGCGGTTTCATCACCGGCGCGGTGATTCCCCTCGACGGCGGAATGACGCTGTAACGTCGGCAGACGCTAGGGTGTATGGTGTGCCACCAGCTCCTCGATACTCTCCAACAGCACTTTCCAACTGGCCTCGGTTGCCGCCTTGCCGGCTTCCGGGGTGGCTCCGCACACCACCTCGGCCACCGCTTCCAGCAAGCCGTTGAAATAGAGCATCGGAATATTCAGGTCCAGGTGCTGGGGGATGGTGTACTTGAACACGATATCCACTTCGTCCGGAGTGTCCAGGTATTCGAGAAAGGCGTAAATGGCATCCCGTACCATCTGGTTTTGCAGATCGTTCTTGAATTGCGCGCCTTTGCACAGGAACAGTTCTTCGGCCTGCGGGTAACGGGCGAAAAAATGCTGGTAGGCAAAGGGTGTGATGTCTCCCAGTGTTTCGGCGGCGTGCTCGAACGACGCTTCGATGAGATCCCGATCGATCATGGCTGGCCCTCGAAAAGCAGATGCCCGCGCCCGGCACGGGAGCGGGCTGATTCCGTCACCAGACGATGGGCAGGTTGCGGGGCTGGATGATGCCGCCGGTCTGGCAGCTCACCACGGCGCCGGGCTTGAGACGGAACTCCGGGATGGCCTTGAAGACCTCCTCCATGGCGATCCGCAGTTCGCGTCGCGCCAGGTGGACGCCGAGACAGTGGTGGGGACCGGTGGCGAAGGTCACGTGGTTCGGATTGCGGTCGAGGATCACCTGGTGGGGGTTTTCGTAGGTGTGCCTGTCCCGGTTGGCCAGGGTGGTATTCATCTGGACCCGGTCGCCGGGCTTGACGGTGACGCCGCGGATGGTCTTTTCCTTGACGCAGGTGCGGGTGGTACTCACCGCCGAGAAAGCCCGGAGGAACTCCTCGATGGCCTCGCGGATTTTCCCCGGGTGCTCGCGGAGCTCGCGCTGGTGGTCCAGATTGGTGGCGAGATGGTGGAAAAAGTTGCCGAGGTTGGCGGATACCGTGTCCAGGCCGCCGATATAGAAGTTGAAGGCATAGCCGAGTAGCTCGTCGTCGGTCATTTTGCGGCCGTTGACCTCGGCCTTGACGGCGAAGCTGATCAGGTCGTCGCCGGGGTCCCGCTTGCGCTCCGCGATCACTTGGCGCAGGTAGCTGGTGACCTTGCGCGTGCCTTCGGCCATGACTTCGGGTTTGCCGGAGTGCAGCAGCATTCTCTCCCAGGTGAGGAATTCCTCCATCCGCTCCTGGGGCAGGGCCATCAGGTCGAGCACCACGCTGACCGGAAAGGGGAAGGCGAACTCGGTCATGAAATCACATTCGCGCTGGTGGCGGATCCTGTCGAGGCAGCGCAGCGCCGCCTCGCGCACGGTGCCTTCCATCTTGGCCATCGAGCCGGGTGCAAAAACCGGATTGAGCAGGGTGCGGAAATAGGTGTGTTCGGGCGCGTCGGTCTCTGCGGGAATCGTCGACCAGTGTTCGCCGATCAGTTCGGCAAAGCCGCTGAAACCCTTGTTGGAGAAATGCTCGGTATCGTTGTATATCTCCCGGTTGTCCTCCTGGCGGCGGAAGATCCAGGCGCTGCCGCGCCCTCCGGGGAGCACATCCAGTGCATAAATCACCTCCGGTCCTTCGCAGGCCTCCGGGACCATGCGGTCGAAGGGATTCTCGTCGGCATAGACGCCCATTTTCAACGGAAATTCCTGGGCGAGTTCAGCGGGCACGTGGGCTGGAATCTTGTTTAGCTGGGTATTATGGATAGTCATGTCGTGAGCCTCGGGTATCGTGGAAGGCGCCGCGGCGATATGCCGATGACCGCGGCGCTTGTCGGGTTAACAGCAACGCCTGCCCTACAGGAAAATTGCCAGGTTGGGCATGCCGAGCACGCTTTGGTCCATGCGCACTTCGCGCCTGACCAGCTCGAAGGTTTCGCCCTTGCGGCGCACCCTGTCGAGGCGCTCGGCGCTGAGCAGCTGGTAGTTTTCCTCGTAGAACCGGTTGCGGGTCAGCAACAGGTAGCTGTTGACCTCGTACTCGCCGGAGACATCGGTTTCCCACACCGACACATTGGTGACAAAGCGGCGCACCCGCGAGGCGGGATCCTCGGACCAGGCGGTCTTGGTGTTGACCAGGCGGTGAACGCGCATGGCAATGGAGTCGAAATCGTCATCCATGTGGCCGATGGTGCGCGAAAATTCCTTGTCGCGATCGGCCCGCTCCCTCGTCTGGCGCACCGGCACGAAATAGTGCAGATCCGGCGCCAGGATGTTCAGCCATTCAGCGAGACGGTTGTGGTCGAGCAGATAGGAGTCCAGGTGCAGGAACTGCTGTACCTGGTAGTGGGTGATCGAGTCCGTCGGCTTGGGGATGGTGATCGGCGGAATCTCGAAAGGTGCTTTCTTGACAGCGGCTTGAGTCGTCATGTTCGTTTCCTCGAAATATGTGTTTGCCAATACCCGCGGGAGGCCGGTTACCGGGTCATCACCGCGTAGTACTGCTGCCACCAGCTCCACTGGGCGTCGTCCTTGCTGAAACCGGCGTAGACCTTGGCCTTGTCGGGCCAGCCCTCGGGGCGGTTCTCGCCGGCGATGGCCTGGTATTTCATGGTCTCGGTGCGGCCCCAACTGCCTTTGGCCGATTGCGTCATGTGCGGCCAGGTGTCGGAGTCGTCCTGCTCGATCAGGCCCGAAGTGCCACCTGTCTGCACCGCGACGGCGCGGATGATGTCCTTGACGTCATCGGGAGTGCCCTTTTCACAGAGGAACCAGGTAACCCACTGAAATTTGTCCGGCCCCTTGGGATTCATGGAATGAATCACGTAACCGGAGCCGAGGGTGCCGTTGGGCAAGGGGGCATAGATGAACAACAGGTTGATATTGGGGAACATCCCGCCCACCTGCGGCGGGGCGACGGAGGTCACGTAGAGTTGGTCCCGGCTGAGGCGCTCTTTCATTTCCCTTTTGTGCTGGTCGGTGTAGATCCCGGGCGGCGGCATTCTGTCGAGCCGCTGATCGGTGTCGAGGCCATTGAGGTCGCCCTTGCCGATCAGCATGCGGAAGGTGCTTTCCGCGGAAATGCAGCGCAGTGCGTTGCCCTTGTCACAGACGTTGATGCCGTACATGGCGGGCGCGGTATCGTCCTTGGAATCGCCGGAGCCGCCGAAGTTGCCGATATCGATCTGTGAGCGGTGCAGGGTCAGGACATGGAAGCCGTCACAGGCGGACTGCTCGCCGGCGGTTTTCCAGTTGGCGTTGATGGTCAGCCGCTGAGGCGGACCCAGCACCTCCATGCCGCCATGGGTTTTGCCGAACATGATGTCGTAGTAGAACTTCATGTCGCCAAGCTGTTCGTCGAGCGATGCGGCGTCCTGGTCCCAGGTGGCGAAAATCAGGCCGTGGTACATTGAGACGCGGGCTTTTTTGAGGCCTAGCCTGTCCTTCGGGTAGATTTCTCCGTGCATCTTTTCCTGCTCTATCGGCGCGCCGATAAAGTCGCCGTTGGGGCGGAATGCCCAGCCATGATAGATGCATTTGAAGGCGTGGGCGTTGCCCGCCTCGGCGGTACAGACGTGCATACCGCGGTGGGGACAGA
>Ga0265293_10002365_pt1 | contig 38171 bp, 34 predicted proteins | sample Munlanlewell138R_FD_192505 | JGI IMG/M metagenome (GOLD analysis project Ga0265293, IMG submission 192505) | Leachate microbial communities from a municipal landfill in Southern Ontario, Canada - Leachate well 138R | ecosystem: Engineered > Solid waste > Landfill > Unclassified | place: Canada... | reverse complement strand
ATGTCAAAAAACTTGAATCAGAACTAAGCAAATATTTTATTTGTATAGTTGATAGTGCCAAAGATTTGTATGATGCAACTAATTTTACAGATTTTAGACACTACGAATTAGTTATCGTAGTTGACGAGGGCGTTAAATTTTCACTTGAAAGATATATAAATGAAGTCAAACGCAAAAAGAATGAAACTAAGATCATAGTGCTGGCTACAAATCCAAAAACACAAGGTGTTTTTTTCAATCTAGGCGCTGATGATGTTATATGCCACCACTGTGAGCATCCTGATCTGATCGCAGCTAGAGTGTTGGCTAATATGCGTCATCTTTTTGGCACCACTATCAATATAGGTCAGCTGGTCATAGACATCGCAAACAAAAAAATAGAATACAATCAAAAAAATGTTTCACTTAACGGTAAGACATTTGATATATTGGCTTATCTTGCCTTGCGTAAACAAAGAGTTTTCTCAAAAGACGAGATTATTAATGCTCTTTGGGAAGAGCCGGAATATGTTAGCGACAATACCGTTGAAGTAGCTATCAATCAAATTCGTAAACGCCTCAAAAACATATTAGGATTTCAAGTTATCCACACCGTTCGTCGTCGTGGCTATAAATTTGCCTATTAGATAATCCATTATTGCTCAAAAAATAAGCAATAACTACATTTTTTTATTCCTTTAAAAGGATATAATCTATAAATTTATATTCTTTTACAAGGCGATTTATATATGGTTGATGCTTATATTATCAATACGCTTTTTACACTATTTGCAATGACTTTGATCATATTTATGGTGCCTGGTTTTGCCATGCTTGAAGCCGGGATAGTCAGAACAAAAAATGTCACCAGTGTACTTACTGTCAATATTATGATCTACGTAGTTGCTTCTATTGCATTTATCTTAGTTGGTTTTCAAATTGCTTTTGGAGATACACAAATTACTGCCATGAGCCCTTTGGCATTTACAATGTTCCAGATGGCTTTTGTCGGAAAAGCTATCAATATCATGAGCGGCGGGGTAGGAGAGAGAGCAAAAATATTTCCACTAACACTTTTTACCCTTATTATGGGTGCACTGATCTATCCTTTTATTGTAAATATTTCTTGGGGCAGCGATATATTGAAGGATACATTTCTTGATCTCAATATGCATGACCTAGCAGGTTCTGCTGTAATACACTCAACCGGCGGTTGGGCATTGCTAGCTGCTATTTTGGTTATAGGCTCAAGAAAAGGTCGATATATAAATGACCAGATAAAAGTAATACCTGCTTCAAATATACCCCTAGTTACCCTTGGAGCGCTACTCTTATGGATAGGTTGGTTTGGTTTTAATGGCGGCTCTGTTGGGAGTATTGCTTCCAAGGAAGCAGCCGATACGGTAGCGCTCACAATTTTCAATACCAATACAGCCGGACTTGCGGGAGCTCTCTTGGCTGGTATCTTTATCTATCTTAGATATAAGCTCTTTGATATCACTATGATACTAAATGGTGCATTAGGCGGACTTGTAGCCATCACCGCAGGTGCAGACATCTACAATACAGCAGATTCACTTATCATTGGAAGTATCGGTGGAGTATTAGTAGTCATTGCTGTTCCTCTATTTGATAAAATCCGTATAGATGATCCTGTGGGTGCTTTGTCAGTTCACTTAGTAAATGGCATATGGGGGACATTGGCTGTTGGATTGTTCGCTAGCAGTGACACGATTACGCTTATGGGTCAAATCAAAGCTATAGCAGTCATTGGAATATTGGTATTTACTGTCTCTTATGCTACTATCTATGCTATAAATAAACTTATGGCCTTTAGGGCATCAGATGACGCTCAACTTGAAGGACTTGATGTAAGCGAATGCGGTATCGAATCGTATCCGGAGTTTAGAAGAACGATCTAACACACAGTAATACTGATTTTTTCAGTATTTTGAGAGTTCTCTTTTGTCATCTTGAGAAATCTTTAGATTTCGTGAAGATCCATTTTTTTTGGATTCTCACGCTCCTTCGGCGGTCTCTGTGCGACATCGCCTTTGGTTTCAAATCTACAAAGTCAAAGCAGTTTGACTTTGTTTGACGATCCTCATGGCTCAGAGTGACAGGTAAGCATCATTATGAATCTAAAAACTAAAAACTTCTCCTTACTTGTTCTGTCCAATACGGTATATGCTTCATCTCTCTATCCAAAGAGGTACTTCCTCCGTGACCGGGATATATTTTAAAATTACCATTCATTGTCGATACTTTTTTGAGACTTGCCAACATATCTTTGGCACTAGAGTATGGAAAATCCCATCTGCCGATAGATCCTGCGAACAAAAAATCTCCGCTAAACCAGATATTGCCTATCTCTATGACGCTGCACCCTTGCGTATGGCCTGAAAAATGATGGAACTTGACCTTGATACCCTCTATGTCCACCACTGCATCTTCCTTGACTTGAAAATCAGGAGTGCTTGACGGCGTACCTTGTCCGAACGGGTCATTTGAGAGCATAAAGGCATCTTTTCTAGGAACATATATCGGTATATTTAATGCTTCTTTTAGGGCTTGATTGCTCCAAACATGATCAAAGTGCCCATGAGTATTTAGGATAGCTACCGGATTTTTGACATTTTTAAGCACCCAAGACGTCGCTCCGACTCCGGGGTCTATGATAAGATCTTTGCCGTCAACAGTTGCAATATAGCAATTTGTTTGATATGGACCCATTGGCTGAAATTTAACTTGCATATATTATAATTCTCCTATGAATTTTCAAAAAACCCTTCACGATGCAATTATTTCCGATGACATAAAAATAAAAGAGGATTTGGCCGATCAATGTTTTTCGTATTGTACCAAAAACATTATCGAAACTCCATCCGATTTTTCGCCTATTGTATTTAGCAAACCGTCATACTATAATATTTGCAATATAGTAGACCCAAAAGAACTGCCAAAGAGAAACCATCTAGATACCAATGAGGGATTGGCAAGATTGGTGCATGCGATCACCCATATAGAATACAGCGCAATCGATCTCGCTCTCGATGCAGTTTATAGATTTCACGATATGCCTCAAGAGTTTAAAATAGATTGGCTCGAAGTAGCCATAGATGAAATACTGCACTTTAAAATGCTAAACTCAGTGCTAGAAGATTTGGGCTACAAATACAGTGATTTTGATGTGCATCAAGGCTATTTTGACATCTCTAGACAAACTGATAACTCAGCACTTGAACGCATGGCAGTAGTACCTAGATATTATGAAGCAGCCGGACTGGATGTCAATCCGCAGATCATCAAGAAACTGGATAACAAACGTAAAAATCCTATAGTACAAAGGATCATAGATGCCCTTTATGTCATATTGGATGAAGAAGTAACCCATGTCAGCAAAGGGGATAAGTGGTTTAAGTATCTTTGCATGCAAAATAATATCGATGAGCAAGTGTACTTTGACATACTGAACAGATATGAGCTGACTGGCAAACATCGTCCGCATATAAATGTAGAAGCCAGAAAGCTAGCTGGATTTAGCTGTAATGAGATCAAACAGCTTGGCGCAAAAGAGTGCAGTTGAGTGAAAAACAAGCACTCAATATAAATTCTTTTTGCTGCTTGGACGGAGATATTCTTGTCTTGAACGTCCTAGGAACCCCGGCTGCCAAAAGAGACCATATAGGCAAACCAAAAGGAAATCAATTAAGAATTAGCGTGACAGAAAAACCCATCAGAGGCAAAGCTACTGATCATATGGTCAGATATCTTGCAAAAGAGTTTGATGTTTCGATTAATGATATAGAAGTGGTTTTTGGCAGATACAATATCAACAAACAGCTTAGAATAAAAAAACCAAAAAGATTGCCTAGTGTTATACAAAAAGAGATATGCAAACTGGCAATTGACAGTTAATAGCTATTTGATATCAATGGCTCTCATGCAGCTGCTCGAATACCGCGCTCTCATAGAGCCATTTGCCATCCACTTTCAAAAAACAGCTTTTTTCTATAAAATGAGAACCGTTCAACAGTGCATCAAATTTGACATATGCCTCACTCTCTCCGTCTATAAATTCTACGATCTTTAACCCTTCGAAATTTGTATTGTCACAAAATCCGAGTATACCATCTTCCCACTGCCCGATATTATTTGTAAAATCAGGATTGTTTGGATGCGTAGTAGATATTATATATTTTGGATTTCTTAATGCGTATGCACTATATCTTGACCTCATCAAAAGCATGGCATTGCTTGGATTTGCGCCTTTATGGTAAGCTTGACAGCATTTTTTATATTTCTTGCCGCTATGGCATGGACATTGGTCGTTTACGGATATTTTCATAAATATATTATACTTATTTTCAATTTACATTTTATAGCTTTTGATACAATGCTCCTCCATAGGAAGCCTCATGACCTTTTTGCCTTGCTTATTGATGTCTTGGACATATTTGGCAAAACTCATAGCGTAATCCAGATAAGTATCAACCCCTTTGCCTCGCTGCTGCTGCACTTCTTGCAATGTTGTATAGCCATCCCTTCCCTCAGAAATATAACTATTGACCACAATCACATATTTTTTTAGCATATCAATAGACATCCATTTGCCGCTACGGCGATCTTTGATCTCTAGATTATATACACGGTCATTTTTGGGCCTGCTCATATCTATATCATATCTAAGCGCATACGCATACGGGAAAGATCCATCCGAGCCGTAATTATCATAAAAATTGATAAGTGCATCCTCTAATACCTGTTTGACCTCTGCTCCTGAAAGTTCTATCTCTACTAGAGTATTGGAAAACGGCAAAAGCCCATATACGCCACCCGTGGTCATCTCTCCTGCATTAAGTCCCGATCTGACTCCACCGGCATTTTGTATGCATGCGTCCGCTCTAAGGCTGGCATTATAAAACGATGATGCTATCACCGGAGCCAACTCGCTTCCAAGCGGTAACAACCTACCTTCAATCCCATCATAGGTTTTGCCGGGCACCCTTATGTGTCGCAAATCTTCACCTATACTCCCTATGACTTCGGCTGATTTGCTTTTGATCTGATCTTTATATACCGATAATTTTTTGGCTGCTTTTTCATCATCTTTGGTTATAGCAATGGCAGCATCATTTTTTAGAGTACTCTGCAAGGCATATAGATTATTCTTGTCTATTTGTTTTTTGTCACCTTTGGCGTCTTTAAGAGTGATAGTATCACCAGATATGAGATGTGCTTTGCCGCTACATGAAGCCACATCCCCTTTGTCATCAAATATAACATGAAGTTCGCCGAGCACCTTGGAATATTCCCAAGCCTGAGCTATACATACTTCTTTGCCATCAAGTGATCGCACGTTAGTGGGATAGCGACCGGCCGATGCAAGCCCAACAGTAGAGAAATCACCAAGCAAAGAGTGTGAATCTCCGTCAATTATGACATCTATGCCTTTTACTTTTTGAGCCAGTCTTTGGTCATTTTCATATCCGAAATGACTTAATAGTATGATCTTGTCCACGCCTTTGGAGTGTAACTCATCGGCATATCGCTGTGCTCTAAAGATCTCATCATAAAAACTAATCGCACTGCTTGGACGAGAAGATGCTGATGTTTTTTGGGCGGTTTCAAGCCCTATGATGCCTACTTTGTGTCCATCTATCTCTTTTATGATATACGGTTTCCATTTGTTATATAACACTGAACCTTTCAAGGCTTCTACGTTCGCAGTGATCACAGGAAAATTTGCCTTGTCTATGAAGCTAGCAAGCACTTCATCTCCCTCGTCAAACTCATGGTTTCCCAATGTAAAAGCATCAAACCCTATCTCATTCATCAGCTCCACATCCGCTTGCCCTTTGAACAGTGTGAAATACAGTGTTCCGCTCATCGCATCTCCGGCATGCAAAACAAGAGGATTTTTAGATCTTGATTTGAGTGTTTTGATAAGCGATGCTACTCGCGCAATTCCTCCTGCTTCGATTTCGTATGTTTTTCCATTACTGCTCAACTCCAATGGCTCAGGGTCAAGATGAGAATGATGATCATTGATATGAAGTATGGTCAGCTCAAACGGCTTTTGTGCTGCAGCTAAATATTGAGTATTAAACACCAAAGCGAATCCTAGCGATAAGACAAAATGCAAACTTTTCATCTTGACCTCCTTGATATGTATTTTGACACTACTATTGTTAATTGTAATATTTTTAGCTTTATATACTTCTGATTAATTTATCTCTGTTGCCTGCATCTTTTTGTTATAATTGCGCTATGTTTTATATAACACAAGAATTTAATGCCGCTATTGAGGTCAAGAGGTCTAAATTTGTAGCTCATCTTTGCCCTTATAACGAATTTGATGCTCTCCAAAACAGACTCAAAGAAGAACATCCAAAAGCGAGGCACTTTGTGTATGCTTATCGATATCTCAATGAATATGACCAGATAGTAGAAAACAGCAGCGATGATGGAGAACCGAAGGGTACTAGCGGCAAGCCCTCGCTCAAAGCACTATTTGGTGCTGATATGATAAATACCGGAGTTATTGTCGTCCGATACTTCGGCGGCACCATGCTTGGCACCGGAGGGTTAGTGCGAGCTTATAGTGACGCAGTCAATCAGGTAGTGGGCATCGCACAAAAACACCAGTTTGAAAAACTTGTGACAAGAGAGATAACTCTCTCTTATAGTGATCTGGCAAAGACAGAATATACATTGGCGCAGCTTGGCATCCATATCAAAGAAAAGTATTTTAATGATAATGTAAAGCTTATTTTGGAAGCTACCGGGGAGAGATTTGATGCGTATGATAAAGAACTAGCATGATAATCTATAAGAACAGTAATTGGTAGAGAAGAATCGTCATCCTGAACTTGTTTCAGGATCTACAAATCTTATCATACAAATCATCCCAATTTGGATTAATATTTTCTATTAGATTTAGATTTATTTTCCAATCTCTATGCCAATTTTTGAGTTGTTTCTCTCTCATAATTGCATTTTCAATGTCTTCAAATATTTCATAATATACTAATAATTTTAGATTATAAGTCGATGTAAAACCATCCATAGCATTTGTTTTATACTCATATATTCTTTTTATCAAATTAGAGGTTACACCGATATAAAGAGTTCCTTTTAGTTTATTGGTTACAATGTATACGTAGGCATTTTTCATTTTTTAATTATATTTTATTGTTTGTTTTGACTTACTGAAAGATCATAGAGATCCCGAAATAAATTCGGGATGACGGATTCCCTATCATTCCCCTACAGGCAGAAATCCAGAAATAGTTATCACTACTACCACTGGTGGCTTTTATTTTTCATCATCCTCTAAAAATATCTTTGCAAATTGATTTGCTGCGTCAATATAAGACTCTTTGCTTTCGTCTGTATCGTCCTTGCTATACTGCCAATTCCAGCATAGATCATCTGCCACATTAAATCCAAAAAATTCCAATACTTTCTTTTGGGTATCCAGCACTTGCTTGCTATTCCAATTTTGAGATACTATGATGATACCTGCATCTATATTTTGAACGATATTTTCTTCTTTCAGAGTAGTATGTCTATTTTCTATCCAAGTGAGGCGTTCGATCAGCTTTTGGTATTCACTGTTCATTTGACCCCACCGAACCGAACCAAAAAATATCACACAATCAGACCCTAGCAGCTCTTTGCTTATTTTCCAAAGCTCATCATCTTTATTATTGATGCTTGCCCAGCAGCGATGATGACCAGATGGATTTTTCAATGGGTCTTTCTTTTTCGCATCAAACACACCGCAAATATTACCCTTCTTGGTCGATACATTTCCTTCACATGGATAGATCTTGAGCGGCGGAACTTCTATAATAGAAATATTCGAGTTTTTAAGCCGTTTTGCGATCTCATAAGCCAATACAGTACTTTTGGGCTTTTCGCCGCCCTCTTCTCCATGCCAACGGTTTGAGGTTGTCAAAAATAGTATTTTTTTATATTTCTTGAGTACTTGAAGTGTATTGCCAAGTATGTTTTTATAGTGCTGCTCATCATTTAGCGTCATATATCAACCTTGTTTAAAATAATACATCACATTATACACCAAAAACAAATCTGCTTAAAAGAAAAAATATCAATAACATTTTAATATCATCGCTCCGGCAAAAGTCTGTCATGCTGAATTTGTTTTGCTATCTATATTGTCATTGTGAGCAAAGCGTGGCAATCTAAAATGATCATCACTCCGCACTTAGTACGGAGTCTAAAGAGTTATCGTTATCACTTATCCACTATTTTCGTTTTTACATTTTTTACTTTTGACTGTTCTGCTAACTTTTACAAAACCTATATTTAGCTCAATTCTGTTTTCAATCTCGATTATCTCATCTCCTCTTTTCTCTACAATAGGCTCAATATCTATAATCTCTTCAAATATATCTCCGATATTTTGAGCTATCGCCTTTTGCTCCTCTTGTGTTTTTGCATTTTCAAGAGCATTAATATTTCTTGATAACTCTTTTATCTTTGCAAAAGTTTCAATGATGTCGATAGTTGCTTTTGTTGCTTGCTTGCTTGCTTTTTAAAATAGTTGCTAACATATAAAGTGCTTTTTCTGTAAAAACTTTAGGCAAATATGGAGAATATTTGATTTTTTCAAGGTGGTGGAAATTTTCCACAACCTCCGCCTTCTCATCTTTTGTAAGTTGCATAATATAGCCAGTTGGAAATTTATCTGGATTATTCGACACAGCTTTATTTACATCTCTTGTTTGCACACCATAGAGCTCGGCTATGTCACTATCTATGAGAACAAGTTGTCCTTTGTGCTCTATAAGTTTGTTTTCTATATCTTTAAACTGAACAATACCTGCCATTCTATCACTCCTAAAAATGAATTAACCTATTGTAATCGTTTTTAATGGAATATCAATAAAACATGTCAAATTGTCATTTTTTTATTCTCTTGTGATTTTAAGTGCTATTATGTAATTGTGGTAAAGTGTAACCGTGTCGAGGGGGATGAGAAGCGCAAAGCAATCTTTGTTATGCTGAACTTATTTCAGTATCTTGACTATTGTTTGTGCCTTTGTCATTATGAGCGAAGCGTGGCAATCCAAAATGATTGTCACTCCACACTTGATACAGAATCCATATAGTCATTGTGAGCAAAGCGTGGCAATCCAAAATGATTGTCACTCCACACTTGATACAGAATCCAGGAAGTTATTTTGTGGCGTTAACATTACCCGACACCTATTGCTTCGGTGTCTATAAAGAGTTATCGTTGTCACCCGACACTAAATCATAAAAAGTGGAAATTCAACGCCTGACCCGTATTTAATTAATATTCCCGAATAATATCCGAAGTTGTCGAAGTTGTCATTGTCGCCTAGCACTTATTTTACACACTCCATCATACTCGTACTTGACGCGTGGATTCAAAACAAAAACTTATTGGCAATTTAATCAAAAATCGGATACAATCAAGCCATATCATTGAAAAATATTGATATATTTTTAAGTTACTCCAAGTTCATATAGTGAAAGAAAAATAGATTTCAATCAAACCACATTAGGAGATAGCAATGAATCCTCCAATCCCAAACCGAACAATTGCCGGCAAAGAACTAGCTTATGCATTACAAGATTATCAAAACCTGGATAACACAATAGTATTGGCCTTACCGCGAGGCGGGGTTCCTGTAGCATTTGAAATCGCACAAAAGTTGAATGCTCCGCTTGATCTAATGCTTGTCAGAAAGTTAGGAACACCACATTATCCGGAGCTAGCAATGGGTGCCATTGCTGCTGGAGATATCAGAGTACTCAACCCGCAGGTTATCTATAGTTATAATATTAGCGAAGCACAAATTGACAAAGTGGAAAAAGAGGAGCGACAGGAGCTTGAGCGAAGAGCCGTTGCTTACCGAGGAGAGCGCCCCTATCCTGATCTAAATAACAAAATAGTTATCCTAGTGGATGATGGTTTGGCAACTGGGGCAACCATGCACGCTGCGATCGATGCAGTGCGCCTGCAAAATCCAAGATCCATCATAGTCGCGGTACCTGTTGCCCCGCCAGATAGCATCAATGCATTACGTCGAAAAGTAGATAAAGTCATCTGCCCTCTTGGGCCAACACAGTTTTCATCAATTGGTCAATGGTATGAAGATTTTTCCCAAGTAAACGATGAGACCGTCACTAAACTGCTTAGCCAAGCATGGCAAAATAAATAATTGCAAGGCGGATACAAAATGGATACAACAACGATTGCGATTAAAGCCGAAGGAGTAAACTTAGAGGGTTTATTGACGCTCCCCCAATCTGCGAAAGGATTGGTGGTCTTTGTGCATGGAAGCGGCAGTAGCCGGTTTAGCTCACGAAATCAATATGTTGCTACAATAATGAATCAAGCCGGCTTGGCAACTTTGCTCTTCGATCTGCTTACACCAGAAGAAAACCAGATCGATGACATCACACGAGAATATCGCTTTGACATCGAATTGCTCAGCCAAAGAACTATAGCAACCATTGATTGGCTAAAAGAACATCCCGAATTAAAAAATTTATCAATTGGATTATTTGGTGCCAGCACAGGAGCTGCAGCGGCACTTAATGCAGCTGAGCAGAGACATAATGAAGTCAAATGTGTTGTTTCACGAGGCGGGCGCCCGGATCTAGCCATACCTTCCTTGCCTAATGTTTTAGCGCCTACTTTGTTGATAGTAGGTAGTTTGGATACTGAAGTTCTCCATCTAAATAAACTTGCCAAACAAGCTATGCAAGCCAAATGTGATATTCTGATTATTGATGGAGCAACGCATCTATTTGAAGAGCCCGGCACTTTGCAAGAAGCCGCATCTGCTGCAAAACAATGGTTTATAGAATATCTTTAAGCTAGATACGGAATCTAGGAAGTTATTTTTGTGGCATTAGCATTACTTTGACGCCTATATTTTTATACACTATTTAGTCTCGTTGTAAATTTTTCTATATCATCATCAAAATATCTTAAAATTTCATTTATTTCGTCAAATATTGCATTATAATTATCTTTATTAATAACTTTTTCATAGTGAAATACTCTATTTCTAAAATTCCTTATATGGTCTAGCTCTTTATAAATAATTTCCCTGCTAATAAATTTTTTCTCTCTTGATGGCATATTTGGAAAAACTTTTTTTAAATCATTGATTCTAAGTTTTTTATCATATGGTTTTTTAAACAAATTAACCCAAAAACCAAGAGAAAGTTCTGCAATTATCTTTTGCTTAGATATATTTTCTCTTCTTTTAAATAATAATTCTTTGGCTTGTGCTATTTTTTGTTGGCTGTCTCTTATAATAAAATCTGAATCTTCGTGCCAGTTTTCTCCAACCTTAGCACTAAGCAGTTTGTCAATCGAGTTCCTAAGGGCAACTTCAAGCATACAGAGAGGTATATAAGCATCTTTTGAAAAACGCAAATTACTTTCGTATTCTTCCAAATCTTTATAACCTTTAAAACGATCTTCGCTGATAAATTTTTCGATTAAGCTATTTTTCATATTTCTTGACCTATAATTTAGTTGTAATTCCCGCGTAAGTCTACATCCTTGAGGTGTAGCCGAGGGTTTTAACTTCTAATTTTATTTTATCCAAATCCATTCGAACTTTTTATAATGATTGCAATTTGCAACATTTTTATATGATAGCCATTTTTTTACTATTTCATCATTCCGTACTTGATACGGAATCCAGGAACTTGTTTTGTAGCATTAGCATTACCTGACACCTATTATTTGAAGTTACATACAAAGAGTTATCGTTGTCACCCGATACTAAATCATAAAAAGTGGAAATTCAACGCCTGACCCGTATTTTAGACCTGAACTAATTAAAAAAGGGTTTGACATATCTACAATAGTAGAAATTTTATAGTCTCTTTAAACAACAAGAACGCACTCTACAAAAACAACTAATCTACAATAGTAGAAATTTTATAGTCTCTTTAGACAAAATTACTAGAGCGCTTTAGATCCAAATCTACAATAGTAGAAATTTTATAGTCTCTTTAGACTGCGTTGTATTCGTCCGACTGTTTTCAAATCTACAATAGTAGAAATTTTATAGTCTCTTTAGACCTCATCTATCCCGAACGATGCGACTATATCTACAATAGTAGAAATTTTATAGTCTCTTTAGACTACGGCAGATACGGAGTGGTTTTATATAATCTACAATAGTAGAAATTTTATAGTCTCTTTAGACTTAATATCACAGAGAACTGGCACTCCTGATCTACAATAGTAGAAATTTTATAGTCTCTTTAGACTTACACGGACAGATGTTGCGAATGATCATCTACAATAGTAGAAATTTTATAGTCTCTTTAGACCTATTGTTTTACTTGTATCCTCATAGAATCTACAATAGTAGAAATTTTATAGTCTCTTTAGACGAGTTAAATCGCCATCAACGATACAACCATCTACAATAGTAGAAATTTTATAGTCTCTTTAGACCTAAATGGATTTGCGAAGCTAGCGTCAATCTACAATAGTAGAAATTTTATAGTCTCTTTAGACACCACTCTATTAATGCCTACAATCTCATCTACAATAGTAGAAATTTTATAGTCTCTTTAGACTAAAACATTCAATACCCTTGACTACAATCTACAATAGTAGAAATTTTATAGTCTCTTTAGACCGTTCTAACATCTGCATAAGCCATTAATCTACAATAGTAGAAATTTTATAGTCTCTTTAGACGTAATGCCGCTCTGATATTTGAGAGAATCTACAATAGTAGAAATTTTATAGTCTCTTTAGACGTATCTCCTAGAGCAATAGCTATAAAATCTACAATAGTAGAAATTTTATAGTCTCTTTAGACACTATAGCAAAGTACACGAATATAACAGAATCTACAATAGTAGAAATTTTATAGTCTCTTTAGACAATATTAGTGCCAAAAGTTTGCCATTGATCTACAATAGTAGAAATTTTATAGTCTCTTTAGACTCACCATCAATAGTCATACCAACTTCAATCTACAATAGTAGAAATTTTATAGTCTCTTTAGACTTGCTGTAGGGACCAACGGGGATACAATCTACAATAGTAGAAATTTTATAGTCTCTTTAGACTTTATACTATTGTTTCTAGTTTTGTAAATCTACAATAGTAGAAATTTTATAGTCTCTTTAGACAATTATGAATAAAACGTGAGCATTTTGATCTACAATAGTAGAAATTTTATAGTCTCTTTAGACCTTGCTAAAAAGATGGGGGCGAAGCAAGAGGGATCTACAATAGTAGAAATTTTATAGTCTCTTTAGACTTAAATCAAAAACAATATACGTATAATTATCTACAATAGTAGAAATTTTATAGTCTCTTTAGACGGGGCAAGACTTAACGGTCAATTTGAGGATCTACAATAGTAGAAATTTTATAGTCTCTTTAGACCTCAAAAATGGTTTTATGCAGCTGAAAAATCTACAATAGTAGAAATTTTATAGTCTCTTTAGACTCTAGGTTTAATGGAATATAATATTGCATCTACAATAGTAGAAATTTTATAGTCTCTTTAGACCTCGGCTATACTATCTATCTCTTTGCCGATCTACAATAGTAGAAATTTTATAGTCTCTTTAGACCGTACCCGCTTGGCGGGGGGCAGACAATCTACAATAGTAGAAATTTTATAGTCTCTTTAGACCTTTCTTTAGAATTTCAGAGAGGTTATCTACAATAGTAGAAATTTTATAGTCTCTTTAGACCCCAAGCTGCCGCCCACATCCCATGCATATCTACAATAGTAGAAATTTTATAGTCTCTTTAGACTTATTATACAATCAGTGATATCACCTTATCTACAATAGTAGAAATTTTATAGTCTCTTTAGACGCCAGATTGTTTAAGCAATGCGTCTATATCTACAATAGTAGAAATTTTATAGTCTCTTTAGACAGAAAATAACATTCATGTCTTTGCCTAATCTACAATAGTAGAAATTTTATAGTCTCTTTAGACGTTATTTGCATACATTAAATCTCTAGATCTACAATAGTAGAAATTTTATAGTCTCTTTAGACTTATACGAAGCTTGGAATTATGCTTCTTATCTACAATAGTAGAAATTTTATAGTCTCTTTAGACTTGAAATACAAATATCAAACATACAAATCTACAATAGTAGAAATTTTATAGTCTCTTTAGACATTGACTCATTGGATTTATCAGAAGATATCTACAATAGTAGAAATTTTATAGTCTCTTTAGACCAGACAAAGACAGTTGGGCAGAGATGAATCTACAATAGTAGAAATTTTATAGTCTCTTTAGACCATAATACTAATAGCAGCTAAAAATCAATCTACAATAGTAGAAATTTTATAGTCTCTTTAGACAGCACATAGTAGTTGTGGGAGCCTACGATCTACAATAGTAGAAATTTTATAGTCTCTTTAGACATTTGATTATAAGATTCTAAATACTATCTACAATAGTAGAAATTTTATAGTCTCTTTAGACCTCATCATGGGTAAGATGTTCTTTTGATCTACAATAGTAGAAATTTTATAGTCTCTTTAGACATCTTAAATATGTCGGAGGAAAAAATGCATCTACAATAGTAGAAATTTTATAGTCTCTTTAGACAGATAAAATACAAAAACAAGTTATTTGATATCAAATTTAACCATATTTTAAACATAATACAGAAAATAAATCAATTATTTTTATCCAAAAGCTATAAAGACTTAGGTTTGCATTTTAAATTTTAAGACCTTTAAAATTATATCAAATTATTATCAAATCTTCATCATCATTTTTAGCATATCCATATCTTGTTATTTTACATTGTTCGCTTAGTCTAAAAATCATAATACTATCTGTTTGTCCAAATTGTTTTTCAAAATTGTTTTTTATATCAGATGATACAATGTCCAATATTCTCTTGCTATTTTTAATTTGAAATATTGAGTATTGTAGTCTAAATCCATGCTTGGACAAATATTTTGAAAATTTAGTTCTTAGCTTATCATCACTAATATCATATGAAACTAATATCATTTATCAATCCTAAACACCGGATAATGCTCCATGGGTTTTTCTCTCATAAAAGCCCTATAATAAGACTGAACATATAAAAACATATCTTCTTTATAATCTAGCAACCCATTTAACAAAAATGATATATATGGCTGAGATTTTTTTCCAAAAATACGATATTGATCATCTATAAAATCAAAATCTTTTTCATCTATTCTGCCAAGTTTGTATGCTTTATGTATAGTTTTATCTACAATTGGTCTAAATGGTTCAACGATATCACAAACTAAAGATTTTCTTTGATAAAATTCTCTATGATAAACACCTTGATAAGTGTCAAATCCATATAAATTTAACATTGCATCAACGAGATTAAAAAGCAAAGTATACCCTATATCTAAAAGAAGATTCAATATGTCTCTTTTTGCTCTAGGCTTTCTGCTGTTCCATCCAATTTCTCTAAACATTTGTTCAAAATAAATTCTAGATGCTACCCCTTCGATGCCCAATATAATTTGAAAATCAAAAGATTTATTTGGCAATCTATCACTATAATCATGAAGTAAAATTAAAGCTTCAATCAATTTATCAGACTTATCTCTTTTTTTATTTAAAATACCTATTTGTTGTTCTATCTTATTTTTTACAATATGCTGTGCTATCAATGTGTCATTGTATATGTATTGTTTTCTTCTCAATATTACATTGCCTTGCGTTCCAGAAAGCCAATTGCCATAAGGCGATAAACTGTGAGATAAGAAAAATATACTAAATCCAAACTTCTTTGCTCTTTGTAGCAAGCCAGTTGTTACAGTTATATGTCCTACTACAAAAAGAGCAAATAAGCGATAACAAGTTGATTGATGTTTTATAGTACCATCCAAATCATGAATAACTATATTGTCATTTTTGAAACTCATTTTTTCACCATGACTCAAAAGAGCAACTATGATTTGTTTTTGTTTAAAATCAGGTAAACTTAACATGCTGAGACATCGCACAATGGATTATAAATACACATATTGCATTTGTTGGCATTGACAGCAAAGTCATCTTGTAACCTATAATTTTGTATATTGAAAATAAGCTGTTCAAAGCCATATTGTCTTTTGGTATCTTGTGTTGGCAGTGCAATCTGATAACTTTTATTGTCATCATAGCTATATAGCTTCATATTTTCAACTTCATAGCCCATTTCTATCAAACAGTGATAGTGTGCATATAGTTGATAAATATAACCATCATATATAGTTTTTATCTTCTTTTTTCGTTCAACTATAAGTTTTTTGGCTTTATCGTATGTGTCTATTTTGCCACCAATGCAATATTTTTGACTATAAATTTCTATAGTTTGTAATACTTTTTTAGAAGTTGTATATTTTTTTGTATCTATGCTCTTATGCACACTTATACCCTCAGTTTGATATGTTGTGTGATACAAAGATGTGTCCATATTTCCATAAAGCTGATGAAAATATATAGACCTTGGACAAAATATAAAATCATTTAAAAATGATATGGGTATATAGGTTTCCATCTTTGCAAAATTTTAGCTATTTGTAATTATCATTTGTTTGAACATAACTCAACCACTCTTTATTGCTAATAGCAAGTTTTATTTTCCTAAGATCATCTACTTTTTTAATCTGCTCGATGACCCAAAGTCCCTTTCTGGCAATATTGTATGCACCATTGGCATCTGCATCTTTTGGTAAGCTATCTTCTACTGCTCTGCTATCATAAAAAATGCCATTTTTATCACAAACAGGTGAAATGAGATAATCAATATCGCTATTTGTCACACTATTTCGCATCTGCAATGTTAATTTAAAACATCCAAGCAATACCTCAAAAAATGCTTTTTCATCTTTAACCAATATGAAATCTTTGATATTTTGTCCATTCATATATACAATTTCATTGTCATCAAATAGTTTTTTAAAGCCATCGGTTGGTTTGACTTCCTTATTATCCCACTGACTGTTTTTATCTTTGTTTCTAAATGTCAAAATTCTCTCACCATATGAGCATACAGTCCAATTTTGTCGTGTGCCATCTGCTTTTGGGTTGAAGGCTGTGTAATTTGTCAATTTGAATTCAAAATAGTTTTTTGATATATTGTATTTTATGCTTTCAAACTTGCCAAAAAACTCTTTTGCTTTTTCTACACTTGTATATCTTGTGTCAAATAGATTAACAAAACCTGTTATAGGGTCTATTTTTGATGTATTCCATGCAGGCACATAGTACAAAAATCCACTTTGTTTGCCGATCTTCTCAAAACTTATAAATTTACTTGTTAATTGAAGTGCATTAAGCACACCGCCTAATTTATTTACATCTTTTTTCTTATCTACAAAATAGTTAAGCTTGTCAATGAGGGCTTTTTCAAACTTTTGATAGACTTGTTTTTCTACTTTAAATCTCCCTTGCTTAAAACCAAAATTCAAATCCTCTAATACAACGATGGCATTATGTTTTACCATTAAAGTAGCTACTTTATGAATAACTTGGCTCATATAGCCCTCTTTTAGCTCTTTGATGTTTTCTACAACGCCCCAATTAACCCTAGCATCGCCTCGTTCTTTCTCTTTTGCATCTAACAATTTATGATAATTGGTTTTGTATGTCGTACAATTATGCTCATTTACTATCTCGTTGAGGCTGTACTGCTCTATAATTTTGCCACTACTATCTATAAGTGATAGATACAATAAATGTCTCTCCCCTCTATCTATGCCTATAACTTTGATGTCATTGGATTCTTTTATTGCTTGGTTTACTTGCTGATTAATATTATCATTGCCATTTGCTTTAAAGTTCATAGTTATTGGAACATGAAAGCCAAACTTATCCACCGTGTATCGCTTATCTTTGATTATATCATAGTCGAAAGTACTTGATTTTTTAGGATTATCACTATTTTTATTGTTAATAGGCTCATTTGCATCATGTGTTACTATATTATTGGTGATAGATTTTTTTCTGAAAAAAATCTCTGCTTGTCCATTGAGTTTATAGACCACATTTGAAAGATTATCTTTATCAAATAACATTTTCCAGTAAAGAGTATGCATATTTGGAGTGCCTTTGCTGTATGGCGAAAAATCTTTGTTATAGATTTGGAATAGATAAAGTTTGCCTGATTCAACATAATTCATAAGTCTATCCCAATTCACTTCCTCATACTTGACTTCATAACAAGAAGTTTCAACATCTTTATAAAATTGTGCAATATCTAAATAATCTTTCGTATTTTTCCAACCAAATTTATAGTGCTTATAAGATTCATGTTGTAAAAAGCCTTGTTTAAAATAATCAATAAGTTTATGAAGTGAATCTAAATAATCTTTTGGGTTCTTTTTTCGATATTCAGTTTTAAATTTTCCATTATCATATATTTCAATTACCGATTGAATTGGTAGATTGTATATAGTTACTGCTGGAGCAAAATTATCACCTTTGGATCGTATAAATAACCGTGGAATATTTTTATTATCAGGTTTTTGAAAATCCAAAATCACCCTTTTTGACAAATTTTCATTTGGATTATCAAGAAGATATTGTTTTTCATCTTCAGTTAATTTTTTTACATTTACCCCCAAATAGTAATTACCATCTTTTTCAAATAAAAGTCCTGCTCTTGTATCATAGTCCTGTGACCAGCCATTGAGCAAATACCCACTTTCAAAATTCAACTTAAATTTATCAGTGCTAAACGGCTTTTTGGTCAAGTAATTTCTAACCATATCATATAATTTAACACCAAGTGAGAGTTGCTCAAAATATGTATCAAAATTGGCATAAAATGCGATATCTAACTCGCTATCTATTTTTGCATGTAATGGCTTGACAAATCTTTGTAGATTTGTGATTGCATCCATAAAATTTTTGATTTTGCTTTTGGAATCTTGGTCATTTGAAAGTTTTTTGTCTAATGAATATTCTGAAGATAGTAATGGTTTTATCGCTATAAAGCTATCAATAATTCTGTCAAATATGTTGTTTGATACTGTATGTTCTACTGTTGTTTTATCCCAATTGTTAAAATAATCGAATATCACATCGCTACTCATTTTGGCTCTTAACTCATCTTTGTCCCTCAAATATGATCGTAAAGCTTCTTCGATATGAGCTATCGAGAAGTATTTGGTTTTTTCTATTTTCTTTTCAATTTTCTCAAGACCATCTTTGGCTTTAACTTCTCTTGGATTATCAAGTTTGTATTTTTCTTCTATAGCACCTTTGATAACAGACCAATCACCAAATATATCTTTTGAAATATTTGTCATAGATAGATCATTTCTTATGTATATCCTCTCTTTGTCAAAAAGCAAAGTGTCAGCAAAATGTTCTTTAAGTTTGTCAAGTATATTTATTACCCCATCACAACAGTTAAAATTTACTATTTCATTGTTATAGAAATCGTTTATAGCGTTCAGTAGTTCATTGTCGCTTTCAAATGACTCTGGAAGCCATGAGGTAAGTTCTCTATCACTTAGTATCTGCTTATAGAGTGGCTTAAGATTTGGGATATCTTTTTTTGTCAAACCATTCTGTTGTCTGTATAGATTTATCTTTTCATTTAAACCTTGCACCTTTGTTCCATCATCAAGCACTGTTCCGCCTATCATTGTATTGTAAAGGTCAATATGTGTTTGTGAGGCTGTATGGTTAAAATAATCATTTGTAAACATATCTTCAACCACAGCTCCCAATAAATGATGCTCCACCGTATTCTTTGCATCACTCACTAACTTTGGATACTTTTCATTTAACTTTTCAAATGCTCTTTTATTTGTCAAATATATCGGTAAGTTTTCATGAACTACTCTATATGCAACAGCAGTGTGTTTCTCGTCTGCTTTATAGATGTTTTTTCTATTTTCATGAAATCCACTAAAGTATGTTGTAAAATTAGAGAAATTACTCACAATTGTTTTCATGTTATCTATCATAAGAGTATTATCGCTGGTTATCTCTCTTATCTTTGTCACAAATTTATTATCTTTTTTATCCAGCCATGACAATAAATCTTGTTTGATAAGCTCTTTTGCAAATAGATTTTTATACAATGGATGTTTTTGGAATTTTTCAGCAATTTTTTTTCTCATTTTCTGCTGTACTGATTCTATTGCTTTTTTATCCTCATCTGATTTGTCTTTGATGTAAAACAACCTCTCATAACTATTAATATCATCATTATCAAACAAAAAACCGTCCATCGCTTCATTCATAAAATCTTTATGATATTCGTCGATTATTTTTTTGACTACTTTGTATTCTGAAGCTCTTTTTTCATCCTGTTCTAGTAGCATTTTTGAATTGATATTATTAAGGGTTTTACCGATTGGCTTTAGCTCAAACCTAAGTGTTTTTGACAGCTGGTATTGATTTGTAAAATTTTTGAACATTTTATTTCCTAATTTTTTTAAAATATATCATTTTGATATCTTAACATACTAATTTGACACTTATATGTCAATACTTTCCTGAAAGCCTTTATATTTTTCAATATCATACATCATCTCATCCCTCAACCATTTTGGCTCCAAGACATAGATATGTGGCAGCCAACTTTTGACAGAAGGAAGTATCTCCATTTTATGTGTTATCACACAAGATATCTCTATGCCACCGTCCATATCTCTACCCTCTATCGTCTGAGTATGATGCAGCTTGATATCATTAAAAAACGGCGCCACTTCTTTGGCTACATAGAGTCTGATCATCTCTTTTGTATGATTCGAACTGTGCCAAACGTTTTTGATCTCATCTGCTGCTTTTTGCTCATCATCTGACAAGATAAAATCTATATTGCTTTCTTTAAAATTTTTGATTTTTTGCAAAGTGAATTTTCTGACTTCATGGCTCTTGTCATCTATTGCCACTAGATACCAGCTTCCACTCGTGCTGTCTATCAATATTTTAACCGGACTTACACTCCTGCTGGTGATATCATCTTTTGATTTTTTATAGTCAAACGTTAGCTTTTTGTTTCTCTTGATCGCACCCAGTATTTTGAGTCCCAATTCTTTGGGCAATTTCTCATATTTGATAGCAAATGAGACAATATCTTTTGAAAAATTTGCTTTGTCTATACAAGATGCTTTGATCTTCATATCATGGGCAAAAGAGGATACAAGATGATAATTTAGCTCATCTCCGAGAGGGTGTTGGCCTGATGTGTCGAGCGAGTAGTTGCCATTGTGGTTTTTAAGGGGGACTGTCTTGCCGATAGACTTAAAATCTCTAGCGATCGTTCTAGCTGAGACTTCATATAAGGTAGAAGCATCTTTGGTATTTATGGTCTCAAAATTGTAAAGTCTTTTGACGATACTAAGGATTCTATCGATTGGTATCTTGTGTTTATAGTGCATACAATCCCCACTATTTTTATCTATCAAGTATTATACATTATCTTTTTGGCAAAATTCTTTTTTTTAAAAACCTACAAATATTTCATTTTGACATACAATTTACTGTCCTCACAAATTTATAATATGATAATAAAAATATGATATGACAAATCATGGACAAGCAAAATATATCTGATACAATTATTTACAATGATGGTGAACTAGAACTTAGTATTTCTGTCAATGAAGATACAATTTGGCTCACTCAAAAACAGATAGCAGAGCTTTTTGTTGTAGAAATTCATACGGTTAACTATCATATCAAAAATATTTTCAAGCAAAAAGAGCTTGATAGAAATCCAACTATTCGAAAAATTAGAATAGTTCAAAAAGAGGGAAATAGAGAAGTTGAAAGGGGAGATTAAAATAATCAAAACCAATAAATATCTTTTGCTTCAAATGGGAGCTATATACTTTTAATAAACTTTATGATATAATAGTCATACTTCTACGAAATTTAATCAATTCATCTGATTAAATATAGATTCTACAATAGATTTGGTTTGCGTTGATAATACGTGTCAGACTGAATTAGTTAAGGATCTAAAAGAGATTTTGGATCAAAATTCAATAACAATCGAGCTTAAACAGTAACAAAAGCTAATTCAGATGACAAAACTAGATATTTATAGAAAATCAAAAAAACAGAAAGAACAAAATGACATTTAAAGATTTTAATCTAAAACAACCTATACAACAATCAATAGACGAAGCCGGTTTCACAGAGCCAAGTCCAGTTCAAAAAGAGGCGATCCCACTTATCCTAGCCGGACACGATATCATCGCTCAAGCTCAAACAGGTACAGGTAAAACAGCAGCATTTGGCTTGCCGATGCTAAGCATGATGACAGGTGATGGCTCAGTTGAGGGTCTCATCATCGTCCCTACCCGTGAGCTTGCTATGCAAGTAAGTGACGAAATCTACCGTTTTGGTAAATCATCAGGACTAAGAACTGCTACAGTTTATGGTGGTACATCATACGACAAACAAATCGAACGTATCAAACAAGCCAGCGTAGTTGTAGCAACTCCAGGCCGTTTACAAGATCTTCTCCAAGGCGGCAGGATCAAACTCTCTCCTAAATTTGTAGTCCTTGATGAAGCAGATGAGATGCTTGATATGGGCTTTTTGGACGAGATAACTGCTATTTTTGAATATATCAAAAACGAAGATAGACAAACTCTAATGTTCTCAGCTACTATGCCTCCACTTATCCGCAAACTGGCTGAAAAAATACTAAAAGATCCAAAAACTGTAGCTATCACCAAAGGCGAAAGCACAAATACCCTGATCTCTCAACACTACTATGTAGTAGAAGAGCACGAAAGAGATGATGCATTGGTGCGTTTGATAGATTATAAAAATCCTACCAAATGTATCATATTTTGTCGTATGAAAAAAGAAGTTGACCGTCTTGCAAGCCATCTAACATCACAAGGCTTTAAAGTAAGCGTACTTCATGGCGACATGGAACAAAGACAAAGAGAAGTTGCCATCAGAGGATTCAAGAGCGGAACAGTAGATATATTCGTAGCTACCGATGTAGCCGCACGTGGTCTTGACGTAAACGATGTAAGCCATGTATTTAACTACCATATGCCATTTGATAGTGAAAGTTATGTACATAGAATAGGCAGAACAGGACGTGGCGGCAAAAGCGGTGAAGCTATCACGCTTGTAAGCCCAAATGAGATTCGTACGATCAAACGTATCGAAAAAGATGTGGGTACGAAAATGGTCACCCAATCAATACCTAGCAGAAGCGAAGTACAATCTAGCAAACAAGATGAGCTTATCGCTCAAATCGCATCTACTCAGATCACCGAACATGCTATCGAGATCGTCAAGACTCTACAACACGAGATAGATATTGTAGCTATCGCACATATGCTTGCTTCCATGATGCTTGAAAAACAAGAGATCAAAGGCAAAGAAAAAATCGGCTTCAGAGCTGAAGATGTAGAGAAACTTCTCCAAAAAGCAATGTCGGGAAGAGATGATAGAAATAGAAGAAATAGAAGTGGCGGCGGCAGAGGCAGACCATCTTTTAACAGATCTGGAGGCGGCAGAGATAATGATAGAAGAAGAGACGACAAGCCTAGAGGTGATCGTAATCAAAGATCTTCATCGAAGCCAAGAACTTCCGGCGGCGGCAAACCGCCTAAAAAAGATTATTCACTATAATCATCAATGACACCTGCCAAGTTCTTACCTACTACTGCTGAAGAGCTAAGGACTTTGGGCTGGAGCCAATGCGATGTGATTTTAGTTAGCGGTGATGCTTATATAGATTCTCCATATATCGGGATAGCCGTCGTAGGACGGATACTCGAAGCTATGGGGCTTAAAGTCGGTATCATAGCCCAACCTGATATCAAAACCGATATCGATATCAAAAGACTAGGTGAACCCAAGCTCTTTTGGGGAGTGAGCGGCGGAAGCGTCGACTCCATGGTAGCCAATTATACCGCTGCCAAAAAATTCCGAAAAAGCGATGACTATACTCCAGGCGGGATAAACAACCGCCGACCTGATCGCGCCGTATTGATCTATACAAACCTCATAAGACAATATTTCAAAAACACCGTTCCTATAGTTCTAGGCGGCATAGAAGCAAGTTTACGCAGAGTTACCCATTATGATTACTGGAGTAATAATCTGCGCAAACCCATACTTTTTGACTCTAAGGCAGATTACCTCATCTACGGCATGGGAGAAGAAGCTATCAAAGAACTGGCTTCTGCATTGCAAAACAAAACTGACACCCAAAATATCCGCGGTATATGCTATATTGCAAATACTCCAAGGCAAGATTATATAGCTCTGCCGTCACACGAAGAGTGCCTTGAAAATAAAGAGAGATACATCGACCTCTTTGATCTGTTTTATAACAATAATGACCCTATAAGCGCCAAAGGTCTTTGTCAAAAGGTGGGCACTAGATACCTCATCCAAAATCCTCCATGCAGATATTTAAGCCAGCCGGAAATGGATACAGTCGCTGCTCTGCCATATACTAGAAAACTTCATCCATACCATGCTAAATACGGCAAGGTCAAATGTATGGAAACTATAGGTTATTCTATCACTACCCATCACGGATGCTGGGGAGAATGCAACTTTTGTGCGATAGGCGTCCATCAAGGCCGCACCATAAGAACTAGGAGTGAAGCTTCCATCATAGCTGAAGCGACAAACTTCACTAAAGACAAAGATTTCAAAGGCATCATCTCTGATCTTGGAGGGGCTAGTGCAAATATGTATGGGTATGAATGTGATAAAAAGCTAAAGCATGGTACTTGTGAACACCAAAGATGTGTTGATCACAACAGGCTATGTAAAGTGATGAAACCTAATCATGCCAGACTGATCTCGCTGATGAGAAGTATACGCAAGATAAAAGGTATCAAAAAAGCTTTTGTAGCTTCTGGAATAAGATACGATATCATAGCCAAAGACAAAGCTCATGGGCAAGCTTATCTGCGCGAACTACTCGCTCATCATATCTCAGGACAAATGAAAATAGCGCCCGAACATACCGAAGACGGGGTGCTTAGACTCATGGGTAAACCGGGTAAACAAAGCCTCATAGAATTTAAAAAGATGTTTGATGATATCAACAAAAAGCAAGAAAAAAAACAATTCCTCACATACTATCTCATAGCTGCTCATCCAGGATGCACAGAGCGCGATATGCAAAGCTTAAAAAACTTCACAACCAAAGAGCTTCGTATCAATCCCGAACAAGCCCAAGTATTCACGCCCACTCCCGGAACTTACAGCAGCGTGATGTACTATACCGGACTTGATCCAAAAACAAGAAAGCCTATATTTGTAGAAAAAGATATGGCCAAAAAAGAGAAGCAAAAATCTATAGTGGTATCAAAAGAAAATTTTTCGGGGAGTGTTTTTTCAAGTTAACATGGTTCAGATATTATTTATTTTATTCTTGCTTATCGTAGGGTATTTGCTAAGGTTTGCCAAATTTCCTGAGGATTTTGGAAAAAGCCTCAATCTATTTGTCATTTACATTTCATTTCCCGCGACTATACTGCTTCAAGTACCGCATATCACATTTGACAATTCATTATGGATAGCCGTCATCACGCCATGGTCTGTTTTGGCACTGTCCGTACTCTTGGTTTTTTTGTTTTTTAGGCATCAGCCGCGCAATACACTTGCTGCCTTGCTATTGCTTGTTCCGCTTGGTAATACATCGTTTTTTGGTTTTCCTATGCTTGAAGCTGTCGTTGGAAAAGAAGCTATACAATATGCCATTGTATATGACCAGCTAGGAAGTTTCCTTATGCTCTCAACTTATGGAGCATTTGTAGTGGGATATTTCAGCGGAGAGAAAATAAACGTACCTAGTATTGGAAAAAAGATAGTTTTGTTCCCTCCATTTATAGCTCTAGTGTTCGCCTCCATAGTTGGCCCTATGCCTCAAATTACCATCCCTTATATAGAATTGCTATCCCATACTCTAGTGCCATTGGCTCTAATTAGCGTAGGGTTTTCGATGCAGCTTAGACTTGGTGACGATAAAGCCATATTTGCCAAAACACTTTTCTTGAAATTGGTACTGATACCACTCATCGCTATCGGTGTATTTGCGCTTTTGAGTATACACAATATGACAGCTACCGTGACACTGCTCGAAGCCTCAATGCCTCCTATGATAACAGCAGGAGCTCTTGCCATCCATGCAGGTTTTGCCCCAAGGCTTAGTGCAGCTCTTGTCGGATACGGGATAGTCGTATCTCTTATAACGATACCATTGTTATATCAACTGATTTTATTTATTTCGTAGAAGACACTTTTAAAAAGTAAAGCTTACTCTACGGAGTATCCTTTTTCTTTCCATTTTTGAAATCCGTTTATCAGCCAATATACATTTTTGTATCCGAGTTTTCGTACCGCCAATGCAGCTTCATACGAATTGGCACATGATTCGCCGTAACAATAAAAGACGAGTGCTTCATCTTTGTCTGCCGGCAATTTCGCAACAATATATTCAGCTTTGGAAAGATCAAAATATACCTGATTTGCTCCCTTGATATGCTCTTTTGCATAATGGCGTTTTTCACGTGCATCATAAAAATATGCCTTTTGATCATGCAGGCTCTTTGCTTTTTCAACATCAATGACCTTGACCCCTTTAGCAATAGCTTCATCTACTTGTGGCGCAACCACGCATATATCGTATTTAGTCTCGATCATATAACTTTTTTCACCGTCATATTCGACACCGTACAGAGAAACCAATCCCAACATCCCTGCAAAAAGAAAGGTAGAAAATTTTGAAATCATAACCAACTCCTTACGTTACTCCACTGGGTAGGTATCTTAAATTTTGAGAGCATCAGAGGTAGTAAGCTTTGGATAAAAAAACTCGAAGGACTACCCAAAGGTAATTTGAGACTTTTTTTTGTTCAAAGATTGCTTATCTATCATGCTCTCTGAAAGGTACAATGCTTTTGCACATACTCATCGTTAAAACTTCTTAGCGTAGCTTTGGCTATGCTCTCAAAGTTTTGCCTTGATTATGCACAAAATCATTTGTATCAAAATTAAGATACTTACCCAGTGAAGTAACAATTAATATTTTTTAAATCATATAGCAGTAAAGCTTTGAAAAAGTATAAAATCTTATATAAATAAATAATATAAATATTGCATAAGCTATTAAAAATAGTTATTTAAATGGCTCAAATCAAATGCAGCTAGCAAATGAGCATTAAAGACCATATTAAATGATTTTATTTATTTGGCTTTGGGCCCTTTGTCTATCAATTTCTTGTGCCACTGTGACATCAACGCATTTTTTATTGACCGGATTTAGATAAGTTGTGAGTGATTTTGCTACAACCAATGCGACAGGGATACCGACTATGGTAAGTGCTAAACCGATCGCTTGAAATATACCGATAATTGCCAGAATCAAACCAAGTGGCAAATAGATGAGCATAATGATAAATGAATATCCTTGCCATAATGCATTTTGTTCTATATTCAAATCCGACTTGCTTATCATCGCATGACTAAAAGGCGCAAAAAGAAATTTACCATACTCCATTAGCCCTAAGCCAAGAGGTGCTGCTACGACCGTGATGGTTAACAAAAGACCAAGTAGATAAACAATGATAGCATCCACAAAGCCCAAAAACGGAATATGCCAAAGAATATTTCCTAATAGCCTCATCAAAAACTCCTTTGATTTATATATATACATTTTACCCCTATGCACACTTAAATAAACTTAAAATTTTGTAGATCTTGCGGATATTCTATTGCAAAGCAATAGTTGTGTTTTTCAATCTAGTTTGCTATACTTCAGAAAAAACAAAGAGATATATGAAACCGTTATTTATAACTGATCTAGACCATACTTTGCTTAGAAGCGACCAAACCATTAGCACTTATACGGCTAAAATATGGAATGAATTGAATGAACATGCTATACTCTCCATAGCAACTGCTAGAAGCTTCCATAAAGTCAAAGAGTTTTTGTGCGAATTGAAGCTAAATGCCCCTATGATATTACTGGATGGGAGTATGATAGTCACACCAAACAAAGAGATAATCGACCTAAAGCTTCTAACAAAAGATCTTAGCAATGAGATCATTTACGAAGGTGCAAAGCATGGAATATATCCATTTGTGATAGGACTCAAAGATGATAGTATCGAAGAGCTTTTTTGGTATCCTAAAGTGCTCAATGAATATCAATCAGAGGTCCTATTAAATTATAAAAACGACCCTAGATTATCACTCAAAGATCCGATAAGTGCTATGAACAGAGTCCTAAAAGTAGTATATTTCGGCCCTCATGAAGTCCTAAAACCGCTCACCGAGCATCTAAAAGATGTATTTGGCGACATGGTGGAATACAAGCTGTCTCCGGAAAATTACGGTGGGGGATGGTTTTTGACCATCTTACATCCGCACGGCGATAAGTCTCATGCGCTTAAAACCGTGACTTCATACCTAGGTCATGATATAGCAAATATGACAGTATTTGGAGACAGTATCAATGACATACAGATGTTTAAACTTGCCAATACCGGCATAGCAGTACAAAATGCTCTCGATGAAGTCAAAGCAGTAGCATCTATCGTACTTCCACACACCAACGATGAAGACGCGGTGGCAAAATATCTTTCTAAATTTCTCACAAAGGATAAAAATGCAATATAGATATATAGGGAAAAGCGGCCTTAGAGTATCGTCTATAGCTATGGGCACCATGACTTTTGGCACGCAATGTGATGAAAAAGAAGCTTTCAAGATCATGGACGCAGCATATGAGAGAGGCATCAATCTATTTGACACAGCTGAGCTATATCCTGTCCCGCCGAACGGCAAACTAGCAGGACTAACCGAAGAATGGGTAGGCAAATGGCTAAAAACCAAACCAAGGGATTCTATCATCCTAGCTACCAAAGTAGCAGGAGCAGCGAACGGCTGGTTCGTGCCGCCCATCAGACACGGGCTAACTGCTATTGATAGTTTTCATATCAAAAGAGCAATAGAAGGAAGCCTAAGAAGACTCCAAACAGACTATGTAGACCTGTATCAGATGCATTGGCCTGATACTATTGTCCCTATCGAAGAGAGCTTAAAGGCTTTTGATGAGCTAATGCAAGAAGGTAAGGTGCGATACATCGGTACATCCAACGATAGTGCCTATGGGCTCACAAAAGCAAATGAGACATCAAAGCGGCTTGGAATTGCCAGATTTGAGAGTATCCAAAACAACTTTTCACTAAACAATCCTAGATTTTTAGATGAACTGGCTAATGTATGCCAAAAAGAGCAAATTTCCTTGCTGCCATATTCGCCGATAGCAGGAGGTGTGCTGAGCGGTAAATATAATCAAAAATTAACAAGCGGAAGATATGCATCATATATCAATGATAAAAACGGTAGGGTCAGAGCTCAAGCTGCAAGATTTGTAAATGACAAAAGCTTAGCATCAACTGCCAAGTACCTTGAGCTCGCAAAGGAGCTGGATATGCATCCTGTTACTTTGGCAGTTAGCTATTCTAAATCATTTGATTTTGTCGCGTCCACCATAATCGGCGCTACAAGCGTAGAGCAATTAAAACCATCATTTGATGCGATGGATATAGACTTAGACAAAGAGACTATGGATAAGATCGCTGCGATCCAAAAAGAGATAATGTACCCGATGGGTTAAAAAATCTTTTTCCTTTTACTACCTTTTTAGTAAAGGTAGCGCCAAAAGCGTCATAATCGCAAGTATTCCTGCAAATGATGATTTTTTTATAATGTTCTTTTGCTCAGTACAATATATTTTGCTTTTATTTAAAGCTTTTTACAATGATGCAATTATGACAAAATTTAATTATAAATAAGTTTTGTCACCCGAACGCTCGAAAAGCAGCTAGATTTTGAGCATATGCCGCAAAAATCTAGCGTCGCGGTTCGTGAGCGGTGACGCTTTTCTTTTCAGAGAAACTTTTTACTTTGTAAAATCGCATTTGCTAGTTTTGTTACTTTTCTTTACTAAAAAGAAAAGTATAAAAACACTAATTTAATTTATTACAAATTGCATTTATCTCTTCTAATCTTTCCGGCGTACCGATATCGCGCCAAACACCATTATAAATTTCTCCACTAACAGCGTCATGCTTCATGGTATCTCGTAGCACTTCACCTAGAGCTCTTTTGCCATGTTCTAGCCATTTAAAAAGACTTGGAGAATAGTATCCTATGCCAGAGAATGTATATCTAGCTTTGCCCTCACTCGTGACCATTCCTTTTTGCAAATCAAAATCGCCACTGACGTTATGTTCCGGATTTGGAACGAGTATCAAATGAGCCAAGATACCTTCACCAAGTTCAAAAGAACTATCAAATTCATAATCACACCAAACATCGCTATTGACTACCAAAAACGGTTCATTACCAAGAAGCGGGAGTGCTTTTACGATACCCCCTGCACTCTCCAGACCGCCTCCTTTTTGCTCATCGCTATAATGCAGTTTCACGCCCCACTTGGAGCCGTCACCAAGGGCTTCGGGTATCATATATCCTAGATGAGCGAGGTTGATGACTATCTCTTCAAATCCAGCCTTGGCTAGTTTTTCTATGTGCCAAACTATTAGTGGCTTGCCGCCTACCTCAAGGAGTGGTTTTGGTGTAGTATCTGTGAGGGGTCTCATCCTCTCACCTCTACCTGCTGCCAGTATCATCGCTTTTTTCATTAAACACTCCAATATTTATTAAATAATGTCACCCGAACGCTCGAAAAGCAACGAGATTTTGAGCATATGCCGCAAAAATCTAGCGTCGCGATTCGTGAGTGGTGACGCTTTTTGTGCTACTTTTTCTAAAAAAGTGGCTAAAGAAAACTTTCTAGATTCCCAATCAAGTTGAGAATGACATATTATTGTGACAGAATATCACACAAAGACTCAGTCTGTGGATATTTAGCCGCAGTCTCCAATACATATTTGAGCGTCAGCGGAATATCCTTCAGGTATCCATCCTTGCCATCTCTGATGCTAAGTCTAGCAAAAATTCCAAGCACCTTGATATGTCTTTGAAGCCCCATCATATCAAACCACCCGAGAAATGTCTCGTCGTCTGCTTTTATGCCGGCTTTATCTCTAAAATATAGTGCCAATACTTCTCTGCGTCCTATTTCAATCTCATAATAACAATCTTTGAGCAAAGAGACCAGATCATATGTGATCGCACCCACTCTGGCATCTTGAAAATCAATGATTCCGAGCTCATCATCACTCTTGACCATGATATTGCGGCAATGATAATCACGATGCACAAAATAGCCGTTTGGCTGTGCCAAAACCTCATCTGCAATGAATTCGAGTATGCTTTTTAGTTTTAACTGCTTTTCATCATTTAGAAAAACATTCAGATGCTTTTGCAGATACCATTCATTGCACAGATCCATCTCAAATATCAAAAACTCTTTGTCATAAAGCGGCAAATCTACAGTATTCGCCTTTTGCATGAGGATTATCTCATCTATGGCTTTTTTGTAATAAAATTCCAAATTATCCAGAGTCGTCACTTGCGCTAGATGAAGTGAACCAAAATCCTCTATTATGAGATATCCATCGTCCAAGTTTTGTTCTATTATCCTAGGAGTATTTACACCCACACTCTCAAGTCTATGGGCAATATCTATAAATGGAATAAGCGATTCTTTTTGTCTGGAAGAATCCATGAGCAAAAAGCTCTTATCTTCAAGGCTAAGTCGATAATAACTCCTAAAACTAGCATCGCTTGAAGCTATTTCGATATTATAATCACCCCAGCCGATGCTTTGAAGCCAATGAATATATTTCTCGTCATCCTGAACTTGTTTCAGGATCTCATCTTTGCTTTTAGATTCCGAAATAAATTCGGAATGACTAATTTTATTCATACAGACCTCCTAAGATAGTATTGACCTTTGCACCCGTGACGTCTTTGAGATCTACTGGCTCTTTGTGTAGACGTTTGTATGCCAGCCATGCTATCATCATCGCTTCTAGCATATCTCCGTGCTGGGCAATTAGCACTTCCACATTTGGCATCATCGCCTTGATACGTTCTACTAAAAAGCTGTTTTTGGCTCCGCCGCCGCAAAGCAGTGCCATATCCCTATGAAATTTCAGCACTTCATTGCTGATACTAATGGCTGTAAGTTCAACAAGGGTTCTTTGTATATTTGCTTGCAATTGCTTGTCATTCTGAAGTTGATTCATGATCTCTTTGGATCCCCGGGTCAAGCCCGAAGATGACGGGTTGTTGTCATTCCTGCGGAGGCAGGAATCCACTCTACATATCTTGTCCTCTAACCATGCTTCATTAAACTTCTCTCTGCCGGTACTTTTTGGGGGCTCTTGTTTGAAATACTCATCGGATAACATCTCATCTAAAAGAGCATAATCCACCTTGCCGGTCTTTGCCCATGCTCCGTCTTTGTCGTAGGATATGCCATGATGTTTGGCTATCCACATATCTAGGAGGACATTTCCGCATCCCGTATCATACCCTATGGTCTTTTCGCCAAGTATAGTGATATTTGCCATGCCCCCGATATTGACGACGGCTATCTTGTGGCTAATATTACCAAACAAAAAAGCATGAAATGCAGGTGCGAAAGGAGCACCCTGCCCTCCGAAAGCCACATCTTTACGCCTGAAATCTGACACGACCGGGATTCCGCACTGAGCATTGATGATGTTCGGATCGCCTAGCTGCATACTGGTAGGATATTTGCCACTAGGTGCATGCCAGAGCGTCTGTCCGTGCACGCCTACAACCTTGATGGTTTGCTTATCGATGCCGTGACCGGCGATAAATTCATTGATAGCATCTGCAAATAGTGATCCCAGCATACTATCAAGCTCGCCCACTTCTTGCAAAGTCGTCTGCCCGGCGATCATCTCTAGCACGCGTTCTTTTAGCTCTGCGGGAAAATGATACTCAGCAGCTTCTATCAGTGTACATTGCTGCGCATCTATCTGACACAACGCGACATCTATACCGTCGAGGGAAGTGCCTGACATCACACCAATGTAGAGTTCGCTCATCTATATCCTTGTCCGTTTATATGGGTATTATTATATCGTAAGGGAGATTATTTTAGTTGGTTCACTTTACCCTCATGGTTTGCATTGGAGTGTATATTTAGTATGAGTATAAGTTCCCACAAAAACCGTGGGAATGAAGAGAAATAAATCAATTGTAAATTATTATAATCTCAATGATTCTTCCGCCATCTGAGTCACAATATCTCCTTGGAAATTATAAAGTTTGACAGTGGTTTGGCTAGATGGATTGCTACTTTGTGGAGAGATCACCACAAAATTCATAGTTGTATTGTTAGGATTATGATCAATCCATGTCCCTGAATTCGCATAAATAGTTTTTTTACCGGCTGAGTTTTTGGATGCGATTATTTTCGCGACATGGGTATGCCCGAATATTACTATCCTTTTGTCTGAATTAGGATTTGTAAAATACTGTATAACTGCTTGGTTATCTGATTCTTTTGGATCAGCAACATATTTGATCGCGTGGTCTGTCGGTATATCTATAGCTACATGATTGATCTTTTGTCTTTCTTTCCAAGTATCTTGAATCCCTTTATATAGATTGACATCTATAGCACCTCCGGGGATAGATTGAAATGGCAATAGATCATTTACCGCATAATTGCCGGTAAATCCATTGACATTGGTAACGATGATTTTTTCATCAAATTTATTAGTTATTGGAAAAATGCCGAGTGTCCATTGCCAGTTCTTCCAGTATTCATACAATAAGTCTTGACTTTCATCGCCAGAACTATTTGGTATAACGGTCGGTATAGTATTACCTGATGTTTTACATTGTTGCTGGACATGAAGAGCGGCAATACGAGTAAAAAAATATCCGGGTGGCATGATGGTGCCGGGTGCTACAGATTGGTTAGAGATCGGATCTGGCGCACAGAAAAAATTGTAGCGATGCCCATGCTCGATGGCTATTTGTGGGAGATCGGCAGGTGAATATGTGCCTAGTCCCTGAACATTGTCTCGTGCCTGACTGATCCCTGGGAGAACACTTTCAATTTGCTGAGCGGTTATTGTGAGATCATGATTGCCGGGTATGTAGGTAACTTTGATATTTCCATCGCGTATGATACGATTAAAAGCATCAAAAACTTCTTTATTAGTCGCAGCGACACGTTTTACAAATGATGCTTGATCCTTGCCTCGATAAGTATCTATATTTGCCGGCACAAACCATTCATCGACCAAATCTCCGGCGATAACAAGTTCCTTGATGTTTGGAGAAACTCTCACTTTCTCCAAAAAATTTTCTAGTGGTTTAGTATTATCGTTCAGTTCGGCATAGTCAAGATCAGCGCCAAGGTGAAGATCACTGATGATGACAACAAGATCTCTTTTATTGCTATCGTTTGTAAAAGGATCAATGGATGTAGTTTTTGCATTAGCTAATGTAGGGCTTATAAATAATGCAACTAAACACAACGAAATAACTATCAATAATCGGTGTAATATTTTCATCTTCTACCACCTTAAATTTAAGCTTACTCTCATTCTAGTATAAAAACATGTTCCCATCATTTCCGAGGAAACACATACTTATCTTCAATATTATATTACAATTTGACATATTTGTATACTTTTTATTTAGATAAATAATAATATTGCAAAAAAGATAAATACTTATGCAGAAGTAGATACAAAATATACGAACCGTCACATCCACACTTTATAACTTCTCTAATTCTTACGGAAACTGTTGGAACAAGGAGTAAATATCTAATTATTTCTATAAATATACCAACTTGTCTTATTTTTTACATTATTTTGTTTTGATATTGCCCATCATCATTATCCCAAACGAAACAATAGTCCCTACTATTATCTGCACTGAAAAGTTCACATCAAAATCAAAAAGTGTTTTTGTGATATATGGCTGCAATAGTAAGACTGTCATAAATCCACCTATGAGTGCGGCTCTCACGCTTCGCTCATCGCCTCTTTTTGTCCATAATGCAGCACCATAAACCCCAAGCAGCCCGGCATACGCGAATACCATAACTCCAAGTGCGAAATCAAGCAACGGGATATCGCTAACCCTCTGCCAATAGTAGCTCAGAATCGCCATAAGTGCTAGTAATAGTGCAGATATAAGCACGCCTGCTCTTGAAGCTTTTAAATAGTGCTTTTCGCTTTTGCCTTTAAAATTAGGTTTGTATATATCTGTAACTGCTACAGATGACATAGCTCCAAGGACTGAACTCGTACTTGTAAATGTAGTTGCCACGACACCGATAGTAGCAAGCGCTTTGAAGCCATCTGGAAGTTCATTTAGTATATAAGTCATAAATATTGCGATCTTTTCGCCGGCAAAATTTTGATTTATCTCGCTACTAAAGCCTGAAAGCTCGGGATGCTGATAAAAGAGATACAAAAGCAATCCAATAACCAAAAACAAAGACGCAGTAGGAATAGTGATGAGAATAGAGACTATGAGAGACTTCGCACCTTCGTTTTTGTCTTTACAAGTAAGAATACGCTGTGTCATATCTTGATCTAGTCCATACGCTGCGATATTTAAAAGCAATAGTCCGCTGATAAGCGCCCAAAAGTTAAAGCTCCCACTAAGAGAAAAATCAATGATCTTGAGCTTGTCACTTGCTTCTAGTGTAGAATAAATAATTCCAATATCTCCGCCGAGAGAATTAAATAGATGAAATATGATAAACAGTGCTGCACTTATATAGATGATGACTTGGACGACATCAGCAATTATAATAGATTTGATACCACCAAAATATGCATACCCTAGTGATCCAGACATAAGAATAATAATGGCAAATATCATATGGGTTGCAGCTATATCGCTAAAGAGTATCATAGATACCGCAAGTGCTCCGATATAAAGCCTAGCTCCACTGGCAAAAAGCCTACCGATTAAGAACATCACTCCGGCATCTCTTTTGGCTCGGGGGCTATATCTCTTTTCTAAGAGCTCATAAACAGTAATCGCGCCTATTTCATAAAATTTGGGCACCAGTACTTTAGATACGATAATAACTGCCAAAAGGGCCGAAAGAAAAAAACCGACAAACGTGAGATTGTTACCATATGAAGATTCGGGAGCTCCTAAAAATGTAGCAGCCGATTGAGAAGTAGCAAGAACTGAGATGGCAACTGCTAACATCGGGAGAGATTTTTCGCTGATGAAATAATCTCTACTGGTTTTGACCTTTACCCTGCTCAGCCAAACAGATGAGACGATAACTAAAAGAAAATATACCCCAAAAATCACCCAGTCAAGAGCGCTGAATGATGAATTCATCTATTCTCTTTTGGCGGTTCTTTTAGGTTCAAATCTTTGACTTCATTTCTAACAGCCTTCATGAAGATATCTCCGGGATCATTTTTACGTGTGAAATAGCTATCATCCTTCTCCAGCCAATACTTTGTTTTTTTCATCCTGCTATACTCATGATGCCCCATCAAAAGCTCAATATTCGGATATTTGGCTTTGAGATATCTAACGAGATAGATATTTGAAGCCACCTGAGCCGGCGTTAGATCTTCACTCTTATCTCCCTTGCCGCCCACATTTTCGATACCTATACTATAATAATTTAGTCCTATGGTGTGTCTAGCCATATGGTTATCAGGCATCAAACGATATATTGTGCCGTCCTTATCGACTAGAAAATGAGATGATACATTGACTGCTCCGCCTCTTGCTATGTCTTTTCTGTCGCTCAGAAGTTTTTCTGGTTTTAATCTGCCATATGATTTGACAAAATCAGGCTCGGCAGTCCAGTGCAATACAATTATTTTTGGATCCATAGTGATATCTTTGACATCCAATCCATAATGGCTACGAATATACTCTTTGGTCATCTCTACTCTGGCCTCTGAGAACTCGATAGGTTTTTCAATGATGCAAGGATCTACAGCAAATGCGTTCACGGAAAACAGAGCTAGAAATAAAATTATTGATCTCATAATGATTCCTTTGTATTTTTTGATTGCCAAAAAAACATAATTGCGATAATGGCAGGAGGTAATGCAATAGCAAAAAGATAGCTTGGAATATGTAAAATATGATTTGACTGCAGATATAAAAATCCAAGGGCAAGCAACAGATATGCTCCAAGTCGATAAAAAGAGATAAAAGCTTTGCTTTTTCTGAGTGCTTCAAGAGTAGTTATCTTTTTATCTTCTTCTACTATTTCTTCTAGTATCACACTCTGACTATCTTCTTCATCATAGACGCCATGCGGATCTTCTATTTTTTCCAATAACTCTTCATTTGATGATATTACCGCACCGCTGGCTACACTTTGCTCTACCATTTTGCGATAGCTGTACAATGAAGCAAGTATGACTGCTAGAGAACTAAAAAAACCTATTTGTGAATTGATAAACCAATCTCTTTGACCGGATAAGATACAAAAAATTATGATCCCGATATCTACTATCAAAAGAGCATTAAGAATACGAATCTTAATACTCTTCGTCATCATCATCCTCTTTTGCTGGCTTACGATAAGTATATCTAGGGTCATTGGCAAGCTCATCAAGAGATTTCTTTTGTTTGGCATATGCCTTATAAACATTCAAAATAGCAGCGGCTATACCAATAAAAACCCCTACCCAAAGTGTCCATGCCAATCCTGTAAGTTTTTGTAATCCTAAGCCAATACCTACGCCGATAAGCACAGCTACCACGATAGATATACCAAGACTTAGGTCATCAGCTGCGCCGACTATTTTTTTTAATTTAGGGTCATCTGCCATTTTTTATCCTTTTACAATTTCTTCCATAGACTCATATGCTGCTTTGATGCTCTCTTCTATCATTTCATCCGTGATAGCCGTAGAGATAAATCCTGTCTCATAAGATGAGCATGCCAAGTATATACCGCGGCTGAGCATCGCTTTATGAAATGCGGCAAACATTTGCGTATCGTTTTTGAGAGCATCGTCAAAATTTCTAACGGGCGCCTTGCTAAAAAAGAAACCAAACATAGAACCACGCACATCCGTAACAACTATCAATCCAACGCTTGCGGCTGCTTTGCTAAATCCATCCATAAGTCTTTTAGCTTTTTGTGACAAAGATACATACATGGCCGGGTTGTTTTTGATCTTTTTCAAAGATGCAAGTCCTGCTGCCATAGCTACAGGGTTTCCGCTAAGAGTTCCCGCTTGATAAACAGGTCCTT
>Ga0265293_10002364_pt1 | contig 38184 bp, 36 predicted proteins | sample Munlanlewell138R_FD_192505 | JGI IMG/M metagenome (GOLD analysis project Ga0265293, IMG submission 192505) | Leachate microbial communities from a municipal landfill in Southern Ontario, Canada - Leachate well 138R | ecosystem: Engineered > Solid waste > Landfill > Unclassified | place: Canada... | reverse complement strand
AAGGAAACAAAAAAGAAGAAAATATTACGCAAAACTTAAGAGAAACATAAAACCCTGAAACGCACTATTTGCAATGTGTTTCAGGGTTTTATTTTGTTTCAACTGTCAAACTTGGGATTACATTTTACCAGAGTGCAAATGGAAATAATACATAAAGTATTATCGACTTGTTTTAATAGATATTTTGTTATAGACTAATAATATTAGTTTAATTGGAGTGATATAAATTGGAAGAAAAAAATAGTATAGCAGGAGAGGGTTGCGAGATCCTTGTACCCTTTAATGAAAGAAAACCTCTTAAGGATATAGAAAGAAGTATAATTAAAACATATAGAAAGCATATTTGGACAAAGTTTATAAAAGCTATAAAGGAATATGATCTAATCCAAGATGGAGATAAGATAGCAGTTGCAATATCTGGGGGTAAGGATAGCCTTCTTATGGCAAAACTGTTTCAGGAATTGAAGAAGAATGGCACTCAAAATTTTGAAGTTGAATATATTGCCATGGATCCTGGATATCATAAGGACATTAAAGAACTCCTTGAGGAGAATTGTAAGTATTTGGATATACCAGTTCATATTTATGAAGCAAATATCTTTCAAGTAGCAGATAAGATAGCCAAGGATTATCCTTGCTATATGTGTGCAAGAATGAGAAGGGGAGCCTTATATGGTAAGGCTAAGGAGCTAGGATGCAACAAGTTAGCTCTTGGGCACCATTACAATGATGTAATTGAAACCACTATGCTTAATCTTCTTTGTGCAGGAAATTTTAAAACCATGATGCCAAAATTAAAGGCACAAAACTTTGAAGATATGGAACTTATCAGACCAATGTACTTAATTGAAGAAAAATACATTGAAAGATTCATTCAAAATGCTGGAATCTGGCCACTTAATTGTGCTTGCATGGTGGCTGCAAAGAAGATTGGAAACAAGAGAAGAGAAATTAAAGAGTTAATTGAAAGTTTACAAGGTAATTTTAAGAATGTTGATATGTCAATTTTTAAAGCAGCTCAGAATGTAAATATGGATGCTGTAATAGGATGGGAAAAAGATGGTGAGAAGCACTCCTTTTTAGATGAGTATTAAGGTTAGGACCACTAAGTTCTAATATAAATCATTGAAGCTTAGAATCCAAAATGATATCAGGGGATTAATCAGTGCCCTATATATATGTTATTTAAATAAATGTAAAGAAGGGATATTATGAAGTACTCAATAGGTCAATTAATACGGGTTGTGGTTGGACTATTTGTTTTCTCAGTGGGAATTGTTATGACCATAAATGCTAGTCTTGGTGTTTCACCTTGGGATGTTTTTCATCAAGGCTTATCAAATACCCTTGGAATTACATTGGGTCAAGCAAATATCATTGTGGGATTTTTTATTATTTTCCTAGATATAATCTTGGGGCAAAATATTGGTTGGGCAACTTTGCTAAATATGATGTTAATTGGGATATTTATAGATCTTCTAATGCTTAATCATATAATACCTGAAAGCACTACAATTCTAGCAGGGGTGATAATGCTTCTAACGGGAATACTCATAGAAGGTTATGGGTGCTTTATATATGTGTCTGCAGGAATGGGTGCAGGACCTAGAGATGGCCTTATGGTAGTTTTAACCAAGAGAACGGGTAAGTCAGTAAGGATGATTAAAACTTCCATTGAGATAGTAGCAGTAATAGTAGGTATGATACTTGGAGGTAAATTTGGAATAGGGACCGTTATAATGGCTACCTTTGGAGGTCAGATATTCCAAGTAGCCTTTAAGAGCGTTAAATTTGATATAAAGGAAGTTAGGCATAGATTCATTCAAGATGACATAAAATTAATAAGACAAAAAGGATAGGTTTATATTAAGGGATTACCAGATAATAACTAGATTTAGTTCTTATTTGGTTTTTTTGGACTTGAATTAAAATAGAGTACTAGTGGTTATTGAATCAATAAAACCAATTAATTTACATATTTCTATTGATATTTATATAACTTAATGATATCTTTTAAATGTTATAAAAACACGATACTTACTAGTATAGCTAGGAGGGGTGGATTATGAGAGTTCGAAATATTATATTTATGTCCCTTGTAGGGATAATATTTTTATCTATTATTATAAGTTCGCTTGTTAGGGGAGAAAAAGAAATATCAACAATTGAGAATAGATCTCTGTCTATTATTCCTACCTTTTCACTAGATAAATTTTTAGAAACAGATTATCAAAGCAATTTAGAAGTGGCATTAACAGATCAAATAATATATGGTGATCGTGTTAAGTTACTTTATAATCAAATAAAAAATAACAACTTAGATCATATAGTATCTCTATTAAAGAGATTCGAGGAAGAGAAATTAATTACATCAAGTATAGAAGAGAGCATTATTGAAGGACCCGAAGAGAATAAATCGAAAATATACTTAGAATCAAATACGATCCATCAAGAAATGAAATCAGAAAGAGATAGGATTAAAAGAATTGAAAAGGAAAATATTGAACGACTTATCTCCATGGGAAGACTACCACAAAATTCATCGTTTGAAATTAGTATTACACCTAGGGGAAGTGGACACTATGAACTTGATGAAACCAAGCATTTAATTGTACGAAAAAGGACTTCAAAAGATGCTGATAAGCTATTTGAATCTAAAGCCAATAATTACAATTTAATTGCTAAAAATTACCCAGATTTATCATATTACTGCTATTATATAGAATCAGATGTGGACATAGACTTTATCAATGGGGTTATAGATCATGAATTGGTAAATTTATTCTTTGGGAAGCTGAATTCATCCATAAATAAAACAGCCCTATATTTAAATGAACCAACAGATTATCAAAACTATTTCTATAAAACAGATCATCATTGGGATGTAAAAGGTCAATTAAAAGGATATGAAGATATTCTTTGGATATTGAATGATAAGGAATTTGATACATTAGATATTGAAACTAAATTGATAGAAGGTGCTACTTACAATGGATCCAAATCTAGAACTATTAGTGATTTCAAATTAAAGGATGACTTCAGTATATTGATTTCTCCATTAGATGATCATGAAGTATATATAAATGGTGTTAAGAGTAATTATGGATTGAAGAAAAGGTATTCTGAGGGTAAATATTCTAAAGATATTGGTGTTAACCATTATGGAATTGCTAATGGAGGAGACTTTGGCCTAGTAGAGTACAGATTTAATCAACCAGATAAAGGAAATATATTAGTTTTTGTTGAATCATTTTCTAATCCAGTGAATGAATTTATTGCATCACATTACAATAATGCATATTTTGTAGACTTAAGGTACTATGATAAATCAATTAATCCTTATTTTGATTTTGGGGATTTTGTAGATAGCAAAAATATAGATGATGTGATGTTCATGGGTTATTATTTCTTTTATGCAAATGATAGATTCTTAATAAATGATTAGGAGAATTTTATGGTATTTTCTAGTTTAACATTTTTATTCATTTTTTTCCCAATAACCTTAATAGTATACTTTTTAACGTCAAGTAGAAAACTTAGAAATATTGTTCTATTTATTAGTTCATTAATATTTTACGCCTGGGGAGAACCTATTTATGTTGTATTGATGGTTTTTACAACACTTAATAATTATTACTTTTCACTATTCATTCAGAAAGCAAAGGACAATGATAGAACTAAAATTTCCAAGATTTACTTAGTCTTATCATTAATAATAAGCTTAGGGATATTAGGATACTTTAAATACTATGATTTTTTAATTGTTAACTTAAATAATTTATTAAATATTAATCTTGATATTCATAATCTACCATTACCAATAGGAATAAGTTTTTATACCTTTCAAAGCATCTCATACACTATAGATGTATACAGAGGAAAACTCAAAGCCCAAAATAAGTTTATAGTATTAGGTACATATGTAACATTATTTCCACAACTAATCGCTGGTCCAATAGTTAGATATAGTACTATAGAAGAAGAATTAGAAAACAGAACAGAGACTGTTGATATGGTGGCACAAGGACTAAGGCGCTTTATCCTCGGATTAGGTAAAAAGGTAATTATAGCAAATCAGATGGGTTTTATAGCCGATAATATATTTAATAATTCAAATACATCTGCAGGAACTATAATGATATGGATTGCCTTACTAGCATATACTTTTCAAATTTATTATGATTTCTCTGGATACAGTGATATGGCTATAGGTATAGGTAAAATGATAGGATTTAATTTTTTAGAAAATTTTAACTACCCATATATCTCAAAAAGTATAACTGAATTTTGGCGACGATGGCATATATCACTAAGCTCTTGGTTTAGAGACTATGTTTATATACCCCTAGGAGGAAATAGACATCATGCAATAAGAAATATTCTGATAGTATGGCTATTAACAGGATTATGGCATGGTGCCAATTGGAATTATATAGTTTGGGGAGTATACTACGGCTTATTGCTCTTAATAGAGAAATATATTTTAAAAGAAGTACTACTTAGAATACCTGGAATTATAAAATACTTATATACAATGATATTTGTAGTAATAGGGTGGGCACTGTTTAGGATAGAGGACTTAAGCCAGTTATTCCAAATATTACAAACAATGTTTGTTTATGAGTCAATATCATTGAGAACTGTTATGATAGAATACCAAGATATATTCTACGCCCTACCATATTTCTCATTAGCTATTATTGGCAGTACTCCATTAGTTAAGAATTCAATGGAATATTTTGAAAAAACTAAGAGAAAGTTCAATCATATAATTATTGATCTATATCATATTAGTATATTATTTATTGTTGTTATATTTTTAGTAGGAGATACCTTTAATCCGTTTATATACTTTAAATTTTAGAGGAATTACATAACCACATGTAATTCCTCATTTTTGATTCGTATAAATTATCCTATCTTCGCTTTTTCCAATTCACTTAATTCAAATTTCTTCATCTTTAAAAAAGCTTCTGTCACTCTCTGGAGTTCTTCTTTTGTACCACCAAATAGAAGCTCTTCCATAGTATCAGGAACTATTTGCCATGAAACACCAAACTTATCCTTCAACCATCCACAAGCTTCAGCTTCAGGATCTGCTGAGAGCTTGTCCCAGTAATAATCAATTTCCTCCTGATCCTTACATCTTATTATCAGAGAAAAAGCTTCATTAAATGTGAAATCGGCTTCCATGGCATTATCCATCAAGACAATTTCAAAGTCATGGATACTTAAGGAGGAGTAATTTACTAGTGCATTTTTGTTGGGTGCATCCCCTTTACCATAATAGCTAATAGTATTAAGTTTGGAATCTTTAAACACCCTTTGATAGAAATCTAAAGCATCCTTTGCTTGCCCACATACTCCACTAGAAAACAGCATGCTTGGAACAATCTTTTGATGGAATTCTTGCCCCTGATTATAGAAAAGTTGCCAGCTTAATCCGTACTTATCTTCTACCCAGGAATAAAGATTGCTAAAGTGATATTCACCTAAAGGCATTAACTCCGCTCCATCTTTTTTAAGTTCACCCCATAATCTCTTCAGTTCCTCTTCTGTTTTACAATACACCATTAAGCTTATTGATGGATTAAACTTAAAATAAGGTCCTGCACTTATGGACTCAAAGGCGATACTTTCTAGTCTAAAGGTAACTATTTCTGAATCTCCTGAAGGTGTATTTTCAATAATTACATTTCCTAAAACAGCTGAATCCTCCAAAAGACCAGTATAAAACAAGGCAGCTTCTTTTGCCTCTTTGTCAAACCAAAGATGAGGAATTATCTTATTCATACATAACACAACCTTTCTGCACAACTTAAATATCAGTAACTTGATTTTTATTCCCAATAGGTATGATTCTGGTGGTATCACTGTTGATTTTGTTGATAAAATCCTCGGTAACTTTATAGTTATCCCCAAAATGTAAGGGGAAAAAATACTTTGGACTCAATTCTTCAATAAAATATTGACCACCTAGATGATAGTTTTCTTGGAGTCTAGGGTCAACTGGGAAAAATGCTAAATCAATTCTTAAGCCTTTTAGCCTTAAAACTTCTCCCTTAAAAGCTTCTTCCATTCTCTTTTTTTCTTCATCAGTATCATCATTCCAGTACCACCAGTGCAAATCCCCTGCAAAGAAGATATTTATTCCATCCATTTCAACTAAGTAGGAAACACCCATATCAGTTGAGCTTAGTGTACTAATCATTAAACCATTGACTTGATGGGATTCATAAGGTGCAACCATTTGAATCATATTAGTGGTTTCTAGATTTATATCATCGCTTAAGACATAACTGATATTCTCCTTCCCGCGAGACCATCTGAATATTTCTTCAGAGTAATGATCTGGATGGGAGTGGGATGCAAAAACAACCACATCCTTATCTTTTATTACAATATTACCTTTAAAGTAATCAAATACAAGTTGAAAATTCGAACTCTCAACAGAATAACAACTATGATATATATACTCAACCTTTAATCCTAATTTATCCAAAACCTTATCCCCCTTGCTATATGATGTAATCTCTTAATACCCTTTTTTAACTATTATACATCTACTTTTCATATAGTTATCACATTTTGCATTTAAAATAAAATTAAGTAGTAAAGGAGGGATATTAAATGGATGAAAATAAATTTGAAATGAATGAAGAAGTCAGAGAAGATTTGATGGATGGAAAGGAAGAAGTAAAAGAAGTAATTGAGGAAATAGAATCTAAAGTACCTGAAGAAGAAACTTATAAATCTAGAAGAAGGATGAGTTTTTCTTTAATAGCTCTAGTCTTGATGGTTTCCATCTTGGGAGGATTATTTGGAAGCTACATTGGAGCCAATTATATATTCAAAGGTGAAGAATATTCATCTGCTCCAAGGGAGAGTATTTTAATTAATTCAAATGATAGTATAACAACTGTATCTGCAGTAGCCTCATCAGCAATGAGTTCAGTAGTTGGAATAACAACGGTTGAAACCCAAAGGACTTTTTTTTCTGAACAGGATGTCAGCGGTGTAGGGTCAGGAGTAATCGTCAACAAAGATGGGTATATCCTTACAAATTCACATGTTGTTGCTGATGGTAATGCCAAAGAGATCAAGGTATTATTTGAGGACGGAGAGACAGTGGAAGGAATCGTCCTTTGGAATGATCAGATACTAGACTTAGCTGTTGTAAAGGTAGAAAAGTCTAATCTTCCTGTAGCAGTACTTGGTGATTCTGATGAACTAATTGTAGGAGAAGTGGCAGTAGCAATAGGAAATCCGCTGGGACTAGAACTAGAAAGAACAGTAACAAGTGGTATTATATCAGGGCTTAATCGAAGTGTGAGAGTGGATGTAGAAAATGTTATAGACAATTTAATTCAAACAGATGCCTCAATTAATCCTGGGAATAGCGGGGGTCCTCTTCTAAACTCAAAAGGAGAAGTAATAGGAATAAATACAGCTAAGATGAAATCAGCTGAAGGTTTGGGATTCTCTATTCCAATTAATCAAGCAAAACCAATTGTTGAGGAAATAATTGAAACAGGAACATTCAAGACGGTATTAATGGGAATAAGTGGAGTATCTCTAGCTGAATATGAATCTAGGCTGGGGGTAAATCTGGCTGCTGAATCTGGTGTTGTTGTCATTGAGATAAGTAAGGAGAGTCCCGCAAATAGAGCTGGAATTTTACCAGGAGATGTCATTCAGAGTCTTGACGACTATGAGATAACAAATATGGGACAACTTAGAAGAGAGTTATATAGGTACAAAGTAGGAGATAGTGCTACTGTTAAGATATTTAGAAACGGTGAAACTATAGACTTAGATCTAGAATTTAAAGAGGTTAGATAAGACTACCCTGTGGAAATTTTTCCACAGGGTATTTATTTTACACAAACTTTACATTGCCATTATAATTCCTTAATGATGTCTTGTTATTATTAGGATGAAATGAAAAGAGATTATTAAGGAGGATATTAAGGTGAAGAATATCAAAAAGATTTTAGTGGTAGGAATTACATTATTAGCATTAACTTTAACAGCATGTGGAGGAACTGATAGCAGTGAAACTCCATCAGGCAGTGGACTAGAAGGAGCAGTTATAATTGATGGTTCAGGTACAGTTTATCCATTAATGGCAAATATTGCTGAAAATTACATGACTGATAAGGAAAGTGGTGTAAGTGTTCAGGTTGGTAGAGCTGGATCAAGTGCTGGATTTAAGAAGTTCATCCCGGGAGAAACTGATTTTTCAGATGCATCAAGAGCAATTAAAGATGAAGAAATTGCTCAACTTGAAGAAAATGGATTTAAATATGAAGAAGATATAATGGAAATTAAGTTAGCATACGATGGTTTAACAATGGTAATTAACAAGGAAAATACATGGGCAACTGAAATGACAGATGATGAAATTGTAAAAATGTATCTTTCAGGAAGCTACAATGCTGATGACAAAGTTCTATGGTCAGATATTAGAGCTGATTGGCCAAGTGAAGAAATTAAGTTCTATGGACCAAATGAAAATCATGGAACATATGAGTTTTTCTATGAAGTAATTCTGGATAAGCAAAATATGGTTAAAACAGCTAATCTTCAACAAGAGTACTCAACATTAGTTGATTTAGTATCAAGAGATAAAAACGCTATTGCATTCTTTGGATTTGGATACTATATAAATAATACTGATAAATTAACAGCAGTAAAGGTTGATTTTGGAAATGGACCTGTTGAACCAAAACTAGAGACCATAGGAGAAGAGCTTGATTATGCTGGATTCACAAGATTAGTATACACTTATTTAAATCTTCAGTATGCTAAAGAAAAACCACAAGTTATGGACTTTGCAAAATTTGTTGTTTCACCAGATGGAGCAGCAAAACTAGCAGGAGATAATGGATTTGCTCCTCTACCAGAATCAATGTATTCTGAATACCTTAGTTTTCTTGAAGGATTAAATTAGAATCTAAATAAGATGGGAAGATATCTTCCCATCTTAAATGAAGTTTAGGAGAAATGAAAATGAAGAGTAATGAGATTAGAGATATAATACAAAATAACATAAAGAACAAAAAACATTTCTCAGATAGAGCTATGCCCTTATTTTTCTTATCCATGGCATTTATATCAGTTCTTACAACCTTTGGAATAGTCTATACTCTTGTGGTAGATGCTTTGAAGTTCTTTGCTGCAGTACCCTTAAGTGAAATTTTCAGTACTAGATTACAACCCTTGTCAGCTGATCCATCATTTGGAATACTACCATTGCTTAATGGAACAATTTTAACTACAATAATAGCCATGTTTGTAGCGGTTCCAGTGGGAATGGCTGTTGCCATATATCTAAGTCAGTTTGCATCAAAGAAGTTAAGAAAAATTTTAAAACCTATTTTGGAAATTTTAGCAGGTATACCTACAATCGTCTATGGTTTCTTTGCATATTCAGTGGTTACACCTATTCTCATGAGGCTAATTCCAAGTCTTGAACCAAAAAATGTATTAAGTCCTGGTCTTGTTATGGGAATAATGATTATACCTATGGTAGCATCCTTATCTGAGGATTCCATGAATTCGGTACCAACCATAATGAAGGATGGGGCAACAGGATTAGGATCAACAAAGCTTGAAACAACCTTTAAAGTAGTAATACCTGCTGCAATCTCTGGAATAATGTCATCTATAGTATTGGCAATATCCAGAGCAATTGGTGAAACCATGATTGTAACAATTGCCAGTGGTAGCTCAAAGAGATTTACATTTGATATTTTCCAGTCCATGCAAACAATGACATCTTACATCGTAGAGTTTACAAGTGGAGATGCAGGTAGTGGAACTGTGGGATATTATTCACTTTATGCTGTGGGATTAATACTGTTTTTATTTACAATGATAATGAATCTCCTTGCACAATATATCACCAAAAAGTATGGAGAGAGGTACTAAAGATGAAAGAAAATAAATTTCAAATAGATAATAATCGCATAAAACGAAGGATAGTCCTAAATAACAGAGTAAGAGACCTATTTTCTGTAGTAATTGTATTGGTAATGGCAATACTCATAGTTCTTCTTTATGGAATAGGTAAGGATAGTATTGGCTGGCTAGATCTTCAGTTTCTAACTAGTAATCTATCAATATTCCCAGAGAAAGCCGGAATTAGAGGAGCCATAATGGGGACTGTGTATATGATGCTTGTTGTAATACCCATAACCTTGATACTAGGGGTAGCAACTGCTATTTATCTAGAAGAGTATGCAAATGATGGCAAAATTCAGAGGTTCATAAAAGTAAATATTTCAAATTTAGCAAGTGTACCTTCTGTTATATTTGGATTACTGGGGTTAACTGTGTTTGCCAGAATGCTGAATCTAGGATCCAGTATCCTAGCTGGAGGATTGACCATGTCCTTGTTGGTTCTTCCAATAGTTGTAGTTGCATCTCAAGAAGCCTTAAAAGCTGTCCCAGGATTTCTAAGGGAAGCATCCTTTGGAATGGGAGCTGATAAGTGGACTACAATTTGGAGAGTAATTCTTCCTGTGGCACTTCCTGGGATACTTACTGGTGCGATACTTGCCATGTCAAGGGCTATAGGAGAAACTGCTCCATTGGTGGCCTTAGGCATACCTACTTTATTAATGAAGATACCCACAAGTGTTATGGATGATTTTACAGTACTACCAATTCAAGTATACTATTGGACATTAGATAGCGTTCTTACTAGAGAATACACCTTCCTGGCAGCAGCAACAATAGTCGTACTTCTAGTAACCCTATTTGTTCTCAACTCCATAGCCATAGTAATTAGAAACAAGTTCCAGAAAACATTTTAATCGGAGGAAGTATTATGAAAGATAATAATTTAGAAATTGTATATGATGTAAAGGGTTTAAATCTTTGGTATGGGGATAACCAAGCCCTAAAGGATATAAACATGAAAATTGAAAAGAACAAAATTACAGCAATAATAGGGCCTTCAGGCTGTGGTAAATCTACTTTCATAAAAACCCTTAATAGAATGATTGAAAATGTTGATGGAGTTAAAACATCTGGGGAAATTCTATTTCATGGTGATGATATTTTTACTAACAAGTTGAAAGTGGAGGAACTAAGGACTAGAGTTGGGATGGTATTTCAAAAACCTAATCCATTTCCAAAGTCAATTTATGAAAATGTTGTATATGGACCAAAAATTCATGGCATTAAGGATAAAAAACTCTTAATGCAAATTACGGAGGAGAGTTTAAAGGGTGCAGCTCTTTGGGATGAAGTAAAGGACAGACTAAACGAAAATGCCTATAGTTTATCTGGAGGTCAACAGCAAAGATTATGTATAGCAAGAAGTATGGCTGTAAATCCTGAAGTAATTCTGATGGATGAGCCAACATCAGCCCTAGATCCTGTAGCTACAATGAAGATTGAAGAGTTGATGGAGGATTTAAGGAAGGACTATACAGTGGTAATAGTTACCCACAATATGCAACAGGCAGCAAGAATATCAGATAAAACAGCCTTCTTTCTAAGTGGAGAGCTAATTGAATTTGACAATACGGATAAGATTTTTGGAACACCAAGAGATCAAAGAACAGAAGATTATATAACAGGAAGATTCGGATAAGAAACGCCTTGCTAATTAGGGTAGCAAGGCGTGGTTTTTATTTCATATAAAACTCTTCGATATACTCTTCGTAGGTCATACTTCTATCTCTAAAGCCATCTTTTGTTATTTCAATGATTCTATTTGCTATGGTTTGAATAAACTGGTGATCGTGGGAGGTAAATAGCAGGTTGCTCTTAAAGTCCCTTAAACCATTATTCACAGCAGTTATAGATTCAAGATCTAGGTGGTTTGTAGGTTGATCAAGAATTAATACATTTGCATCTTTAAGCATCATTCTAGACAGCATACATCTTACCTTTTCTCCCCCTGAAAGTACCTTAGCTTCCTTTAAAGCTTCTTCTCCAGAGAAGAGCATTCTTCCCAAGAAACCTCTTAAATATATTTCACTTTGTTCAACAGAGAATTGTCTTAACCAATCGATTAGATTTAGATTAACTCCTTCAAAGAAGTGGGAGTTGTCCTTAGGAAAATATGATGTGGTTATAGTTTGACCCCATTTAAAGGTTCCACTATCCTGGTTTTCCTCTCCAATTAATATCTTGAACAAATGAGTTATGGCTAGTTCATCTCCAATAAATGCAATCTTATCATATTTGTTTACCCTAAAGGATAAATTTTTTATTAAGTGAACTCCATCAACTGTCTTATTCAATTCCTCCACAGTTAAGATCTCATTTCCAACTTCTCTTTCCATATTAAAGCCAACAAAAGGATATCTTCTTGATGAAGGCATAATATCATCCAAGGTGATCTTTTCTAATAATTTCTTTCTTGATGTAGCCTGTTTAGATTTTGAAGCATTGGCGGAGAATCTAGCGATAAAGTTTTGAAGATCTTTAATTTTCTCTTCCTTTTTCTTGTTTTGATCTCTCATTAAACTCAATGCCAGTTGACTTGACTCATACCAGAAGTCATAGTTACCAACAAACATCTTAATTTTACCAAAGTCAATATCAACCATATGGGTACATACTTCATTAAGAAAATGTCTATCATGAGATACAACGATTACTGTACCTTCAAAATCCCCTAAAAAGTCCTGCAACCATCTTATGCTTTTTACATCCAAGTGGTTGGTAGGCTCATCTAGAATAAGGATTCCTGGTTTTCCAAATAAGGCTTGAGCTAATAGTACCTTAACCTTCTCATTACCAGTTAAGTCCTTAACATCTTTCTCATGTAGGCTAGTGGGAATACCTAAACCTTGAAGTAGGGAGGAAGCTTCACTATCTGCACTCCATCCATCCATTTCTGCAAATTCACCTTCTAGTTCAGATGCTTTAATACCATCTTCATCAGTAAAGTCCTCTTTTGCATAAAGGGCATCCTTCTCAATCATGATGTCATACAATCTTTTATTTCCCATAATTACTGTCTGAATTACATTAAAATCATCATATTCATAATGATCCTGTTTTAATACACTCATCCTCATATTTTTCCCTAGTGTAATATCACCTGTATCAGCTTCAATATCACCAGATAAGATTTTAAGGAAAGTACTTTTACCAGCACCATTAGCACCAATAACTCCATAGCAGTTACCTGGAGTAAATGTTAAATTAACATCATCAAAAAGCTTTTGAGCTCCATAACGAAGGCTCACATTATTTACATTAATCAATATATTCATCCTTTTCTATTATATAATCAAGCTATTATACCATATATAAATAATTAATCCAAATAATATAATAGGAAATTTTTAGTTTCAACAATCAGGTATTATTGACTTCCAACTAATTAAGAGATAATTTTATCAACATATAAGATTTGTTAATTTTTGGGTATTGTAAAAAGAAAATTCTTAAGTAAATCGCCACGAAGTAATAATATTATTATTCTTCTTCTTCTTTTTACAATCGATAGATCAGCTTAGGCGTCTTATTTCCTTCTGATATTAAAGAATCTATTTCAGTAAAAATAGTTGCTCCTAATTTTAAATAGAATTCCCTTGCATCCGGACTAGTTATAATGGTAAATTCTCTAATGTCTAGTTTTTAACATTCGTCAAGAGCATGCTTCCATAACATTTTCCCATATCCTTTTCCAATATACACGGGTTCTATAAATAGATACTCTAAGGAGACCTCATCATTTAATAATATTCCATAAAAGCCTATTATTGATTCATGGTCCTTAAGAATATAGGTTGGATTATTTAATATAAATTCTTCAGTGATTAAGTATATTTCTTTAAATTTAGCCATAAAATCGGAACTATAGCCCCAATAAGATTCAGATCTTATTTCTAAACTAGCTAATAAACTTGCATCTTTTGGGGATGCACTTACTATTGTGATCATAGGTTAAGCTCTCCTTTAAAAATTATTAATCTTGTATAATGTTACTTAATATATAACTAATTATTATTTTAGAACTAATTGTTTCTGTCATCTATCATATCACAATAAGGAAAATCCCAACAATTAAGATAATCTTAACTGCTGGGATAAGAATGAATCTAGCTCCATATACCTACGCTCTTATATTTTAATTTATTTTTCAAATTTATATTAGTTGCATAAACAAACTTTTTAAATCCAATCCAGGTAAAACAAGAAAGAGCTGCTATGGTTCCCAATCTCCCACCAACTCCAAGATAGGCTGAACTGGCAAGTATAAAGAGTATAGCTGTTATCGTAGAGACTACAATCATCTCCCAAATGTTAGGAATGTTCTTTACTGCTACCATTCCAGCATAGGATGAACAAGCTGCTACTACCATTAAGCTAGTTCCAAATTCTCCGAAAAAGTGTGGTAAAAATATTCCTGATACTAAAGTTACCACAGCTGAACCAAATACTGGACCTTTTTTTAGATTATTAGATATCAAAAAGGTTAAAGCTCCTGATACTGTAGATACTAAGATGATTAATAAGGTTTCCATTTTGCCTTCCTCCTAAGAAAATAGTCCAGTTAAAGCCCTGGTTAGTAGTGATGCCATCGCTGCTGTAGTTCCACCTTTTCCACCTATACCCGCATAGATTTGAGTAGTAGTTATTATTACAACTCCAACAATTAATCCACCAGCTAAGGCAAAGAATATGTTAGGTATAATTACCTGGGAACTCATTCCAACAAATGATGCTGTGTAGGTTGCACCAGCTAAAGGTGCAGGAAGTAGAATAGCTGCTATTACTCCTACAAGTCCATTGGATACAATTGCTCCATAACCCATATGGTGATTTAAGAAATATGTTATTGCAACTCCAATTAGGCTACACGCTAAAATATATAATCTATCTTTAGTGATTTTCATAATATCTCCTAATTCTTAATCTCATTGAAGTGATCAACAAGACTTATAGTAAAAAAGCACCCAAAAACAAATAATACTGCCATGGTTGAAATGTTGAAATTAACTATTAAAGTAGAAACCAATAAGCCTGAACTTGTAAGAACAAAGGCTAATAGTCCAATTAATTTTAGTATCATAAGACCCTCCCAATACAAGATGTATTTATATAATAATATGTTGATAAATAATTGTCAATATACCATATAAGAATTTACTATAATTTTTTATAAATTTTATACAATTTAGAGGATGCAAATAATTGAAATATCTGATAAATGACTTAATAACAAAGCTAGGGACTCTAATTATATCTGAATTAATAGATTCATATACATCTAATTGAGTGTTAATACATTAACAATATTAAGCTAAAAAAAGGATCCTGTCAAGCAGAATCCTTTATTTTACTCCAATAAATCTTTCTTGAATTTCTTGTATTCCTTTAGAAGTAAAATCTTCTTATTATCATCTCTTACAAATGTTGGAACGCTGTCAATTTCATATACCTTTGCTAGATTTAAAGATTCTTCCAGCAGTTCAGTAAAATGAGGGTCCTTAAGAGCATCATTTAATTCATTAAGATTTAAACCCACCTTGTATCCAATATCATTAATTACATCCAACTCTGCAACATTTCTTCCATCCTTAAAGATTGCCTTAAAGGCTTCTCTTGCAAAAGGTCTGAACTTATCCACTGATTGAGCATATAATCCAGCAATATGAAGTAAATTTGTATTAAACTTCTTAGTTTTATTATTATATACAAGATCATACTCTTTTCCTAGTCTCTCGATTCTCCTATAGGAAAAATCAATGTTTTCTTGAGGAATATCATCACTTAGATCGGAACCTATTTGGGGTGTGTCTCTATCCAGAATAAATGGAATCCACTCTATCGTTATATCCTCATCTTCATTTAACAATCTATCTCCAATCTCAAATCCTATATAACAGAAAGGACATGCGAAATCTGAAAAAACCTTAAAATGTGTCATTTGATAACCTCCTTTAGAGACAAGTATACCCACTAATAAGTAAGCTTAACAAAAGTTACAAAATGGAGAAAAAATTCCATTAAATGATACAATATATGCAATCTGTGGTATCCTATAATAGACAAGACATTGGAGGGATAGTATGTTTAGATTATTTAAAAGAGTAAGTTTCATAATAGTTTTATTTTTGATCATGGTCGGTTCAGCATTTTTTATTTCTGATACAATGAAGTACACCTCTATGATAGAAGTGCTTAAAGAAGACTATCCAGGTTTTAGTTTCTATGCAGAGGATATTGAAGGGATGCCCTATGAAATAGTGGAGATCTTAGCACTTCAAAATCTTGAGTATAATAGATTTAATAAAGAAGAGTCCATGGAGAGCCCAAGATTAAATCAAACACTTATAAAAGATTATAATCCAGAAGAAGTTGAAGACCTTAGAATTAAAGTCTCCCAAAAGTCTGGAGAGATATATGATGCATACCTTGCTAAAGCTTTCTTAAAATATATAAATAAATCAAATGTAATTGTAATAGCACTAGTGGTGGTTGAGATTGTTAGATATACATTAGAGGAGAGGAGGAGAGGAAAACAGAATGCTAGGAAATAAGAAGTACACAATTAATTCCTATACTCCCATAGATTACTTAACTCTTGAAGAAATTTTTGAAGAAAAGGCAAGAAAAGGATACCTTGTAGATACCCATAAGTTTGGCTTAATAAGGTACATAAAAACTGAACCCCAGGATTTGGACTTTTCCATTGGAGTTTATCCAAAATCAAGAGCCTATGAAGGTGTGGATGATTTAGAATCAGGAGTATATATAAAAGCCCAGGAAGAAAAAGGTTGGACCCATGCTGTATCAATTTCTAATATGCAGGTTTTCTATAAGGAGAAAAATCTAGATATTCCCTCTATAGACAAAACCTATCAAATAGAGAATATTAGAAGCTCACTAAAATTAGAGACCATAAGTTACTTGTTACTAGGAGTATTAAACTTATTCAATATGAGGAGATTATTCCCTCTTGAAATTAGTAGCTTTTATTCTAATACGGGTATTTTTGGGATTTTAATCCTGCCAATTATTACCTTCTTCTTTCTATATAATGGTATTGAAAATATAGTTAACTTAGTGAGACTAAAAAGACAATCAGGAGAGGATGATATTTCCTATAGAAATCACACTCTGGTGAAAATAAAGAGAAGGGTATTTAATTTTGTTGGATGGTTTGTACTAGCTACATTATTAATTACCTTATTACTAGATAGTAGAGTTGAGGAATCTCTAGTATTCTTGACTTTACTTCCTATAGGGGTGGCATTTCTTATAGGATTTAGTTTAAGAGCATTTTTTAAAGGTAGAGATTATGATCCCTTCTTAAAGACCTTTATTATGATAATTCTAGTTTTCATTGCTGTATTTGGAACTTCAAGTTTGACAATGAGATTTTATAGTGGTTCACAAGAGAATAGACTTACCCCTGAAGATGTATTTGGATTAACCTTTGAAGACCTAGGATATATTATCGATGCTAATCATAGTGAATACTACGATGCTAGGGGTAGTATTCTAATGCCAACCTATTACACCTATTATGAGTATATTGGGCATCAAAGATTAGGTACAGAGGTAATGGTAGGTAAAAATGAAAATTTAACAGATTATTTCCTAGGAAAAAAGTTAGAGAGAATGACCTCCTACTACAGTGAATACTGGGATGCTAAGGAATTTTATCCAGCTTATGAACATGCTTATTTTATAACCAATGAAGAGGGAGAAACCAAAGAAGGTGGAAGATTAGTTATTAAGGAAAAGAATAGTATCGTGATCTTTACCCTAGATAAGGATTTAAGCCATGAGGGGATAATAGCCATTATAAATGAGAAAATGAAAGAGATTCCTGAAAATTGGTAGAATAACTGCAAAAAGGGTAAATAGCAGATATAAATTAATTAGAGTCACGAATTAAAGGGGGATATCTATGGTTAAAGCACTACCAAAGAGAAGTGAAGTAGACAAGAATTTGACGTGGGATTTATCTAGTTTGATTAAGAATGAAGAAGCATTTAAGGAAACCCTTAACAAGGTTCTATCCCTAGCTGAGAGTATCGAAAGGGATTTTAAAGGAAATCTTAAATCAGCGGATTTGATCAATAATTGTTTAGATAGGATGAGAGAGTTTGAAATGATGGCATCCTGGGTTGGTAGTTATGCGTACTTAAGCGTTGCCAGTGACCAGAAGGACATGACAAGTCAGGAAAGACAAGCTAAGATAGCTACTCTGCAATCAAAGATTCTTAGCAACTTAAACTTTGTTCAGGCTGAGATACTAGCTCTGGATGAGGAAATGGTTAAAAAGGCTTTAGAAGATAGTCAGGATAACAAAGGTTATTTAGAGAATATATTAAGAAGAAAACCATACACCTTAAGTCCAGAGGTTGAAAAAATCCTTCTTTCACTATCATCAGCATTAGAAGCTCCATACAGGATATACAATACTACGAAGTTAGCTGATATGAACTTTGGAGAATTTGAAGTTGATGGGAGTAAGTATCCATTGAGTTTTGTACTTTTCGAGGGAGAATGGGAGTATGAGAAGGATACAAATCTAAGAAGAGAAGCCTTCAAGGCTTTCTCCAAGAAACTAAGAGAATACCAATATGGTCTTGCCACTGTATATAATACACAAGTTAATAAGGAAAAGACATTTTCAGAACTTAGGGGATTTGATTCTGTAATTGATAGTCTTTTATTCAATCAAAAGGTGGATAGATCCTTATATAATAGGCAAATAGACTTGATTATGGAACACCTAGCTCCCCATATGAGAAAATATGCTAATTTATTAAAGAAGACCAATAAACTTGATAAGATTACATTTGCTGATTTAAAAATAGATGTTGATCCTGATTTTGAACCTGAAATATCAGTGGAAGAGTCTAGAAAATACATTTTGGAGGCACTGGGAGTATTAGGTGATGATTATGTAAATATGATTAATAGAGCCTATGATGAAAGATGGATAGATTTTGTACAGAATGAGGGAAAATCAACTGGTGCCTTTTGTTCAACTCCATATGGATCTCATCCCTTCATATTGATTTCATGGACAGAAAGAATGAGAGAAGTATTTGTACTTGCCCATGAATTGGGACATGCTGGTCATTTTTACCTAGCTCAAAAGAATCAAAGCATCTACAATGCAAGACCATCTCAGTATTTTATAGAGGCACCATCAACTATGAATGAGATGCTTATGGCTAATTATCTTATGAAAAACACTGATGATAAGAGAATGAAAAGATGGGTCCTATCTTCAATAATTTCAAGAACCTATTATCATAATTTTGTAACTCATCTATTGGAAGCTCATTATCAAAGAGAAGTATATAATATTATTGATAATGGTGGAAGTGTAAATGCTGAAGTTCTTAATAAACTTAAAAGAGAAACCCTTACTAAATTCTGGGGTGAAGATGTGGAGATCAATGAAGGTGCTGAGCTAACTTGGATGAGACAACCCCATTATTATATGGGACTTTATCCCTATACTTACTCTGCAGGATTAACCGTTGCTACACAAGTTAGTCAAAGAATATTAAAAGAGGGAGACATTGCCCTTGAGGATTGGTTAAAGGTATTAAAGGCAGGTGGAACTAAGGATCCTGTTGAATTATCGGCAATGGCAGGAGTAGATATCACTACTGACAGACCACTACTAGATACCATTGAACACATTGGAAGCATAATAGATGAAATAGTAAAACTTACAGATGAATTGGAAGATTGATGCTCTTAATTGAGCATCTTTTTTTGTTTGAAAAAAATGTTAATATTGGGTATACTTATCCTTGTGTGAAGGATGGTGATATCTTGGAGTTCTTAAGTTTAGAAAATCTTATTAATAGAGTAGGTCTAATTCTAATATTAGCCTTTCTACTATCAAGATTTGGGATGTTTAGAAAGTTAGTATCGAAAAAAACTATCAAATTAGAGGATAAGTTACTACTGGCTTTAATATTTGGCTTATTTGGGATAATAGGAACCTATACAGGAATACATATACAAGGAGCTATAGCAAATTCCAGAGTAATTGGAGTTTTTGTTGGGGGATTGTTAGGAGGACCCTTTGTAGGGATATTATCAGGGATAATAGCAGGAGGGCACAGATACCTAACTGATATTGGAGGATTTACGGCTTTTGCTTGCGCTGTATAAACTATATCTGAAGGAATGCTGGCAGGGTTCTTAAAAAGAAGGTTTGATAAGAGTTCTCATAGATTTACATTTGCACTTTTTGGTGGATTTCTAGCAGAAGTTATGCAGATGGCCATAATACTTCTTCTTGCAAGGCCTTTTGATGCAGCTGTTGAATTAGTTAAAATAATTGGTATTCCTATGATACTTGCAAATGGAATTGGAATAGGGGTATTTATAGTTATGGTAGATAGTGTTCTTCATGGGATGGAGAAGGAAGCCTCCTTTCAGGCTCAATTGGCACTTCAAATAGCGAATAAGACCATGTTTTTCAGGGAAGGTTTTAATGCTATAACCGCAACTAAAACTGCTGAAGTTATTAAAAGTATGACATATGTAGCTGCTGTTGCCTTCACTGATAAGGATGAAATAATTGCACATGTTGGTGAAGGTGATGATCATCACCATGTGGGTGAATTAGTAAAGACTGAATTAACAAGAAGGGTACTTAGCACAGATAGATTTGTTATAGCAGATAAGAGAAGTGAAATTGCATGTGAACATAGAAATTGCAGATTAAAATCAGCAATAATTGTACCTATAAAATTAGAAAGTGAAGTTATAGGTGTACTGAAACTATATAAAAAAGAAGAAAGAGCCATTACCATGGTAGAAACAGAATTAGCTCTTGGTTTAGCTCAGCTTTTCTCTACACAGTTGGAATTAAGTAGGATTGATCAACAGAAAGAGTTGTTGGCAAGATCTGAGTTAAAAGCATTACAGGCTCAAATTAATCCTCATTTTCTCTTTAATGCAATTAACACTATTGTATCCTACACAAGAACTCAACCTGATCATGCAAGGAAGTTGTTGATTCATCTTGGAGACTTCTTTAGGTCAAACCTTCAAGAACCAATCAGCGAAGTAGCTCTGGAAAAAGAGTTGGAACATATTACTTCATATGTAGAAATTGAAAAGGCCAGATTTGGGGATAAACTTAAAATCCTCTATACTATTGATAACGATGTTAATTGTAAACTTCCTCCACTATTACTTCAACCTTTAGTCGAGAATGCAATTAAGCATGGAGTACTAAAGAGAACTGAAGGTGGATTTGTAAGAATATGTGCATCAAAAAAAGATAAAGGTACTTATATAAGTGTTCTGGATAATGGAGTAGGAATGTGTGAAGAGACAATTAATAGGGTCTTAATTGAAAATTCTTCAAGAGATTCCATTGGACTTAGGAATGTAGATGCGAGGTTAAAAAGTATGTATGGCAAAGACAATGGACTAAAGATAGAAAGCACAGAAGGTGTAGGAACACTCATTACTCTATTTATTCCAAATAAAAAAGAGGTGACGTCATATGATTAAGTGCTTAATAGTTGATGATGAATTACCAGCAAGAGAAGAATTAAAGTATATTATGTCAAAGAATGAGGAACTTGAATTAATAGGAGAAGCAGCAAGTGGATTTGAAGCTGTAAAAAAAGCCAGTGAATTTAAGCCAGATCTGATTTTCATGGACATAAACATGCCAGATATTAATGGTTTGGAAACAGCAAACATGATTATGCAATTAGGTATTAAATCATTTATTGTATTTGTTACAGCCTATGATAAGTATGCCTTGGAAGCTTTTGATGCAAACGCATTAGATTATCTTCTTAAACCTCTATCAGAGGAAAGATTTGTAAGATGCATTGATAAGATAAAGGGCATAGTATTAAAAGATACAAACTTAGATCGAGATAAGATTGACAGAATAATAAAGGATGTAATAAAAACTGATAGAATTATTAGGATTGTCGGCCACAAGGATAATAAGATAGTCCCTATTGATACTAGTGAGATTATTTACGCTTGTGTTGAAGATAAGACAACGGTTGTATATACCAGTAAAGGTAGAATGACAATTAATATAGGCTTGGGAGAGTTATATGGTAAATTAGATAAATTAGTTTTTTTTAGAACGCACAAGTCTTTTATAATAAACCTGAATATGATTGAAGATATTGAACCCTGGTTTAATTCAACCTATAATGTAAAGTTGACGACCATTAAGGAAGTCATTCCTGTTAGCAGAACTTATGTTAAAGAATTCAGGGAAATTTTAAGCATGGATATGTAATTTGTTCTAAATATTTGTATTTTAGACCTTGATTTTAACATCTTGTCTTAAAAAGACCTCTTTTTGTATTATTTAAGATATATTAATCTTGATAAATATAAAGGAGGTTTTTTTATGTCATATTTCATAATCGGTATTATAGTCCTAGTTCTAGGATACATAACTTACGGAAAAGTTGTTGATAAGCACTTTGGTGCAGACGACAGCAAGGAAACTCCAGCTACAAGATTACAAGATGGTATAGACTTTATGCCTATGAGCTGGAAGAAAATATTTCTTATTCAGTTCTTAAACATAGCTGGGCTTGGACCAATCTTTGGAGCTATTCAAGGGGCTTTGTTTGGACCAGTTGCATTTATTTGGATAGCTCTAGGCAGTATCTTTGCTGGTGGAGTTCATGATTACTTCTCAGGGATGTTATCAGTAAGACATAATGGAAAGAGTATTTCTGAGATTGTTGGTATCTACCTAGGGAATGGCGCAAGACAAGTAATGAGGGTCTTCTCAGTTGTACTACTTATACTAGTTGGAACAGTTTTTATGACCGGACCAGCAGGATTATTAGCTAATCTTAATCTGTTTGGACTAAGCAATCTTCAAGTGTGGGTCTTAATTGTGCTTGCATACTATTTCTTGGCAACAGTACTTCCTGTTGATAAGATAATCGGTAAATTATATCCAATATTTGGAGCCTCATTACTTATTATGGCTGCAGGTATTGGTGCGAAGTTAGTTATAGATGGGTATCAATTACCAGCATTTACCCTTTCAAACTTACATCCTAAGGGTCTACCAATTTGGGCAATTCTATTTACAACCATAGCTTGTGGTGCAATTTCAGGATTCCATGCTACACAATCTCCTATGATGGCTAGATGTATGACTAAAGAGAGTTATGGTCGAAGAGTTTTCTATGGATCAATGATAGCTGAAGGTGTAATTGCAATGATATGGGCAGCAGCAGGAATGGTATTCTTCAATGGAGTAGGTGGACTATCAGAAGCCCTAGCTACAGGGGGAGGACCTGCAGGAGTGGTATATACTATTTCCACAACCCTACTCGGACCAGTAGGTGGAATTTTAGCTATGCTTGGTGTTATAGCTTGTCCTATTACTTCTGGAGATACAGCATTTAGAAGTGCCAGACTTACAATTGCAGATGCCATGAATTTTGAGCAGGGACCTATAAACAAAAGACTTCTATTGTCAGTACCATTGTTTGTAGTTGGATTTGCGCTTACAAGAATTGACTTTAACATTATTTGGAGATACTTCGCTTGGTCAAATCAAACATTAGCTATGATAGTTTTATGGGCAGCGGCAGCATACTTAGTTAAGATGGGAAAATCTCATTGGATGACATCCCTTCCTGCTACATTTATGACAGCTGTTAGTATAACTTACATCATGCAAGCACCAGAAGGATTTAAGTTAGCAACATCAATTTCATATCCAGTAGGAGCAGCAGCAGCAATTTTAGCCTTAGGGTTCTTTATTTACAAGTCAAGAGTAGAGGTTGTTAGCGTAAAATAATAATACAAAGCCTTCATCTATCATATTACATGATAAATGAAGGCTCTTTTCTACTTATTTTACTTTCTTACCTAACTTATAAACACTCTCCACATCAAATAGAATATCTAAATTTTCAAGAGGATTTTCATTTAATACTATAAAGTCAGCAAATTTCCCAGCTTCTAATGTGCCATAATCATTTAGTATTCCTAAGCACTCTGCACTGTTTTTAGTTGAGGCAACTATAGCCTCCATAGGTGTCATGCCATTTTCAACCATAAGTTTTAGTTCCCATGGGGCACCATCATGTTGATTAAATGGTGTACCTGAATCAGTACCCATAGCAATTTTTACTCCTGCCTTATGAGCCTTTCTAAAGCTTTCGTGGTGATATTTCATAACATAGTTAGATTTATCAACAGCATATTGAGGAACTCCATTTTCAACTCCATACTTAACGATAAAATATGGGGCAACAAGAGTTGGAACTAGATATGTTCCTCTATCCACCATCATTTGAATTACTTCATCATCAAGAAAGATCCCGTGTTCCACTGAATCAATCCCTGCCATTACCGCATTCTTGATACCAGTTGTTCCTTGAGCATGGGTGGCAGTCAATTTACCAGCCTTATGAGCTTCATCCACAGCTGCTTTTATCTCCTCCATGGATAATTGAGGACTACCTGGTTCAACACCCTTAGTCATAACTCCACCAGTTGCCATGATCTTTATAACATCAGCTCCAGCTTTAAGTTGCTCTCTAGCAGCTTTTCTTGTTTCCTCAGGTCCATCTGCTTCTCTACCCATAACCCAACCATGACCACCTGTCATTGTTACTACCTTTCCTGATGCAACAAATTCTGCGCCTTCAATCAAACCTTCCTTTACAGCATCTCTAAGGGTAAGGTCGATATATTCGTATCCACCCATATCTCTAAAGAATGTTGTTCCTGAATATAGATGTTTCTTAAGATTATTTGATCCCCTTAGTACAGCCTTATATGGGGATTCAGTTAGCATAATAGAATTTGGATCACCAACAGGTTCCATAACTATATGAACATGTGAATTGATTAGCCCGGGCATTACTGTTTTACCACTTAAATCAACAACCTCTGAATTTTCCTCTTCATTGTAACTATCTAAACTTCCAACCTTAACAACTTTTTTTCCTTCAACTACTAGATAGGCATTGTTAACTTCCTGTGCACCAGTACCATCTACTAGTGTAAATCCTTTGTAAACTACTTTATTACTCATTTTATACCTCCTTATATAATTAAACTAATTTAACCATTATACCTGCCAATACTACTGATGCTATTGTAACTGTAATAAATCCAGAAACCAACATCTTAGGCATTATTGCATCTAAAATTAAATTCCTTTCAGCTTCAGTTTTACCATTAGCATTAGCTACTTCATTACTAATAATAAAGGTTCCAGGGAATCCAAAAAGAGCAGATGTACCGATAGCTATGGACATTTCCAGAGAATAGCCAAGTAATTTACCTACTATACCTGAGAAGATTGCTATTCCTATAAGACCCAAAACAAGACTGACTACCAAGGGGAATAATATTGACAATAGCATTTCTGGTGTTGCCTTTGCTAGGTTTCCAAATATAACTGCCATCAATGCAACCATAGCTAGACCAAAAGCATTTGATTTGGTCATTATGGCTTCTTCCAGGAATCCAAGTTCTCTTGCAACAACTCCAATTAATAAGCACATAACATATCTATGAATAATGCCATTAGTCATATCAGCTAACTTAAAACTTAAAAGTGCTACCATTGATAACTTAGCTAATAGTATGTAGGTTGTTTGAAGATTTACTGGCAATGAAGGGAGTAATTTTTTCTTTGCCTTTACATTCTTAACGACTTCTGTATCCTCTTTATTACTATCTGCACCTGATAAATTATGTGTATTTAATGCTAATATTTTCTTCGCTTCTTTATTTAAAAGAAATGATGCCACTGGGAATCCAAAGAAGCCTTGAACAACTACTAAAATAGTAACAAAAAGTGCTATTGAATCCAAACCCTTAGCTGTTGCCGCTTCGCCCATTATTATGGCAGCTACTACTCCTCCTGAGATCGGTGGAGCTGATGCTACTGCATATTCTCTACCTATTATAGGTGATCCCACTAAAAATAAGAAAATACCAATTCCCGCTACTGCAGCCAGTGCAATAACAACTGTTTTCCACTGTTTCTTAAGATCGTCTAAACTAAGTAATGTACCCATGTGGGTAATAAGCAACCCTATCATAAGAGCACCAAAACCTACTAACTGTGCGTCTTGAAAAATTGTTGATGGAAGACCAGACCAAAATGCAACCAAGAAAATTGCCGATGCAACAAACATCATTGAAACTATTGATTTTGTCTTATAGGAAACAAAATCACCAATTGCAAATACAACAAGTATAATCGTTAATGCTAATAAACTATCCATAATACGCCTCCAAGTAAAATATTTTGTTATTACTGGCCAGTAATTTAGAACCATTTAAAAAATAAAAATCTGAAAGTGAATTGATGATATTACCAAAGAGATGTCAAGTACTGTAATTCATTAACAGACAAATACTTTTTATTGATAAATTAAAGTGATTATATCTCCAATACAAATCTTCGTCAACCCATGGAAAACCTTATCACTAGAATTAGTTTTAGGAAAACGTAGGTAAGTTTTTGTAATAGCCTTGTAACATAATATTACTAAAAATGGTTTATAATAATCTTAAGAGGTGATGAGATGCTAAAAATCATTATTGTAGCCATTATAAGTGCAGTTTTATTTGTTGGTTGTGGTAATAACATAGATTTGAATGATGAAATAGATAAGGCTAAGGAAATTGCTGGAGAAAAAGCAAAGGAGATTATTCAGGATAAATTAGAAGAGAGTGAACAGCTAAAAGTACTAAAGGATTATTATACATTCATTCAAAATAGAGTAAATGAAGATGAAATACTCAACTTTTTAAAAGAAAATATCCAAGGGATGGATGAATTTAGAGTGGATGAGATGCTACTTAATCTTGAGAACCATCTTATGGTAAAAGGTTACGATACTAAGGGAATATTGGAAAAGATAGCCCCCTATATTCAGAATGCATCTGATGAGCTTAGATCCTATTTTAGAATATGGGAAGTGGAAGTTGAAGAAGAGGTAACCGATGGAGAGAAATTAAATCTTCCTGTATATAAAATTATAGATAGAGCCATAGCAGTAGAAGAACACATAGAAAAGTATCCTGATGGGAAAACTAAGGATAAGTTAAAAGAACTATACATCTCTTATATAAAGCTGAGTACTCAAGGCTTAGGAAACCCATATATCTTTGCAGATGAAGGCGAGAGTCATATTAAAGATGAGATTCTACAATCTTACAAGGATACAATACAGAATTATCCCGACTCAATAACAGCAGAAGTTCTAAGGGGATACCTTGAAGACTTAGAAAAGGATAATATGGAATTAAACGGAAATAATGTCTATTACTTTTACGAGAATGTAGATAGAATAATTAATGGATTAATTTAAGGATGGGGAAACCCATCCTTAGTATTTTCTCTTTACATTTATTTTAAGATTACATCCATCATAAAATACTTCCCCACAGTCAACTAATGAACCTAGGAGATGCATCTCAGAAAAATCATTACTACCTATTAGATTCCAGTAGTACTCTTCAGTCTCATCCTTTCTAGGAGAATTAAGAATCTGGTTTAGATCTTCTAGCACACTTTCTTCCATTTTCCCACAACAACCTGTCAAAGATACCATCCCATGATCTTTATCATAATCAAGCTGCATTTCTACATGGTGAATTCCATTTTTAAGATAAAATCTTACAAGTTCATTCATAATCTTAATTAACTTTGATTTTTCATCTCTCATCCTCTTGCTCCTTTTTAAAAGATTCTATTATTGGTACAAGTATCGCTGCAACAAATCCCCCTGAGAATCCATTGTTATACAGGTTCATTCCTCCATGAAGATAGCCAATATTTGTGACAACTGACATATGAATAAATCCTGCAAGTATTCCAAATTTCCATCCGTACTGCCCACTTATAGGGGCCAGAGTAGTTCCAAATAAAGCTGTCAATAATCCAGAAACAGAAGAAGCTTCCCAAGTTTTTAATAGACTTGCTATATAGACTCCTACAATTAGGGGCATAATATTTTTTGGGTGTTTACCAAATGCACCAAAACCAATAAGTGTAAATAGGCCACCAATTACAGGACCGCTGATTTCTCCACCTACTAATAAAACATAAATCAAACCAATAATTCCAAGTAATCCCATATTAAACATGGTAACTCCAAAACCTTCTAAGGTTACAAAATCCGTAACAAGTCTACCCGAATAGGTCATGAGCTTTTTAAATTTATCTAGGTTTGGACCAGAAATGATTAGTTTAACAACTATCATTGATATGAATATCAAAAGTAAATAGGAACCCAAAACAAGATTTCCTCCCTGGTAGACAATTGATGTAGGAGGGGTTTGGAGCTCAAATGATCTAAAAAATGACATAAATAACATTCCGGTTATTCCAGCTGTGAATCCAATATTGTAGAGATTGAATCCGTTATGAAATCTTACAAAACTACTTGCTAGGGGAGGTAGTATAATTCCAATTAAAATACCTAGAATATTTCCTAATAGTATTCCTAGAGGCAAGGCAAATCCAAAACCAAAACTAACTTGACTAACAAGTGGACTTAAGGCTGTACCAAAGAATGCAGGGAGTAAAAATTTCGTAAAGTGTTCTTTTTTTATAAGGGAATGAAGGTATACACCCGTTACTATACTAATTACGTTATAGATATTTTTACCGAAAAAAGCGAAACCTCCAATGGTAAAAATGGCAGCAATCAGAGGACCATTCATCAAGGCCTTATTCTTTTTTGCTATAAAAATTGATGACAACATAAGGATTCCAGCATTTGCTGTGCTGGAACCAATATTTCCAATAACCATGTAGTCTGAAAGCAATAAGCTTGGTGAGACTATTATTCTACCCATGCCTTGTACTATTTCTCTTGGTGTATTGAAGAAGAAGGAAGTTAATAACATGAATAAGGAGTAACCAATTATTATTCTATACTTTAACTCTTCTGAGTGTTGAAGTGATTTATTTACTACATTTTCCATAACATTCCCCCAATCAAGTTATTATTTAAACCCTATTGAGGGGTTTAACTATATTAGTTTGGCAATTATCTTTTTATATCTATCTGAATATTTTACAAAATCATAGTCTGTATTCTTTACAACTGAGTTAATAAAAGTCTGTTTTTGATAATCAAAACTCATGGTTGGTGTTAGATTTTCAACCAGACTAAAGAACTTGTTGTTGCTTAAATCCAAGGAGCTAGTATCTGTAGATAGTGCCCAGTTAGCATATTTTTCAATATAATCCAATGTCCTATTTACATCTTTTCTAACAGCATATATATCAGCAAACATAAGGAAGTTATTGCCTAGTAAATACCCTTCTAGCTTATAATCTACTATCAACTTCCTCTGTAGAGTTGCCAGTTCCATGGCAAACTCAAAGTCTCTTTCCTTAAGGGCAGTTCCCCAAAGACTGGCTAGGGAAATAATTGAGTTATTGATATTATTAAATAAACTCTCTTGTTCTATTGTCTTTGCCCTTTTACTATCCCCTGTGATGGAATAAATCGTTGACAACATAAAGTCAGTATTAACATTAACCTTTGGAAGTGTATTAAGAACTTCTATAGCCTTATCATATTCTTCCCTCATGGTGTATAAACTACTTAATACATAAAGGGAAGCTTGCTTTACTTCCAAATCATCTATTACTGATGATTGTTCCAGCAGTGATATAGATTTATCTAAAACTTCATTTGCTTGATCTTCATCCTTTGCCATTTGAATATATTCTTGTAGAAGACTTCCCATTCTAAACTTTAAGAACAAGCTATTTGGATAAGCATTTAAGTAGTTATCACAAACCAATAGAGCATCATCGTAGTCACCGGTTTCGAATTTTTCAGCACATACCTTATATATATTTGTAACATCATCAGGGGTTAGTTCTGTTTCGAACATAAGTAGAGCATCTAAAGTTGTTCCCAAAAGCCTAGCTATGGGGGATAACATTGTTATGTCTGGGTATGATGAATTTGATTCCCATCTTTCCACAACATCAGGTGTTACACCTAGTGCATGAGCAAATTGATTAATTGAAATACCTTTATTCTGTCTTAATTTTTCAATAGTACTACCAATGGATAATTTCATAAAGCCCTCCTTGATTCTTATTCACACAAATTTCAGGAAACATATATTTTTTATTATACCCTAATATGATAAGATTAATTAGGAAATGTTAGATGGGAGAGATATAAAGTGATAAGATTAATGAGATTTTTAAAGCCTTACTGGCTGGAAGTAGTTGGAGTATTGATTCTCACCCTATTTGGAGTTTTCTCCGAATTATTTTTGCCCAGACTTATGGGAAACATTGTAGATAGGGGAATTGCAACAGGAGACATAAATTATATCTACAGAACGGGATTTTTAATGCTATTAATTGCTGTCTTAGGTACTATAGCTACTGTTTATTCAAGATATCTTTCTGCTACATCAGCTTCTGCTTATGGAAGGGATCTAAGAGGAGCAGTATTCGCAAAGGTACAGGATTTTACATTGAATGAATTTGACAAGATGGGAACATCATCAATGATTACTAGAACCACAAACGATATTAATCAAATGCAGCAGGTTACCATAATGTCTATGAGAATGATGGTAAGAGCTCCCTTTATGCTGATTGGTGGTTTGATAATGGCAATAACAACTAATTTAGAACTTTCAAAGGTACTCTTAATAGCTGCTCCAATTCTTATAGGGGTAATAACACTAGTTGGATATAAAGGATTCCCACTATTTAAAGAGATACAAAAAAAGATCGATGGGCTCAATAAGGTGCTTAGAGAAGAATTAACTGGTATCAGAGTTATAAGAGCATTTAATAAGACCTCTTATGAGGAGAAGAGATTCAATGTAGCAAATAGGAGCTTGACTGATACAGCTCTTAAGGTAGCAAGATTAATGGCACTTATGATGCCTCTATTGAGTTTAATCTTGAACTTTACAATAATTGGAGTAATATGGTATGGCAGTGGATTAATTAGCAGATTGGACTTGGAAGTTGGTGGACTAATGGCTTTTATCCAGTATGTTTCTCAAATTATGTTCTCATTGATTATGGTATCAATGATATTTGTAACTATACCAAGAGCAAGTGCCTCAGCAACCAGAATTAATGAAGTATTGGATTTAGAAACAGAGATAATTGATGGAACTGATTTTAGCAATGATAAAATCAAGGGTGAACTAGAGTTTAGAGATGTAGGATTTAGTTATCAGGGAGCTGAATCACCGGCTGTATGTAATATTAGTTTTAAGACTAGCCTAGGTAGGACAACAGCTATAATTGGAGGAACAGGTTCAGGGAAGACCACACTCTTAAATCTAATCATGCGATTCTACGATGTGTCTGAGGGTGAAATTCTACTAAATGGGGAAAATATAAAGGATTTAAAGCAAGAAGAACTTAGAAAACATTTTGGGTTAGTATCTCAAAAACCATTATTATTCACAGGTTCAATAAGAGATAACATAAGGTTCGGCAATGATGATGCTACAGATGATGAGATCATTGAAGCACTAAAAATTTCTCAAATATATGATTTTGTTAAACAGAATGAAAAGGGACTGGACTATGTTCTTGCACAAGGGGGTAAAAACTTGTCAGGGGGACAGAAACAGAGACTTTCCATTGCAAGAGCACTGGTAAGAAAACCAGAAATTTATCTATTTGACGATAGTTTTTCTGCCCTTGATTTTAAAACAGATAGAATGGTTAGAGATAATCTTAAAAAAGTAACTGAAGACTCAGCTATTGTAATAATAGCCCAGAGAGTAAGTACAATAAGGGACGCTGATAACATTATTGTACTTGATGAAGGAAAAATTGTTGGTCAAGGAAGACACGAAGATCTGGTTAAGAATTGTGATGTATATAGGGAGATAGTTCTTTCACAATTGGGAGAGGAGGCTTTAAAATGAGTGAAAATAAAGATAGACAGAAATCACAAGCCCCTCAAGGCCCAAGAATGGGCAGAGGTGGTCCTCCAGGATCTGGAATGATGAGACCTCCTGAAAAGGCAAAGGACTTTAAAGGAACACTTAAGAGATTAGTTGGATATATAAAGCCATACAAGATAACCCTCTTCTTCGTGGTAGTATTTGCCATACTCAGTACAGTATTTTCAATAATTAGTCCTAGGGTGATGGGTATGATTACAACTCATCTATATGAAGGTGTTGTTGACTCTGATACTGGAATAAGTATGGAATATGTGGTTAGATTTATAATACTTCTGGGAGGATTATACCTACTATCAGCAGTATTTTCATATATTCAGCAGTACTTAATCAGTGGTGTATCACAAAAGTTAGTTTACGATTTGAGGAAAGAGCTGAATAACAAACTTCAGAGATTACCCCTTAAGTTCTTCGACTCTAAAACCACAGGAGAGATTTTAAGTAGGGCAACTAATGATGTGGATGTAATATCAAATACCCTCCAACAAAGTGTGACTAGTGTAATTGTATCAATCTTTACTTTAGTGGGGATATTGGTCATGATGATACTCATAAGTCCAATTATAACTTTAGTGACGATAATAACAATACCCTTAAGCATATTACTCACAAAGAATATTGCTAAAAGATCTCAAAAGTACTTTGCTGACCAGGCCAAGAGTCTAGGAGAGTTAAATGGCCATATTGAAGAAACATACACAGGGCACATAACAGTAAAAGCCTTTGGAAATGAAAAAAAAGTTATTGAGGAATTTGAAAGTATTAATTCTCAACTTTACACTCATAGTTACAAGTCCCAATTTATTTCAGGTATAATCATGCCCCTGATGCAGTTAATAAGTAGTTTGGGATATGTAATAGTATCAGTGGTAGGGGGAATTTACGTAATTAATGGAAGACTGCCCATTGGTGATATACAAGCCTTTATTCAGTACTCTAGACAATTTAACCAACCTATTATGCAATTGGCAGAAGTAATTAATACATTTCAATCCACAGTTGCATCAGCAGAGAGGGTCTTTGAATTGTTAGATGAAGAGGAAGAGAAAAAGGATATAGAAGACTCCATAATTCTAGCAGAACCCAAAGGAAATGTTAGATTTGATAGGGTGAAGTTTGGTTATAGTAAGGATAATATTTTAATAGACGAAATGAATATAGAAGTAAAAAGTGGACAAACAGTTGCAATAGTTGGTCCTACAGGAGCAGGGAAAACAACTCTTGTAAACCTGTTGATGAGATTCTATGAGCTAGATGGCGGGAAGATAACCATCGACAATATCCCAACTACAGAAATGACAAGACATAACCTAAGAGCTATGTTTGGAATGGTTCTTCAGGATACTTGGTTATTTAACGGTACTATCAAGGAAAATATTGCTTACGGAAAAGATGACGTTACAGAAGATGATATATACAGAGCGGCTAAATTGGCTCAAGGGGATCATTTTATAAGAACTCTACCTCAGGGATATGAAACAATGTTAAATGAAGAAGCCTCAAATATTTCACAAGGCCAAAAGCAGCTTCTAACCATAGCTAGGGCAATACTTGCTGATCCAAATATTTTGATTTTGGATGAAGCAACATCAAATGTTGACACTAGAACTGAGCAGCTAATTCAAAAGGGAATGGAAGAGTTAATGAAGGGAAGAACTAGTTTTGTCATAGCACATCGTTTATCTACCATAAAGAATGCGGATGTTATTCTAGTAATGAATGAAGGTAAAATAATAGAGAAAGGAAACCATAATCAATTGCTAGAGGACAAAGGATTCTATGCAGAATTATACAATAGTCAGTTTGTAGCTTAAAGGACCCTAGGGTCCTTTAGTTGTTTTAAGCAGGGATTAGATGAGTTGACAAATAACTTCTTGGGTAGAAATATATTAATCTTGAAGATTAAAAGGGGTGAAGATATATGTTTTTTAAGATTATAGAAACTGAAAACTTAGCACATTACTCGTATATTGTAGGTGATGGAAATGACTTGGCTGTTATTGATCCAATGAGAGATGTATCAGTATACATGAAAGCAGCCAGAAAAGAAGGCGTGAGAATAAAATACATATTAGAAACCCATAGGAATGAAGATTATATTATTGGTTCTATGGAATTAGCTGAGAAGACAGGAGCTAAAATACTTATATCAGGACACGAAGACTTAGGTCACGTATATGGGGAGAAGATTAATGATGGTCATGAAATAACACTGGGAGATATAAGAATCAGAGCCATACATACTCCTGGTCATACCCTGGGACACATGAGCTATGCAGTCTATGAAGGAGAAAATCAGAATGCTTATATGGTATTTACAGGGGATTGTCTATTTATGGGAGATCTAGGGAGAACTGATTTTTATGGTGAGGAAAACCTTGAGAAGATGACAGGTTTATTATATGAAAGTGTGTTTGATAAACTTTTACCTCTTGGAGATGATGTACTTATGTTACCAGCCCATGGTGCAGGTTCAGCCTGTGGTGATGCCATGGATGAAAGGCCATTTTCAACTTTAGGATATGAGAGGAGAACAAACCCACATTTACAAGTAGATTCAAAGGAAGAATTCATTAAGGATCTTGCAAGGATGAGAATTAAACCAAGATACTTTGAAAAAATGGAAGTATTAAATGTAAAAGGTGGAGATTTTGTCGGTGAAGATATATTATTAAATGCACTGACCATAGAAGAATTTAAAGAAATAAAGGATGATGTCTTAGCCATCGATATTAGAAAGAAGGAAGGGTTCATAGGAGGCCATATACCAGGGACCATTTACATGTCTCCAAGAAGTGTAACGGCTGTAATTGGTACTATGTTTAGTACAGAAGAGAAGGTAGTCATAATTATTGACAACAATACAAAAGAGCTAGAGGATGTCTATTGGTATTTAAGAAGGATAGGTTTTGATAATATAGTTGGGTATGTTCACAATGCCATTGATATGTGGGAAGAAAGTGGAGAGGAAGTTAAAAAACTTGTTACCATGAGTTCTAAGAAATTTATGGCGGGTGAAATAGAAGAAGACTATATTCTATTGGATATAAGAAAGATGGAAGAATTGGAAGAAGATGATCCATCACAGAATAGAATAAATATACCAATTCAAACCTTATATAATAGTTTGAATAGGTTGGATAAGGAAAAGACCATATATATAATGTGTGGATCTGGAGAAAAAGCTACTGTGGCTGCATCCTACCTTTACAATAGTGGATATAAATCCATTGTATTGACAGGAGGAGCAAGAATGCTGAAGAGCTTAAGACCAAAATAGGACACATGAGTGATAAGGCAGACTGTACTTTACAGACTGCCTTTATTTACAGGGGGAATACTTATGACTACTGATATAATAATTGTATTTGCTGTAATGGCAGTAGCAATTGTATTATTTGTCACTGATAAATTAAGGACAGATTTAGTCGCCATTCTAATAATGTTAGTACTCCCATGGACGGGGTTGATAACAGTTAGAGAGGCTTTTTCAGGCTTGTCATCCAATGCTGTAATATCTGTTATGGCTGTAATGGTATTGGGCTATGGGATTGAAAGATCTGGAGCAATGAATCCCATGGCAGATCAAATCGTGAAAAGAGCAGGGCGTGATGGAAGGGTAATAATGGCAATGATAACAGGAACAGTTGGTGTTATATCATCCTTTATGCAAAACATTGGGGCAGTAGCACTTTTTCTACCAGCTGTTAAGAAAATTAGTAAGGAGACAAAGCTTAATCCAAAGAAGGTTTTAATTCCTTTAGGCTATGGTGGTATTCTTGGAGGAACTGTAACAATGGTTGCTTCTGGTCCCCTTATTATTTTAAATGATCTTTTAAAAGAAGGTGGCTATGAGGCTTATGGATTATTTGATGTATCTCCTGTGGGAATAGTGCTTCTTCTTTCAGGAATCTTATACTTTTTTCTCCTTTTTGATAAGGTATTGCCCAATACAAAAGTGGAAGAGAAGAGAACAGCCAAGATACCAGATATATATGATTTACCTAAAGAAATACATGAGTTTACAATACCAAAGGATAGCGAATTAATTGGAAATTCCATTGAAGAGTTACAATTATGGAGACGATTTAAAATTCACTTCCTAGCTGTTGCTGATTCAGGTAGTGTAACTTATGTGCCATGGAGACAATCTAGATTTAGTGAAGGACAGACAGTTGCTATATTAGGTCATGAAGGGAATATAGAGTGCTTTTTTAGACAATTTAAACTTGAAAGAGCTAAAACACCTAAGGTTTTCAAAGATTTGGAGGATGAAGAAGTTGCAGGCTTTGCGGAATTAATTCTTCCTCCAGGATCAATTTTGCAGGATAAGACCTTGGAAGAAATTGCAGTTAGAAAGAACTTTAAGGTTGAGCCAATCTTTTATATTGATACTGATAGTGATACTTTTGAATTTACTGAAAAACCACTAAAGCCTGGAATGAAGGTAATAGTATTTGGAAGATGGCAGGATATTAGGACTCTTAAGGAAGGCAAGGACTTCATTGTAATTAGTGAAGTTAAACCACCTTCTTATGAAGTAGATGATAGGAAGAGGTTATGGTCCCTTGGAATTCTAGTAATGTCCATAATTTTAATAATACTTGGATTTCCCCTTCCATTAAGCTTCTTTTCAGGTGCTTTTGTAATGGTTATGCTTAATATAGTTCCAAAGGAAGAGCTGTATAGAGCCATTGATTGGAGAACAGTATTTTTATTGGCTGGTCTAATACCCTTAGGAATAGCATTTGAAAGTACAGGTGCAGCTAAACTATTAGCAGATCTGACAGTTGAAGTGGTTAAGAATTGGCATGTGTTTTTGATACTCCTAGTTATTGGGGGAATAGCATCCATATTTTCACTTTTCATGTCCAATGTTGCAGCTACAGTATTGTTGGTGCCACTAGTCATGATTATGGCAAATGGTTTTGGGATAGATCCAAGGGGAGCTGCCCTTTTAGTTGCAATTTGTGCTTCTAACTCCTTTGTAATCCCAACACATCAGGTAAATGCATATATTATGGGACCAGGAGGGTACGCTACAAAAGACTATATTCGAGCAGGTGGTGGACTAACCATTCTATTTTTACTAGTTGCTACTACAGTTATATATTTACTATACGTTTAGGAGGTTGATTATATGGATTTTTTATATGAGATAAGCTGGTCCCCGTATTTAGTAGGGATTTTAATAGGACTTTTAAACTTATTGGGAATGATAGTATCTGATAAGCCTTTAGGAGCATCTACAAGTTTCCTGAAACTTAGTGGTGCTATAATTGGGATATTCAATAAGGGAAAGGTTGCTTCCAATGAATATTATCAAAAGAATAAACCCAGTCTTGATTGGGGAATGATGATGGTATTTGGAATAATAATTGGTGCTTTCATATCCTCAAGTCTGTCAGGTGACTTTGAATTACTAAGGATACCAAACATGTGGAGTAGTGAAATTTCAAGTAGTTTTACCCTTAGATTTATAGGAGCTGTAGTAGGAGGGATATTTCTTGGAATAGGGGCTAGATGGGCCAATGGATGTACCAGTGGCCACGGCATTAGTGGTACAAGTCAGTTATCAATTCTAAGTTGGGTAGCTGCAGGGGCATTTTTTGTTGGAGGCATAGCTACTGCTTTCCTAATCTATGGAATATAGGGGTGATGAAATGGATAAATATTACGAAAATAAAAAACTACAGTTGATAATTGGATTATTTATAGGGATAGTATTCGGCTTTCTCCTACAAAAGGGAGGAGTCACAAAATATGATGTTATAGTGGGTCAACTTAGATTAACAGATTTTACTGTTATTAAGATTATTTTTAGTGCAATAATAACAACCATGCTAGGGATTGGACTATTGTACAAAAGAGGTTTAATAAAGGTTGAGACCAAATCAGGTTCTGTTAAAAACTCCATAATAGGAGGATTACTATTTGGCATTGGTTTTGGTTTATTGGGGTATTGCCCAGGAACAATAGCGGGTGCAATTGGTAATGGATATGTTGATGCCATGACAGGAGGCTTCATAGGAATTCTAGCAGGAACTGCAATATATGCTTTTATGCATCCTACTTTAAGAATAAAAGGAATTATTAAGGATGATAAGTATAGCGAATATAATATATTCAACAATTACAAGGGAAATATTTTTACGACTCATTGTAAAATGAAATTGAACTAATATAAAAAGCCCATAGTTAACTATCTGTGTTATGATTTAATCACCACAAAAAAATCTGACACGGAGGATAATCACT
>Ga0265293_10002363_pt1 | contig 38184 bp, 32 predicted proteins | sample Munlanlewell138R_FD_192505 | JGI IMG/M metagenome (GOLD analysis project Ga0265293, IMG submission 192505) | Leachate microbial communities from a municipal landfill in Southern Ontario, Canada - Leachate well 138R | ecosystem: Engineered > Solid waste > Landfill > Unclassified | place: Canada... | reverse complement strand
GTTATGCGTGCAAATATATAACATAACGATGATAACCCCAAATAAAATCTGAATTATTTTGCAAATTATCAGGAATTTACATGATTTTTAGGATCTACAACTTGTTAGGTGTTTCGGGAATGCAGGTAACATGGTTTTTTGTTTTTCAGACGGTTAAAATATCTTTTTCCTTTAAATCAGTAAAGTGGTCAACCTTTTTGATAAACTCATCCGTGAGCTCCTGAATTTTTTCTACCAAACGTTTTATGTCATCTTCAGGTGCGCCAGCTTTTTCAAGTGCCTTTGCTTCTTCATTGGCTTGCCGGCGCGCTGCACGAACACTAATCTTAGCTTCCTCCGACTCAACTTTTGCCATTTTTACAAGACCTTTGCGCCGCTCTTCAGTAAGCGGTGGCACATTGATACGGATTTGGTCGCCTTCGTTACTGGGATTAAAACCAAGATTTGCAGCCATAATAGCTTTTTCTATGGCGCCAATACTTGACCTATCAAACGGCTGAACAATTATTTGACGGGCATCAGGAGTATTGATATTGGCCGTTTGTTCTATGGGAACATACGTGCCATAATACTCAACTATCACACCGCCAAGCATACTGGGACTGGCTTTTCCTGCTCTGATTTTTGCAAATTCTTTTTCTAAGTGAGTCATAGAATTTTCCATCTGTTCGCGGGCTGTATCCAGCACAAATTCGGCTTCATCTGTCATAATAATGGTGTTTACAATTACTGAATACAAATTTAAACTAAATTTTGAAATGCCATTGAATTTTTCAACCTTAGCGGCTTTTTCAGCTCATTTTAAAGTGGCTCTACCAATCCCAGCACATGGGGATGCTGCCCACGCTGATAACTAAACATATTGACCAGTCGAAAAGCTTCGCCACCTTTATTCCAGAGATAAGCTTTTACACAACTATTTTGGGGTTTCAAGTCAATATTTGAAAATCTAAAGGCAGTCATCAAAACCAACTCTCCATTTGCTTGCCAGCTTTTATCGACGGTTCCTGCTTTCCAATACAATAGTGAATCTGTTGCTTTTTCACGGACTTCAAGAACCAGCCGCAATTCCTTAATTGGAGCTGACTGCAGAACATAGGCACCAACTCCAAACAAATTAATGTCGGAATCAAGCTTATCACTATCCCATCTCAAAGGAGCCCCATAAGTCCGCGTGGCATCAAATACCAAGCTATCTTTTTGGGGTTCTTGATGTTCAACGATATTTTCGATTGTCAGTAGGGGCATTCCCTCGCTTGAAAATCGCGTTTTTGACTTAGCACGCACAAACCAACATGCATTAAACCAGGCTTTGTGCTGCACTTCGTAAGGATAAAACCAGGCCGAGAGCAGCTCCCATTCCACAGCGGCATAATCTGTCCAGCCAAAACCTAAGACATCCTGATTTTGCGTAGCAAGCCAATCACCAAAATCCTGTAGCGTGGATTGCTTCGAAAACCGTTTGACCTTAGTTTCCAGCCCATGCCTTTGCTGATAAAAAGCAGCCATAGCGGGTGTAGCACTGTATGAACTCAACGCAATATCAGCGCCAAACTGCTGCCGTGCGCTATCCATGGAAACGGCAATCTGATCGAAGCCCTGCTTCTGCATCTGTATTGGGTGCTGCCGTTCGAAAATAGTGGTAAAGGAAGCAACAAAAAGCACTGTCATGCTCAGTATAAAAACGGTCTTTTTGCCAAAGCTTTTATCATCAAAAAAAGAAAAGAAAACCATCACCAAAAACGGAAAACCAAAATACAGGGTGCTGTACTGCATAATTGGCGTGCGCAGCAATGAATAAGTCCAGGCAACAGCAAGCGGCACAAAAAACCAAAGTAATGCAACAATCCGCAGTCGATTTCGCGAACTAATTTTCGCTTGACGAAGCAAAAACGGAAAAGCAAAAACAGCCCCCAAAATCAACACTAAAAACCAGGAATAGTTGGCTGCATAAAACAAAAAACTCCACAAAAAATCTTTATCCGGCTTGCCAAGCCAGTCGCCAATGCCACCTGCCATTAGCTGTGCATAAAACACGGGAATGTGCGGCGTATAAAACAATACGGCCAACAAACCTGTTATCAGATAGGGTTTTAGGTCTCTTTTTTGAATTAAAAATAATCCGCTGAGATAAATTAATCCGGCCAATGCCAACGAGAAAGCATGCATAAGTGCTGCCAGCCAACAAACCAGCGCAAAGGCTAAAACAGAAACTTTCTTAGGTTTTCGAGTGCTTACCATCCAACGGCTTAACACAAAAACCTGTAACAGTACAAAAAACAAGCCGGCAGCATAAGGCCGGGCCAACTGGCTATGAAAAATACTACATTGAATCGCTGCCATAAAAGCTGCTGACAACACGCCAGAAAGCTCTCCAAACCATTGGTTTGCAATGCGATAAATAAAATATATGGAAGCTGTCCCCATCAGTGCAAAAGGTAGTTTTATCCAAAACTCGTTAAAACCAACAAGTTTCACCCAATAAAACAAAAACACCTGAACACCCGCAGGATGCGAATCATTTTGAACAACACCCAGGCGGATTAAATCGCCAAAAGAATTGTATTGTGTTCTGAACAAAGCACTAAACTCATCGTGCATAAAGGGAAGCTGCTGCAAACCCCAAAAACGCAATACCGCTGCAACAATCAAAATAATAATTACAGCGGCAGGCACTGCATATGCCTTACGATCAATTTTGTTTTTACTATCCAAATTATGCTTTAACGATTGTTCCTATTGTATCACCACGCAGCACAGCCTGAAGATTTCCGAGTTTATTCATATCGAACACAAGTATCGGCATATTATTCTCGCTACACAAAGCAAAGGCCGTCAGATCCATCACTTTAAGCTGTTTGGAGTAGGCTTCATCATAGCTGATTACCTCATATTTCACAGCATTAGGATCTTTCTCCGGGTCGGCGGTATAAATACCATCAACCCGGGTTCCTTTCAGCAAAATATCCGCTTCAATTTCCACAGCACGCAAAGCCGCTGCAGTATCCGTGGTGAAAAATGGATTTCCGGTACCCCCGCCGATGATTACCACATGGCCACTTTCAAGCAGTTGTTTTGCTTTAGGGCCACTCATAGAATCGGCCACCCTGTCAATTGAAACACCGGAAAGTAAAGCTGCTTTCACATCAAGCGATTCAAGCGTTGATTGCAGCGCTATGCTGTTTATAACGGTTGCAAGCATACCCATATAATCGCCTTTTACGCGATCCATGCCTGTGCTCGCCCCCTGTAATCCGCGAAAAATATTACCGCCTCCAATTACAACAGCCACCTGAACGCCAACTTTTACAGCTTCTCTAATTTCTTCCGCATATGTTTTTAAACGCTGTGGATCAATACCATAATGTTGTTCACCCATTAGGGCTTCTCCGCTAAGTTTTAATAAAACACGTCTATATTTCATAATTAAATTTTATACCACTTTTAAATTATATTATCTCCCATAGCTTCATCCATTGAGGCTAAAACCAATAACCTATATTAACAAAACTCATAATGCCATCATTTTGATTAGACCCCATCAGGCTAACTTCAATAGGACCGATAAAGCTATCATAGCCCAGTGCAACACCCACTCCTACAATCGGATTAAAATTTTTCACCATATCCTCGAAGTCACTATCAATGACACCCAAATTTAATTTCAGGGAGAGATATAACTTGCGGTGAAAATTATATTGCCAAGCAAAATTTCCTACCAACGTATATAAGCCGGCTTCTTCAATAAAGCGCAAACCATAAAAAGGAATAAAACCATCATAATAGGTATTTTGCGATTGTCCGCCAAGAATAAACCAATGCTGAGGTGGTGGCAGGTTATCTTTGATCGTGAAACCGGCAAAAAATCCTGATTGAAGGGTGCTACGCGGGCTCAAAGGTGTGTTTTTGTTAAATTTCAGCTGAAACATCAAGGCATTAGAGAAGATATTCTCGTCCCAGTTTTGGGCAACAGGAATAATATATTTTGCTTTCAAGTTAAACTGAATTCCTCTTGTAGGAAAGCTTGATCGGTCATAGGTGTCCGCCATCCAATTAGCAAAAAGAGAAAAATAAGAATTATAATCCGCACCAAAAGCCCCATCCAATTTAGTATCCAGTTTTATATATTCATACTCAAAACCCGTTCTAAATTGCAATGTTTTACGCCTGCTTACTTGAGTAAACACCTCCACTTTATTTTGATTAGTATTGAAAACATCTACAATTATATCTTTGTCGTAGTCGTTAAATTGTAATGAAAAGGTAGAAAACTTAAACCCAAGGCCGGGTTTGCGTCCACGGTCTATCAAATAAAAAGCAGAAAGACGCGAATTTTCGCCCAGATTCAGATCAATAAAAAGCTTAGACCCTTTGTATAAAACGTTTTTGAAAGTGGCATTAAGCAACAAAGCTACTTTATAGTCGGAATCATAATGAATACCGGCGCCCAAAATTCCGGAGCTGGCTTCGTCAACTTCAATAACCAACACAACACCCTCAATATCAGGCAAAAAATGATACTTCACACTTTCAAAAAAGCCGCTACCATATGCACTCAAAATGCCTGAAGTGATTTCATCCATGTGTATCCATTCGCGTGCTTCAAATTGCAAAGCACCCTCTAAAAAGGAACGCGAGACATTTTTCAGCCCTCTGTATTGTATAGAAGCCACAAAAACAGAATCTAAGGGTTTGGCATCCAGCTTCCTATCATTACCTCCACCAAAAGCATTTAGTGAATCTGCCAGCTTTTTCAGCCGGGGCAATTCCCTTCGTGCAGCGGCTTCTCCAAGTTTTATAATGGTATCGTTGGCATCAAAGCTCATCATATCAAAGCCTCCCATTTCGGGATTGATATAGATATCCGTTTTTTCTTTTCCTAAAATATTGGCTTTCGTGCGATGAAATGCGGTAATCTGCTCCATAATTTTTGTCATGGAAGTAAGCTGTTCTCGCCGGTGCAAACCCGCCTGAACATCTACGCCAACAATGATATCTGCACCCATATCCCTCACTTCCTGCACCGGATAGTTATTTACGACACCTCCGTCAACAAGCACGGTTCCGTCAATATTAATCGGCGTAAAATAGCTTGGGATCGACATGCTGGCGCGCATCGCCTGATGTAGAATTCCTTTGTCAAGTATGACCGATGATCCATCTTCCAGATTTGTACCGATACATAAAAATGGTAGAGGAAGATCACTAAAGCTGTCGTAAAGATAAGCCTGACTGGTATAATGCGCCAGCAAAAGATCAATCATCTCACCACTGTATAGGCCTTGCCTCAGCTGAATTTTTCGCTTTCGAAATGGGAAAGTGGTTACAAAACGATCCGCATTATATTTTTCCTCGATCGGGATATACCTGCGCGGAATCCGGTCAGAAAGCAGGTGACTCCAGTTTTGGTTACTAATGATCCGCATCATCTCATCAGAGTTATATCCCAAGGCATACAAACCACCAATGATACTGCCCATACTGGTTCCACCTACATAATCAAACTTAAGACCGGCTTCTTCAAACACTTTGATTGCACCAATATGGGCAAATCCTTTTGCTCCTCCACCACTCAGAACCAATCCGAGTTTTGGACGCTTTTGAGCAGAATCAACTTGCTGTGCCAAAAGTAAATAAGGCCACATCAACGTGACTAAAAGCAAGAATAAAGTTAAATAAAAGGACTTTATGTAATTAAATTCAAAATTTAGGTTGGAAGGTTTCATAGTCAAGGTCAAGCTTATTGAAGCCTATAAAAAAATTATTAAACTCACTGGTATATATGTTGCTTACAATAATTTTGTAGGTCATACCAGCTTTTAGGCCAAGTGTATCTATGCGTGTGATCGGGTGATTTACGCTGTCGTTACTCATAAAAAGGCTAATACGACCATCTCCGAGTTTTTCAATTTCCCAAACGTTATCCTCAGCAAAACTGATTAAGGCAAAGCGATCTCCCACCATTGCGGTGTTGAAAACGACGAGAAAATCATCCGGTGGATTAACGATCGGATCGACATAAGAAAACACAGGCCGATCATCACCATTGCCATTGTTTTTTTTGCATCCTGTGGTAGAAATCACTAATGCAATAAGTAGAAAAACAGGATAAAAGGTTGTTTTCATTTTTTATACTCCTCCTTATTATCTAACTCAAAGCAAAATCACTTTCAGCCTTGATATTTTGTTTCTTAGCAAACAAATATAGTTAATCAAACATTAGCAGGGACTCTGCCATGACAATTTTTATATTTTTTCCCGCTGCCACAAGGACAGGGTTCGTTGCGCCCTACTTTTTTCTCAGCAATGATAGGCTGTGTAACTTCCTGAGATTGTGTATTGCTATGTGCCTGAGAAAGCAGGTCGGAGCGTTCTTCTTTCATTTTTGACCGATCCAAACCGCGTGGCTGGCGGGCTTCTTTGACGTTATCGGCATTTTGCACCGGAATATCTGCCCGCATCAGGAATGAAATAACCTCTTTGTTTATCTTTTGAATCATGGTTTTGAAAAGCTCAAAAGATTCAAATTTATAAATTAGTAAAGGATCTTTCTGTTCGTAAGTGGCGTTTTGTACCGACTGTTTCAAGTCGTCAAGTTCGCGGAGGTGCTCTTTCCACGAATCGTCAATCAATGCCAGTGAAATGCTCTTTTCGATGGACAAGCTCACCTCTCTTGGCCCACTATTAACAGCTTTTTTAAGATTTACAATTACCTGCATGCCTTTTGAGCCATCGGTAATTGGGATAGCGATATTTTCGTATTGCGATTGTTTATCGAACACATCCTGAATGACTGGCATTGTTTTTTCGCCAATTCGTTTGTTCTTTTCGCGATAACGTTTCACAGCCTGTTCGTAAACCTGCTCCGTAAGTGCTTCAGTTTTTGAACCAAGAAACTCCTCAGAACTACAAGGAGGCTCAATGCCTACATTTGTGAGAAGTGCCAGCCTGAATCCCTCATAATCACCCGCATCTTGGTTTTCGACCACCAGATTTTCGACCAGGTCGTACATCATATTAGAGATATCAACAGAGAGGCGTTCGCCAAAGAGGGCGTGTTTTCTTTTCTTATAAATCACCTCACGCTGTGCATTCATCACATCGTCATACTCCAGCAAACGCTTACGGATGCCGAAGTTATTTTCTTCTACTTTTCGTTGGGCTCTTTCGATAGATTTGGTGATCATCGAATGCTGAATCACTTCACCTTCTTTCAGGCCTAACCTGTCCATCAGACCGGCAATACGTCCGGAGCCGAACATACGCATCAAATCATCTTCTAACGAGACAAAAAACTGCGAACTTCCCGGATCGCCCTGGCGACCGGCGCGTCCCCTAAGCTGCCTGTCAACACGCCGCGACTCATGCCTTTCAGTACCAATAATGGCCAAACCACCGGCTTCTTTAACGCCCTCGCCCAGCTTAATATCCGTACCACGACCCGCCATATTGGTTGCAATAGTAACCGTTCCGGGCTGGCCGGCCTCCTTCACAATCTGGGCTTCTTTCGCGTGCAGTTTTGCGTTGAGCACATTGTGTGCAATGCCTTTGCGCTGCAACATACGCGCCAGCAATTCTGAGGTTTCTACGGAGGTGGTACCCACCAAAACAGGCCTTCTCGCTTTAACAAGTGATTCAATATCGTCGATAACAGCATTGAATTTTTCACGCTTGGTTTTATATACTAAATCCTGGCGATCATCACGCGTAATCGGTCTGTTGGTAGGGATAACAATAACATCAAGTTTGTAGATATCCCAAAGCTCTCCTGCTTCCGTTTCGGCAGTACCGGTCATACCTGCCAGCTTGCTATACATGCGGAAATAATTCTGCAAGGTAATGGTAGCATAAGTTTGGGTAGCAGCTTCAATTTGCACGTTTTCTTTGGCTTCAATGGCCTGATGCAGTCCGTCAGAATAGCGGCGGCCTTCCATAATACGACCGGTTTGCTCATCAACGATTTTGATCTTGTTCTCCATGATCACATACTCTACGTCCTTCTCAAAAAGCGTGTACGCTTTGAGCAATTGCTGTACTGTATGCAGGCGTTCTGACTTTATGGTGAAATTACGGATCATTTCACTCTTGCGTTCCATCAGCTCTTCGTCATTAAGCTGGAGCTTCCCAAGGTCTGCAATTTCAGCACCAATATCGGGTAAAATAAAAAAACCTGGCTCGTTATAAGATTCTGTAAGCAAATCGATACCCTTATCGGTGAGGTCAACGGAATTATGTCTTTCATCAATCACAAAAAATAATTCGTCATCGATGATGTGCATATTTTTGGCTTGTTCTGCCAAATAAAAACTCTCGGTTTTTTGCATAAGCGAGCGCATACCTTCCTCGCTTAAAAACTTGATAAGTGCGTGATTTTTCGGTAAGCCGCGATAAGCTCTGAAAAGCAAGTCGCCACCCCGTTTGGTGTCGGTATCTTTGGCATCCGACTGCAGAATCTTTTTGGCTTCGGCCAGGATACTGCTCACCAGTGTTTTTTGGGCGTTATACAGTTTCACAACGTCGGGTTTCAGCTTATCGAACTCCTGCTGATCGCCTCTCGGCGTTGGGCCGCTTATAATTAAAGGAGTACGGGCGTCATCAATCAACACAGAATCCACCTCATCCACGATGGTGTAGTGGTGCTTGCGCTGTACCAGCTCGTCAGGATTTCCTGTCATATTGTCGCGCAGGTAATCAAAGCCAAATTCGTTGTTGGTACCATAAGTAATATCTGCCAGGTAGGCCTTTCTTCTTTCGGTGGAATTGGGCTGATGCTTGTCGATGCAGTCGATGGTGAGGCCTAGAAACTCGTAAAGCACGCCCATCCATTCGGAGTCGCGTTTGGCCAGGTAGTCATTCACTGTGACCAGGTGAACACCTTTTCCGGCCAGGGCATTCAGGTAAACGGGCAATGTTGCCACAAGTGTTTTCCCTTCACCCGTAGCCATTTCCGCTATTTTTCCCAGGTGAAGCACAATACCTCCAATAAGCTGCACATCGTAGTGTACCATATCCCAGGTGATATGGTTGCCACCGGCCATCCAATTGTTTTTATAGATAGCTTTATCTCCCTTTATTTCAATATGATCGCGCTTGGCGGCCATTTGTTTGTCCATTTCAGTGGCCGTAACTTCTATCTGCTCATTTTCTTTAAACCTGCGCGCAGTTTCTTTCATTACTGAGAAAGCTTCCGGCAAAATCTCATTGAGCAGCTCTTCGGTTTTATCGTACTGAAGTTTCTCCAGTTTGTCAATCTGATTGTAGATCTTCTCTTTCTCTGCAGATTCTATATCAGGTGAATCTTCAACTTGCTGTCGCAGGTTTTCAACTTCTTTTAGTTCGCCGGCGATATTATCAGCAATCTTTTGTTTGAACTCATTGGTTTTCGCCCGAAGCGCGTCATTATCCAGCTTCTTGATGGTTTCGTAGGCAGCTAATGTTTTGTCGAGTATGGGTTTGATGGATTTTAAATCACGAACTGATTTATCACCAAGCATTTTTTTTATTAATCCTAACATATTCTCCTGAAGTACTTAATTCGTTTTTAAAGGCCAATAACTATGGCAATAATCGTTCCATCGGCCTCGATAATGCGTTATATTTACATCGCCTGCAAAGTTACGTTATTTTTTAAGGTGCTGTGGCAGCAAAAAGCGACTATAAAATTTGGTCAGGTACATTGAATAGGCTTTTCATTTTTTTGGCAAAAGGTTGAAATAAGACTACTTTGAGGGTAAATCCCATTAAGAAAAACAGACAAATCATTAAACCACACGTGCAGGAGCAATTCGTTTAATCCGTGCAACTTGATGAAAAAAAACGAATGACAAGAAATATTTGAATTCAAGAACAAAAACAGACAATATCTTGGTTAGTTTTGTAACCTATTAGCCTACAATCAATTAGATTGCAGGCGATTGATGTGATAAAACAGCACATCTTTTTCCTGACTAATTGGTGCCATGCCAATTTTGGCATCAGGCATTAAAAGGATAAACTCTGGAAAGGTTTTGATATGATAAGCTTCTAAGAGCAGGATGTTTTTTTCGAGGTTGAGCAAGGGCCAATCATAATTTTTTGTCGTAAATAGCTTTTTGTACGCCTCAAAGCTCTCGCCAGTGGCAAGGGTAACTAGCTGTATATCTTTTAATTCCGTTTGCATTTCGTTTAACTCCAGTAAACTTGCTACACAAGCCCTACAGCTTTCGTCAACAAACTGTAGCAGCAACATTGTTTCCTTATGATCATTGAGTTTAAACAGCTTCCCGTTCTGATCTTTTAGTGCAAAGTCAGGTGCCATTGTGCCGGGAGCTAAAAACTGAAAAGCTTCGATAGTATTTGCTGTCATACGCTGATGTTCAGGATATAAGGCATTTTGTTTCAGGTAAACCAGATAAGCATGCACTTGTTTTGCTTTGAAGCGGCTATCGCGGTACAAATATTTTAACGAAGCCAGCACAATCAGCTCGCTCAGGCGATTATTCTCGCGGAGCAGTGGGTCATTCCGAAGATACTCACGCCATTCAGGATAGGTTTTTCTATCCATTTCACGCAGCGATTCCATGGCCAGGTTACGGTTTCCCAAAAGATAATCGGAGAATATTTCTGTAAAAAGCGTCATATAAGAGGCATTGTGATAAAGCACCTCCTGACCTTTAAAGAAATCGTTTATCACCTTGTTTTCACCATCTCTTTGAACGGCTAACACGATAGAAGCATATTTATACCGTGCATATTGACGACTGTATTCCAGTGACTTATTGCCTAATAAATCATCAAGTTGGGTTTGTAGTGAATCCAATAAGCTATATTTTTTCAACCTGAAAAGTGACTGAAAATTTTCTATCACAAAACTATTTATCAAGCCATCCACAGTTTCCAGCTGCTCTTGCAATCCTTCGTCAGTAGCTTTTTTTAGGAGTAATGCCGGAGGAGTTTTATCAAAGTAAGACAGGTTCTCCTGTTGCAATTCTCTGTTTACTTCAAGGATGTAACTTGAACCGGGTTTTAGCACCAAGTCAACCCTGTCGAGGTTTATGGCCAAGTGAGCAGGTGAAATTCCATCTACTTCTGCCTTCAGATGCAGCAGTCCATGTGAATCAGCTGTATCCTGAAATAGCGTTTGGCCATGCCAATTCAAAAGATCGTCAAACTGAATCAGCCGGACAATACTGCCGGGACTGTCTGTTTTCAACTCGATGTCAACAGGCTGTGCCTGAGCACTTAAAATACCAAAAGAAAAGACAAAGATCAAAAACTGAAAGGCGGGGGATTTCATAAAGCGCAAACGTTTTTTAAAACGCTATATTGTCAGGTTTACGCACTTTGGAACAAACTGAGAAGCATCGCCATTGTTGCGCACCACATCGCGAATGACGCTTGATGTGATGGCAGTTAATTCGGGCGTGGTAAGCAAAAAAACAGTCTCCACTTCGGGATAAAGTTTTTTATTGACCTGCCCGATGCTCCGCTCAAATTCAAAGTCGGCCGAAGTGCGCAGCCCTCTGAGGATATACTGTGAATTTACACTTTTACAAAAATCGACCGTGAGGCCTTTATAGGTCGTGATTTTGATTTTTGGTTGATCGGCAAACACCTTTTCTATCCATTCTTTGCGCTTCTCGATGGGGAAATAATAATCTTTCAGGGCATTGGTACCTACCGCTATAATTATTTCATCAAAAAGCGGTAAAGCTCTCAAGACCAAAGACTCATGCCCTAAAGTGATGGGATCAAACGAACCCGGAAAAACTGCTATCTTTTTCATTTCGTTGCTATTTTGTTGTTTGAATACTGCTTCTCAGTGATAATTTGCGGGTAAAACTACTAAATTTAGCTAAGCTGTCATTTTATTTCGCACGTCGCAATCACCAATATCCACTTATTCCTTTGGATGTATTGATTTGTAAAACAGCGTAATAGCACTTGACAACTCCTCATTTATGGCACGGAATGTCGTTGAAAAAAAAGTGTCTAATTCCGCTTCCGAAAGCATTTGAATGGCCGTAATACCTTCATCTAACTGAGGCATGGCAATAAAATCAGCCTCGGAACGCATAATATACCAGGCTGTTCGCTTCAACACCCATACAGTATCCAGCTTATAGCAATGATGCGTATGCGGCAGGATGTCGATAATTCGAGGATTAATGATGCCGGTTTCTTCACAAACTTCTCTTATGGCAGCCTGCTCCGCATTTTCGCCGGGGTCTATATGGCCTTTGGGCAAGTCAGGAATGGCATGGCGCAGTATGCTTAGCAGCTTGCCGCCCACAAACACTGCGCCTCCGGCTGCATAGCGCCAGTTGAAAACCCGGTCAAGGGCAATTTCACAGCTTGTAGAATCTCTGACAATCAGGTCTTGATCTGTTTTAGCAGACTGTTCGAGCCAAGAATTAATATGATCAACACAGCTTTCTAATGTTATGACATTCAGTTTATTAATGGCAATATCTTGTGCTTTTTCAGCTTCAGCAAATAAGCGTAACCGATAATTGTCGCAGAAAACTTTATACATTTGCAGTTCTATTCTTTTGAAGTTCTTTGGCTGGAACTATTTCCGCCTAAAGGTGAAAATAATTTTTGTTTTTTTCAATTTGCAACAGCTTGTTGCAACTATATTAAATTTAAAAAAACTGACAAACTGACATTATCAATCTTAATTGACGAATCACTATCCAAGCGTTTATTTATGAAACATGAACTTGAAGCTGCCCTCAACCTTGCGGGATTTCTATTGCAAATTAAAGCAATAAAACTCAATCCTGCCAATCCGTTTACCTGGGCATCGGGAATGAGAAGCCCGATTTATTGCGACAACAGGATTACGCTCTCTTACCATAAAATCCGGACGCATATCCGTCAGGAATTTGTGAGCGGCATAATGGAAAAGTATGACAAGCCTGATTTGATTGTAGGTGTAGCCACAGGCGGCATTGCACCCGGAGTTCTTGTGGCACAGGAGTTAGGTGTGCCTTTCGCTTATGTGCGGCCCGAAAAAAAATCGCATGGCCTCAATAACCAGATCGAAGGCCTGGTGGAAGCCGGCCAATCGGTGGTTATCATTGAAGATTTGGTTTCGACTGGGGGAAGCAGCCTTAGCGCCGTGGAAGCCGTGCGCGAAAAGGGTGCTGAAGTAAAAGGGATGTTTGCCATTTTCACTTATGGACTTTCGATTGCCGAGAAAAATTTTGAAAATGCAAACTGCGAGTTAACCACACTCACTGACTTCGATACCTTGCTGAAAAAAGTGAGCGAAGAAGGATTTGTGCAGGAGGAGGAGATGCAGTCGTTGATAAAATGGCGTCTTGACCCCGAAGCCTGGAGCAACAATTTTAAAAACAAAGGATAAAAATGACAGAATTTAACACCAAATGGCAGATCATCGAGGCCAATCAACAAACCGTTTTTAACTTCTTGAAAGACCTCCGGAATATAGAAAATTTGATGCCGGAACAGGTGGTTAACTATCAGGCCACCGAAAACCGTTGCTCATTTACTATAAAAGGCATGACCAGCCTGAGTCTTATCATCGACGAAGCACGTGAGCATCAGCTTATCAGACTTATACCCGAAGGTAAAGCACCTTTTGAGTTTGAGTTGGTAGCACATGTAAAAGCTGCTGCTGCCTCCTCAGAAGTGAAAATAAGCCTCGATGCCAAGCTCAATCCCATGATGGCTATGATGGCTAAAAGGCCACTTCAAAATTTGATTGAAATCATGGTTGATAAGTTATCACAGCAAAAGTTGTAGGTGAATCGGTCAGCAAAACAACTCCAACTATTTTGTACACTATATTTCGACACGAAATGTATTGCCCAATAAGCCAACAATTCATGTTTTAAAACCGAATAGTTTTTTTTACCCGAACCGGTGATTAAATCTATTTTGCAACTACCAGCTTTCCTGCTCGTGAGAATCCACTTCCACTCAGCCGGTAATAGTAAATTTCAGGCGAAATGCCTCTGATATCCCACAAGCTCTGGCCTTTATTATTGCTTAGCTTTTCGCTTCCCAGCAGGCGGCTGCTTGCATTGCCGCCTGTGGCTACACCCTTAAAAAAAATTAAGCATTGTCAAATTAGAATAAATTCGGGTTTTACCTCCATAAAACTAAACGTTTGAATAATGCAGTTTAAAAAAGAAAAACAACTTCTTTTATATCGAAGCTAAAAGTTTGCCCTTGTTCATCTGCCATCAGCAAGTATCCAAACTCACCGATTCCGGTAATTTTAAGTCGTTTTTTCTGGCCGTTTACCTCATATAGCCTGAATTTATCGAAGGCATAAAGATGACTTAGATAGTTCTTTTCCAGCGTTTTTCTGCCGGTTTCCGTTTTTAAAAATGCTGCTTGTTTAAGAAAGCTATCCAGCAGATTTCGCTCGAAATCATTCATATTTATGAGCTTCCCGGTCAATTGCTTTGATGAAACCGCACGCGCAAGTGTTTCCGGAAAAATGGTTTGGTTTAGGTTTATCCCCAGACCAATGATGGTTCTTTTCAGCTGCTTACCATTAACGGTATTCGAAATCAGCATTCCACCAATTTTCTTGTCGCCAACGAACAAATCGTTGGGCCATTTCACGCTAAGCTCAGCTTGTGGCAAAAAAGTTTTCAGCGCTTCCAATACTGTTAGCGAAGCCATTTGTGTGATGCTAAACTGCTGTGCCGCTTGTAAAAACGAGAAATCGAAGCCCAGGCTAATCAGCAGGTTTTTATTCGCTTCGCTATGCCAGCTATTTTGGCCTTGCCCCTTCCCCGCTTCCTGAAAATCAGTTCGTACGCAAAGCCCGTCAATCTCTTTTCCGGCATTCAACAAATCGCTCAAATATTGATTGGTGGATTTCAAAACGGGAAAATAAATGGTTCTAAATTTCATCATTTTTATACTTAATCAGCTTATTAAACAAGTTATTAAACAAGCCTTTTTCTACACCTAACTTATCACGAAAAATAAAAAACAAGCTTCAGTTGTAACAGAAACCCTATTTCACAGCAAAACTAAGCATTAGACTTTATAACAACTAAAAATCGTTTGGCACAATTTATCTTTTTCCGCTTGCTTTCGTTCCTTTCTTTTGCATCCCGTACGTACGGGATGCAAAAGAAAAATGCCTTGGTAATCAAAAAAACTTTAATTCTGCCTACATACGATTCTAATCATTGTAAGGCCTATTTATGTCAGTCATAAATTTGGAGACTGCCAATAAAAAGCGGGGCTGCCATTAAACTAAAATAGCCTAATTTTGTTGATTGTTTAAATATATCATACATGAGAATCAGACATCAGTCAGATAAGGCAGAAAATATCCTGCAAATAGCCGTAAACACAATGCAAGAAGGCAAAGGCAAAGACGTGATAAGCCTCAATTTAAGTAAAATTATGAGTGCCGTAACCGACTATTTTGTCATCTGCCACGGCAGTTCGCACACACAAGTTGATGCTATTGCAAGCAAAATAGTTGAAAACGTAAAAAAAGAATGCGGTGCAATTCCATATAATAAGGAGGGTTTTGAAAATTCGGAATGGATTTTGTTAGACTACGTTGACGTTGTCATACATGTATTTCTGGATAAAACAAGAAAATTCTATCATTTAGAAGACTTGTGGGCTGACGCAGAACAAGTTAATTATACAGAGGAAGAAGATTAAAACCCTTTTCAGCATATAAATATGAAAGAAACAAAGAACGAAGACCGTAACAAAAGCGGTAAATCACCTGATAATAAGCCAAAATTTAATTTCTATTGGATTTATGGTTTACTGGCTGTAGTTTTTATCGGCCTTCAGTTGTTGAACTGGGACACCGGCGTTAAAGACATTAACAAAGGCGAACTGATAGAGATGCTTCAAGCTCGGGAAATCGAAAAAATTGATTTGGTTAACCGTGAAATTGCCGAAATCTATCTCAAGCCTGATGCCCGCAAAAAGCATTTTCCTGATGGAAATAGTGGTGGTATTACCGAAAACCTAAGTGGTAGTAGCACACCTGATTACTCCTATCGTATCGGCTCAATTGAAGGCTTTGAGTCAACCATCAGCGATGCTCAAAAAGATACGCCCGATCCAATATACATCAACAATGTAAGTCGCACCAACTGGGGCGGGGAAATTATAGGTTGGATTTTTCCAATAATTCTTTTGGTTGGACTGTGGTTTTTCATCATGCGCATGATGAGCCGTGGCGGCGGAGGTGCCGGTGGACAAATATTCAATATCGGCAAATCCAAAGCGCAACTTTTCGATAAAAAGACCGATGTAAACGTCACTTTTAAAGATGTCGCCGGGCTTGAAGAAGCTAAGGTTGAAATTATTGAGATTGTAGATTTTCTGAAAACCCCGGATAAATACACCCGCCTTGGTGGTAAAATTCCAAAAGGAGTATTGTTGGTTGGCCCTCCCGGAACGGGTAAAACCTTGTTGGCCAAATCAGTTGCCGGCGAGGCCCATGTGCCATTCTTTAGCATTTCAGGATCTGATTTCGTGGAAATGTTCGTGGGAGTTGGCGCTTCACGTGTGCGAGACTTATTTAAGCAAGCAAAAGAGAAATCGCCCTGCATCATTTTTATTGACGAGATTGATGCTATTGGTCGTGCCCGCGGTAAAAATCCGGCAACCGGCGCCAATGACGAACGAGAAAACACACTCAATCAGTTACTTACGGAGATGGATGGCTTCGGTACAAATTCCGGCGTTATAGTTTTGGCAGCTACTAACAGGGCAGATATCCTGGACAGGGCCTTGATGCGTGCCGGTCGTTTTGACCGTCAAATTTACGTAGAACTTCCTGACTTGGAAGGCCGTAAAGAGATTTTCGAGGTGCATATGCGTCCGCTCAAACTGGATGATTCTGTTGATAATGACTTTTTGGCACGCCAAACACCCGGTTTTTCGGGTGCCGACATCGCCAACGTATGCAATGAGGCTGCCTTGATTGCGGCACGTAAAAGCAGAGAAACTATTGACAAACAGTCGTTTATGGATGCCATAGACCGTATCGTCGGTGGACTGGAAAAGAAAAATAAAATCATTACGCCTTCTGAGAAAAAAGTCGTTGCCTACCACGAGGCAGGACACGCCACCGTGAGCTGGCTGCTTGAACACGCGCATCCTTTGGTGAAAGTTACCATAGTGCCACGTGGCAAATCGCTCGGCGCAGCCTGGTACCTGCCCGAAGAACGCCAGATAACAACTTACGAACAAATGTTTGACGAAATGACAGCGACTCTGGGCGGAAGAGCTGCCGAAAAGGTGATCTTTGGTAAAATATCTACAGGAGCACTCAACGACCTTGAAAAGGTTACCAAACAGGCGCAAGCCATGGTTACTTATTATGGCCTGAGCAAAAAAATTGGAAACGTAAGTTATTACGACTCCACCGGTCAGCAAGAATATGCATTTAGTAAGCCATTTAGTGAAAAAACCAGCGAAATAATCGACAATGAAATCAGTGATATGATTGAGCTGGCTTATCAAAATGCGCTGAAACTGCTAAGAGAGCACAAGGACGGTTTGACGCAACTAGCAGAAAAACTATTGGAAAAAGAAGTAATTTTCGGTGAAGACCTTGAAGCTATTTTTGGAAAAAGACCCTGGATAAAAGAAGAAAGGATTTCGCCTAAAAAGCTTGTTATCCCAGCCATTCCTGAAGAAACATCAGTAACTGCTGAAAACGGCAAAGAAGAAAGTAAAGTTAAAGCTGCCGATAATACAGAAATTACAGAAGTTAAGCCTTCAAAAAAAGACAAGCCGAAAAAGGATAAAATATCCTAAGGGAAGCCCTGATTTAAAAATATGCAGCGGTGGCAAAAATGAGTAACATGGAAGAAACGACTTCGCGAGAACAAATCCTCACCAAAATCAGGAATGCCCTGATTGACAAGTCGGATATGCCCTATCCTGAGGCTGACCTTAGTCGACCGGTAATGCATCAGCCCGATTTAGAACAAGGATTGGAAGTAATTTTTGCGCAAGAACTTATCAAAACAAAAGGCAACTTTATTTACTGCGAAAACGAAATCCAGTTTATTGAGTATCTCAAAACATTGATAAGCGAGAAGGAGTGGACGCCTATTTGGACCCAAAGCCGTAAAATTCAACAGCTTCTCGGAGCCGGAGAAATAAACTTTACGACGGAACCAGTGGAAAAATCGGTGTTGTTAGTGGGGCTTTCGCCTGCTGAGAAACTTATCGCACAAACCGGAACAATTGTATTATCAGATCTAACTACTGGCAGCAGAAGCGCCATCGCACTACCTGATATTCAGCTGGTAATGGCTTATGCATCACAGGTTGTGCTAAGTTTGAAAGACGCCTTGCGCGATTTAAAACTTGCTTATCCTGACCGTTTGCCTACGCAACTCACTTTCGTAACAGGCCCAAGTCGCACTGCCGATATTGAGAAAACACTGGTGATAGGAGCTCATGGCCCAAAATCACTTTATCTTTTTTTAATTGATGACATTTAAGCTGCATTGGCACAACTACAATAGTTTAACTGGCTTGTAAAATCATTATTTTTCGTATGTTTGTGCTGCTCTAAAGTGACACAAACTGGCATAAGCAGTACATGAAAGAACTAATTAAACGTACAACTTACGGGTTTCTATTTGTCGTACTGATTGTCGGCAGCATTTTGCTTTCAAAATATGCTTTTGCTTTGCTGATGCTTTTCGTGAGCCTGGTTGGCAGTTACGAAATGCTTAATTTGCAGCTTCAACACAAATTAAAACCTGCGTTATCCTTGCCTGTGATGTTAAGTAATCTGCTGTTTTACGCCATTTTAGGTCTTGTAGCGCTGAATCTTATCGCCGTCAAATTTCTTGTTTTAACGATTTTACCAATTCTGCTGCCCTTTCTTCACGCATTGTTTAGTAAAAGTTTTACTTTCTCTGAAATTTCAGTGGCTTACTGGCCTTCTTTATTGCTGGTTTCGCTGCCTGCGAGCTTATTAATCTTTATGTACAACCACAGCTTTATTGGCGAAATGGCCGGCGCACAACTGATTATCTCCATCTTAGTTATGGTTTGGATCAACGACGTTTTTGCTTACTTGGTAGGCGTTAGCATTGGCAGGCACCGCCTTTTTGAACGTATCTCACCCAAAAAAAGCTGGGAAGGCAGTATTGGCGGACTGGTTTTTACGGTAGTAGCGGCGGTACTTTATAGTTATTTTACGGACTTTATAACGCTGGAAATTGCCATTAGTCTGGCTGTTATTATTGTGCTATTCGGCAGTCTGGGCGACTTGATTGAATCCATGATTAAACGCCAGGCCAAGGTAAAAGACAGCGGCAAAATAATCCCCGGCCACGGTGGCGTTCTGGATCGTTTCGATGCTACTTTTTATGCGGTTCCATTTGTTTTTATATACTTAATTCTCATTCAATAAATGCATATCCATCGCGAAGGTTACAAGGTAATATTTACGGTAGCACTGCTTATTACAGCACTTTGGTTTCTGCTCGATACTGTGCTTCCCACGGCAGGCATAGCCCATATTTTGTTTTATGTTGGCTTTGGCGGCCTGCTAATTTGGACTATCAGTTTTTTTAGGGTTCCTCACCGGAAAATCAATAACAAGGACGTTTCCGAAGTTATTTCCTCTGCGGATGGCCGGGTTGTTACGGTTGAAGAAGTTTTTGAACCAGAGTATTTTAACGATAAGCGGATACAGGTTTCGGTATTTATGTCGCCTCTTAATGTGCATGTAAACTGGTATCCTATTGATGGCGAGGTGAGTTATACAAAATACCATCCCGGAAAGTTCCTGGTCGCCTATCATCCAAAATCTTCAACAGAAAACGAACGCAACACCATCGTTGTGAAAAACGAAAACGCCCAGGAGATTTTGGTGCGTCAGATCGCCGGCATGATGGCCAGGCGAATTATCAGCCGGGCAAAAGTTGGCGATAAAGCTATAAAAGGCAGTGAGTTTGGCATCATCCGTTTTGGTTCGCGGCTCGACTTTTTCTTTCCGATAGATGCAGAGATCTGTGTGAAGCTTGGTGATAAAATCACGGCCCAACAAACGGTCTTGGGCAAGCTACCGAAAATCTAAGCCAAAATATCCTTTAGCTCAATAAGGCTTGATATCTCGAAAGTAGGACTTTCGGTGTGTTGTTGTTTCTGTGGATTGAAGAAAACCTGATCCATGCCAAAAGCCTGAGCACCAAGTATATCAACCGGCAAATCATCACCAATCATCAGGCTTTCTGCACTGAGCGTATTGCATTGTTGCATGGCATAGCTAAAAATCAAGGGATCGGGTTTTTTAACGCCGGCCGCTTCTGAAGTAATCATCTTTTCGAAAAAACCGGCAATTCCAGCTTCATTGATTTTGATGTGCTGAACCTCCTCAAAACCATTGGTGATAAGGTAAAGCTTATAGTCCTTTTTTAAAAACTCAAGCACCTCAACGGCATGTGGAAACAGGTAAACAGTACGTGGCGAAAAGTAAAGATAGTCATGCGATAGCTGATGAACCAGTTTTTCATTATCAATATCAAACGCCTTTAGCGTGTCCCTGAATCTCAAATCGCGCAAAACTTCTTTTCCTAGGTTCCCGTTGCGGTATTCAGTCCAAAGTTTATCGTTATGCTCATTGTAGGTCTGGTAAAAAATATCCAGATCGGCAATACCAAAATCATGAAGCTTATAAGTTTCGAACAAACGCTCAAAAGTATGCAGGGCACTGCTGTCAAAATCCCAGATGGTGCGGTCTAAGTCAAAGAAAAGGTGCTTATAGCGTTTAGGTTTCATAAAAATAATCAGCTTGATGTTTTCGTTTTCAAGTATTTGGTTTCCATCTGCCGGTACCATTCAAAAAGCAGTATGGCAGCCGAGTGGCTCACATTGAGGGATCGGGTGAGACCCGGCACGGGGATATAAACCACCTGATCTGCCTGCTCAAGTATTTCCGGCCTCATGCCAAAGCGCTCATTGCCAACAATAAACGCTGCGTTATCGGGGAGTACTGTGGTAAATAAACTGGTGGCATTAGAAGCTGTTTCGAGTGCTACGATGGTTTTGGGTTTTTCAATAAGTTTTCTCAAATCCATTTCTTGTGTGAAAAACCATTCCATTCTCCCATGGCTAGAGGTGGCCACCCGCTGCAGCTTGCTGAGCTGGTGCATCGGCTCCTCGCCCAGAAAAATAGCCTTTGAAGCTGCAATATTTAACGCCAGTCGTATCATGGCGCCCATATTTTCCGGACTTTTTAGCGTATCGGAAATAAGTATTGGCGGGCTAACAAACTGATAAATAGCTTCCGGTGACAGTTCTTCAAACAATAAATTAGATTTTAAATAGCTCATAGGAGGGCGCAAAGGTAAAATATCATCACCGGAAAAACAGCAAAAAGTTAATAAACAAAATGATTTAAAAAATGAACCCACTTCGTAAAGTCAATCAATAAAGAAGTGCTACTAAGGCTCTAAGCTGCACAAAGTATTGGTTATCAGAATTAAAATATCGTGACATCTTTACAACTTGGTGTCAATTCGATAAGCTCATTGCATCACTTCGGGTCAGAATAATACTTTTTTGGCGTTGACTCAAGGATGGATTTTGCTGTAGAAGCAAAGCTTTTAATATCACCTGAATAATTCACAAACTAGTAACAAACAGGAGAAAGTTGATGGTTATCTCATTGATATATTGCATCTCTGAGGTAAAAAAAAGCCAAAAACTTTCTCCATAAACAAAAACACAGCTAATTTTTCAAATTCTAATATATCAAGCTCAGAATGCTCTCTATCTTCACTTTTTGATTTGTCGAACTTTGACAAGGAAAAGGTAGAAGTAAGCTTCACATTACCTAACGTATTTTAATCCTAAAGCTAAATCGCATGTCCCGGCTTATGGATTAATGCAATTGGTTCCCACATCAGGAGTACTCGATGCCTATCAACACGTTTTCAATCAGGACAAAATTCTTCCGGCCAATTACCTGTTTCAGGCCGACAAAATATAGAACTGGGTTCCACCTGTCAGCTGCTATTGATAACGCGCTACTTTAAAAAAGTGAAAGACCTCAATTCCAGATTGCGGTGGGTCAATGCAGCATACAATACCGGCGTAAGAAACATGGCCAGAGCTTTCACCGGAACAACCAACCCTTCAAGGGCAATTCCTATAATCAACAAAATGACCTATGAAGAATGTTATGGCTTTTTGAGCGAACACCTGCCCCACAACGAAACCAAGGACTATTTTAAAAAAGTAAGCCAACGGATGGGGATGTATCAGGAGTGGAAGGGAAAAAGTAAATCTTATTTAGATTATCGCAGTAGCTGAAAAGGATATCAACCCTAGCGCGAGTAGTTAGTTTTAGTCCCAAACCATTAGAGAATTTTAGACCTTCAAAACCGCTCTCGCCAACAATAGCGACCTTGATAAATAACTTAGTTTGAGATTATAAGAATTATTTTTCTCTCACAAAAGATGAACCACTGATTAGCAATCAGATGTCATCCGTAAAAATTTGAATACAAGGCTTTTTGCTCGATTACACAATAATTTTTTTTATAATGAGCTGTTAATCATTAACTTAATTTAAAATGCTTTAACGTTTTTTAACGAAGCTTTGCGTTTGGGCTTTATTATCTTTGCAATCCGTTAGCAAAACCTAATCCATATGATTCAAACAGATATCAGCGCATTAAATGAAAGAATTCAGCAGGAAAGTCAGTTTATCGACCTGATTACGCTGGAGATGAATAAAGTTATCATTGGTCAGAAATCAATGACAGAAAGATTGCTTATCGGCTTGCTGGCCAATGGCCACATATTGCTGGAAGGCGTTCCCGGACTTGCTAAAACTTTGGCTATTAAGTCGCTTGCTAATGTTATCAAGGCCGATTTTAGCCGCATACAGTTTACGCCCGATTTGTTGCCTGCCGACTTGATTGGCACTTTGATTTACAGCCAGAAGTCAGAAGAATTTGTGGTACGCAAAGGCCCCATCTTCTCCAACTTCATCCTGGCTGATGAGATCAACCGCTCGCCTGCCAAGGTTCAAAGTGCGCTACTGGAGGCCATGCAGGAAAGGCAAGTAACCATTGGCGAACAAACTTTTGCACTTCCCGATCCGTTTTTGGTGATGGCTACCCAAAACCCTATCGAGCAAGAAGGAACTTACCCGCTGCCCGAAGCTCAGGTGGACCGTTTTATGCTTAAAGTAGTGATAAATTATCCAAAAAAAGAGGAGGAAAAACTTATTTTGCGGCAGAATATCACCAACGAAGTACCCAAAACAAACAGCATTATCAGCACTGAACAAATTAAGAGGGCGCGTGAAGTGGCGCGTGAGGTATACTTAGACGAAAAGATCGAAAACTATATCACCGATATCGTTTTTGCTTCACGCTATCCTACCGAATACCGTCTGAAACGTTTTGAAAACATGATCAGCTTTGGCGGATCGCCGCGTGCAAGTATCAACCTGGCATTGGCTTCCAAGGCTTACGCTTTTATTAAAAGACGTGGTTATGTGATTCCGGAAGACGTTCGGGCTGTGGCCCACGATGTTTTGCGCCACCGCATCGGACTCACTTACGAAGCTGAGGCTGAGAACATTACTTCGGAAGAGATCATCAACGAAATTTTGAACACCATCGAAGTGCCCTAAAAAATTGCGCACATACAATAATAGGTGTAAACTTCAGAAGCATAAAATTCCGTGGAATCAACATCAATATTAAAAAAAGTACGAAAAATTGAGATAAAGACGCGTGGGCTGTCGAACCAGATTTTTTCCGGACACTACCACAGCGCGTTCAAAGGCCGTGGTATGGCTTTCAGCGAGGTGCGCGAATACCAATATGGCGATGACATCCGCAATATCGACTGGAATGTTACCGCTCGCTTCAACCACCCGTTTATCAAGGTTTTTGAGGAAGAACGCGAGATGACGGTGATGCTGCTGGTGGATGTTTCAGGCTCCAATGATTTCGGATCAGGACGGCAGCTAAAACGCATGCTGGCCGCTGAACTGGCCGCCGTGCTTGCTTTTTCGGCTATTCAGAACAACGATAAAGTGGGTGTTGTATTTTTCAGTGACCAGGTGGAAAAGTTTATCCCCCCCAAGAAAGGTACAAGCCATATACTGCGTATCATACGCGAGATAATCAGTTTTGAGCCGCTGCAAAAAGGCACAGACATTTCCGAAGGCCTCAAATTTTTGACCAGCGCCATCAAAAAGCGTTCAACAGCTTTCTTGATTTCCGATTTTATGACCTCCAAAGATTTTGAGTTTTCGCTGCGTATCGCAGCCCGCAAGCACGATTTGGTAGCCCTCAGAATTACCGATAGACGTGAACTGGAAATGCCGGCCATCGGTTTAGTAAAAATGCGTGATCCTGAGACAGACCAGGAAGTTTGGGTGGACACTTCGAGCAGCAATTTCAGGGAAGCCTATCTCCGTAATATCGGTGAGGCAACGGCCAGACTAAACCAGGTTTTTGCAAAAAGTGGCATCGACAATACCCAGGTTTTTACGGATGAAGACTATGTAAAACCCCTGTTGAAACTCTTTAAAAGAAGGGAGGCCAGGCGATGAGATTTTTAAAAGAAATAATGCTCATAACGGGTTTTTCTACCATGGGTTTTGTGGCTTTAGGCCAAAGTGTTGAGGCTGTCGGACAGCTCGACCGCGACACCATAAAAATGGGTGAACGCCTTAACTTTGAGCTTAATATGAAGGCACCGGAAGGCTTTGAGGTGTTTTGGCCTGACTGGGGTGATACACTTTCAAAAAAGGTAGAGATTATCAGCAAAAGCGATATTCTGCAGCAACCACTCGACGCCCGCGGAAATGTGTGGATGAAGCAAAGCATCATCGTAACCTCTTTTGATACAGGCGTTAACATCATTCCATCGGTTAAGCTGGAATTTTCGCCCACAGGCGATAGCACTGTTTTTACAGCAACTTCTGCTGCACTCAGTTTTTATGTGCAGCCCATGACCGTTGATACTACCGCCAGTTTTAAACCTATAAAAGGGCCGCGCAAAGCTCCTATCTCATTTTTAGAAATACTGCCCTGGATCATCGGAATCTTAGGTTTGCTGGGCCTAACCGCTTTGGCTTTGTGGTACTTTTTGCGCAGACAAAGAAAAACCAAGCCTATCCCTATTTTCGAGAAACCAAAAATCCCGCCATACAAAACTGCTATCGAGCAATTGGAAGAACTCAGGCATAAAAAATTATGGCAAAATGGACATTTGAAAGACTATTATTCTGAGATGACCGACATCGTAAGAAGCTATATCGAACATCAATTTGACGTTCAGGCAGTGGAAATGACCACCGATGAAATTCTGATTGGTATTAAACCTTTGCATATCAACGAAGACGCGGTCTATAAACTCAAACATTGCTTGCAACTCGCTGACCTTGTTAAGTTTGCCAAAGCAGAACCTTCACCTTTGGAACATGATATTTGCCTGGACAACAGCCTTATTTTCGTGAAAGAAAGCCATGCCAACATCCGTTTGCAGCAGCCGGAAAACGTTGCTGAAACGGAGAAAAAGGAGGAGTTATGATGGAACAAATCACTTTTGCACATCCCGACTTTTTGTACGGATTGATTGCTGTTCCGCTGGCGATTATTTGGTATATCTTCAGGCACAACAAACAGCAAGCCTACTTGCAATTTTCTGACACTTCGCTATTTAGCGGATACAGCAAAAGCTGGAAAGTTTATTTTCGACACAGCCTTTTTGCGCTCCGCTGGTTAGCTATTTCGCTGCTGATTGTGAGTATTGCACGGCCACAAACCAGCTCATCAAAGCAAAACATGACCATCGAAGGCATCGATATTATTATATCGCTCGACGTTTCGGGCAGTATGCTGGCCCGCGACTTAAAACCCGACAGGCTGGAGGCTTCCAAAGATGTGGCCATTGAATTTATCAAGAACCGTCCCAACGACAGGATTGGTCTGGTAATTTTTAGCGGAGAAACTTTCACCCAAGTGCCATTAACAACAGACCACTCGGTACTCAGAAATATGTTTACCGACATCAAGAGTGGTATGATAGAGGACGGCACAGCCATTGGCGACGGCCTGGCAACGGCAGTGAGCAGGCTGCGCGACAGCAAAGCCATTTCCAAAGTGGTTATTTTGCTCACAGATGGTGTTAACAATGCTGGTTCTGTTGACCCGATGACGGCCGCCGAAATCGCTAAAGTATTTGGAATCAGAGTCTATACTGTTGGCGTAGGAAGCTATGGAACAGCACCTTACCCCGTGCAAACACCTTTTGGGATTCAATTACGCGATATGAAAGTAGAAATTGACGAGGCATTGCTGCAAAATATCGCCAATCAAACCGATGGAAGATATTTCAGGGCTACCTCCAACAAAAAGCTGGAAGAAATTTACCAGGAAATTGATCAGTTGGAACGCTCAAAAATTGATGTTACAGAGTTTAAACGCAAACATGAGGAATTTTTCCCGTTGGTAGTTTTGGCTCTGGGTCTGCTGCTGTTGGAGTTTCTGCTGCGTCAAACCTTGTTGAGATCAGTAACTGCTTAATCAGAGAAAATGGAAACAAACGTTATAAAATTTGAAAATCCGGATGTTCTCTACCTGCTGGCCTTAATACCTCTTGTGTTATTAGCCTTCGGATTGAGCAGGTATTACACCAAAGGTAAGCTGAAAAGTTTTGCCGGATCAGCCTTGCTCAAAACCTTGATGCCCTTGCAATCGGGCACACGGCTTTGGGTAAAAACAATCCTCTTTTCATTGGCTATTGCCAGCCTGATTTTTGCCCTTGCCAACCTGCAAACAGGCGCTAAGCTGGAAGAAGTGAAGCGTGAAGGGATAGACCTTTTTATAGCCGTTGACATTTCAAATTCGATGTTGGCCGAAGATATCGTTCCCAATCGACTTGAAAATGCCAAACAATCTATCAACCGCTTGATTGACAAGCTAAAAGGTGATCGTATCGGGATAATTCTATTCGCCGGAAAAGCCTATATCCAGCTACCGCTTACCACAGATTATGCTGCTGCTAAGATGTTTGTTTCCACAATAGAAACGAATCTTATTCAGGCACAGGGAACAGCCATTGGCGAGGCCATTACAACAGCAGTTAAAGCTTTTGACGAAAACGAACACAACAAAGCCATCGTGATACTTTCGGATGGAGAAGACCACGAACAAAACGCCATCGAAGCGGCTTCAGAAGCCGGAAAGCTGGGAATTAGTATTTACACCATCGGGATGGGACTTGCCGAAGGTGCGCCAATTCCGGTTTATAACCAATATGGCAAACGCACCGGTTTTCGCAAAGACAACAGCAACACCACTATAATTACCAGACTGAACGAAAGCATGTTGCAACAGCTTGCCAGCGCAGGGAACGGCAGTTATGTGCGTGCCAATAACAGCCGCACTGGTCTGGACTATATTTTTGAAGAAATCAACAAGCTGGAAAAAGCAGAGATTGACGCAAAAATATTCACCGATTACGAAGATCAGTTTCAGTGGTTCATCGCTCTGGCATTGATTTTGTTACTTACAGAAGCTTTACTTTCTTCGGCCAGAAAACCCTGGGAATTGAAGTTAAACCTCTTTGAAAGAAAGTCGTGATTATGAAAAATATTTGGTATAGTCTATTGGTAATCTTCATCTTAGCTCAGCCGGCTTTGACGCAAGAAGACAAAAAACTACTGCGCAAAGGCAATAAAGAGTTTGAAAAGGAAGCTTTTAACGAAGCCGAAATAAATTATCGTAAGGCATTAGAAACCAACCCGATGAACGATAACGCCGTGTTTAATTTGGGTACATCGCGTTATAAACAAGATAACTTTGAGGAAGCTTCCAAAGATTTTAACCGCGCTGCTGAAATGAGCAAATCAGATAAGGAAACTGCCGAAGCCTACTATAATTTAGGCAACAGCCTGATGAGTCAAGAGAAATATAAAGAAAGTGTTCAGGCGTATAAAGAGGCGCTGCGTCTAAAACCCGAAGATGAAGATGCGCGCTACAACCTGGCTTATGCCAACTGGAAACTGAAAGAGCAAGAGCAAAACCAGGATCAACAACAAGATCAGCAGCAGGATAAACAAGATCAAGAGCAAGATCAAAAAGACCAGGAACAGAACGAGGATCAGGAACAGCAGGATCAACAAGATCAACAGGAACAAAAAAGTCAGGATCAAAATCAAGAGGATCAACAAAGTAAAGATCAACCACAACAGCAACCACAAATGAGTAAAGAAGATGCCGAACGGATGCTGCAGGCGCTTCAAAATGAAGAAAAAAAGACATTAGATAAAATCAACGAACAAAAGGTGAAAACAGGAGCCAGCAAAAGCCTTGAAAAAGACTGGTAGCATGGCGATCCTAAAAGTTGGTGTATATTTGTAACGCTCAAAAAAAAGTAAATGCCTAAATTGAAACACATACCTATTTGGCTGGTACTGATGCTAATGCAGTTAGCTGTTTTTGCGCAAGACGTAAACCTGAAAGCTATTGTTAAGCATCAGGTGAGCATGGGTGAGCAGTTTCAACTTGTTTTTGAACTCAACGCAGAAGGCGAAAACTTCCGGGGTCCTCAGTTTAAAGACTGGCGGGTATTGACCGGTCCGATGAGCTCCACCAGCTCCAGCATACAAATCATTAACGGCCAGGTGAATAGTAATATTACGCAATCCTATACCTATGTATTGATGGCCAAAGCCGAAGGTAGTTTTACAATTGATCCGGCTTCAATTATGGTTGACGGAAAAACCTACAAAAGCGCTCCCATTACTATTAAAGTTACTGCCGCAAGTGCTTCGACACAAGGCAGTTCAAATGCTTCGGAGCCTGGTGCGAACGGGGAGATCAGCTCAAAAGATTTATTCTTACGAGCTATTGTTGACAAAAAAGACGTTGTGCGTGGTGAGCAAATCATCGTAACCTATCGGCTTTATACACGCCTGCCGGTTTCGAGCGTTACGGTAAGCAAACTTTCGGCCTTTCCGGGCTTCTGGACAAAAAACCTGCAAAATGACAAGGCCGCTTTATCTCAATCTACCGAGATTATTAATGGCGAAGAATATGCCACTGCCGATATCAGAAAAATGGCACTTTTCCCGCAGAGGACCGGCAAGCTGGAAATTGAAAGCATGGAGCTGGAATGCGTGGCACAGGTGCGTACACAAACCAATCGCCGCCGTAGCAAAGATCCTTTTGAGAGTTTTTTCAACGACCCGTTTTTTAACCGAGGCATTTCCAATGTGCAAAAACTGCTGGTTTCTGACAAACTGGAAATCAATGTAAAACCGCTTCCCACTGCCGAAAAACCCAATAGTTTTAAAGGTGCTGTTGGACAATTTGGGCTGCAATCGGGTATCGACCGCACAAGCCTAAAAACCGGTGAAGCCATCAACCTGGAGTTTACGATAAGCGGCAGCGGTAATGTGGAGCTGACGGAACTGCCCGAACCCGTTTTTCCACCCGATTTTGAAGTTTACGATCCTAAGACTTCCGTTTCTGTAAAAACTTCTGCCAAAGGAATCAGCGGAACAAAAAAGTTTGAATACCTACTAATCCCGCGGGTAGAAGGAAACTTCGTCATCGAACCCATTACATTTTCCTATTACGATCCCGCAAAAAAACAATACCTCAGCCTACAATCGAATAGCTATGAAATTGCTGTTGAAAAAAACGAATCTTCCCAAACTGATGGCGTCTTTTACAGCACACCACAGGAAGGCATAAAATATCTTGGTAGCGACATCCGGCACATAAAAACCAAAAATCTGCAATTGAGAGATGTCAACAAATTTTTCTTTGCGAGCGCAGCCTATTTTGGTCTGCTTTTGCTGCTCATCATAATTTTTGCTTTGATTTTAATCCTGACCAACAAACGCCGCAAGCTGATGAAAAATCAGTCGCTGGTAAGAAATCGCAAAGCTACAAAAGTGGCCAAAAAGCGCCTGAAAATGGCCAACAAACACCTGAAAAGTAAGGAACAAAATGAGTTTTATACAGAGATGTCGCAGGCATTATGGGGCTATGTGCGCGATAAATTTAACATTGTACCCTCAGAGCTTTCGCTTGATATGATTGCTGATACGCTAAAATCAAAAAACGCCAGTGAGGAAGTAATAGAAGAACTTATTAAAACATTGAATAGCTGTGAGTTTGCCCGTTTCGCACCAGGAGAATCAGGCAAGAAAATGGAAGAACTTTACCAACAAGGTTTGGCAATAATTATGCGAATTGAAAAAACCGTGAAGTCATGAGTGCACTAATACCACAAAATATAAGCGCCCAGACGCAGCAGACAAATCCGAAAAAGCCCGCAAACTGTTTTCGTTTTTTTAAGGTAAACCAAACCGCTTTGCCTGGCTTAAAAGCACTGCTGCTTTTCAGTTTTGTGCTGGCTATATTCGTTGCACCACTCCAGCTGAAAGGTGAAATCGTTGAAGCTGAAAAAATACTACAAACAGCCAACGAACAATACAATGAAGCACGTTACGATTCGGCTTTAGTTCTTTACAACCAATTGATTGAAGCCGGAAAAATCTCAGCGGAATTACTTTATAACACCGCCAATGCCTACTTTAAGCTCCGCGACATTCCGTCGGCCATTCTGTATTACGAAAAAGCGCTGAAAATCGCACCAAACGACGAAGACATACTGCACAACCTGGGAATTGCCAACAGCCAGATTATCGACAAAATAGAACCTGTGCCACAACTGTTTTTCAAAAACTGGTGGCATACCTTTTACACCATGTTTCCTGCTGATTTATGGGCAGTTATCTCCTTGATTAGCTTTACTGTTTTATTGATTTTCATATTGGTATTTCTGCTTTCTCACAATAAATTATGGCGTAAGATTGGATTCTTTTCCGGCCTCATATTGCTACTCATAACTTTGGGCACTTTTGGTATGGCTTCGCAAAAATACTACTATACCAAACAAATCAACGAAGCTATTATTTTTGCGCCAACCATTACCATAAAAAGCTCACCATCAGCCTCAAGCGTTGATCTTTTTGTGTTACACGAAGGCACTAAAGTAAGCTTGCTGGACGAGCTTGATGGTTGGCAAAAAATCCGTATTGCTAACGGAAGTGTTGGTTGGCTGCCTGCCGAGGCTTCCAAAGGCATATAAATAAATACCAAATGCCACCCAGATTAACTGCTTTTGTTTTTCAGATTGTGTCAATCCTAAGTCTTTTTATGCTTGCCCAATCTTGCCTCAAATCAGATAATCCGGGTCTGCCCACTGATGTGGTTGATGCCATTGCACAAACAGGCCACAACCGTGTGGAAATTACGAAAACCATCGGATATTTTATTGATGCTGAAGATAGCATCTACCTGAAATCAGCCTTCTTTTTGATTGCAAATATGCCACATCAGTATGCAGTAGATTACACGATTAAAAACGAAAAAAATCAGGAAATAAATTTTGAACCTGAAGACTTTGTTTCGTATGACAGCCTGGAAAACTGGTGGAGTACGCAACAAGCCAATGGCCATCGCTTATTTTACGAGACCAAAAAATTTAGCTTAGACAAGGATACAATTAGTGCCAAATTGCTAATTTCAACGATAAACCAAGCCATTGCAAGCCGGTCTTACCCCTGGAGCAAAGCCTATACAACCACAGATTTCTTCCTATACATCTTGCCCTATCGTTTTGAAAATGAGCATATTTATGATTGGAGAACAAGTATTTTAAATGATTTTAGTTGGATTGCTGACAGCGTTCAAAAAAACGCTAAAGCCGAAGAGGTTATTCAGCTTATCAATGATTATGTCAACACTAATTTCGTTTTTGATAAGCGCTATTTGCGTGTTGCCAACGTACAAACTTATCCGGAAATAATGCTTAGCCGGCGTGGAAATCAGAGCGATCTGGCCCATCTAAAAGCATCAATTGCCCGTAGCTTTGGCATTCCTGCCACCATAGATTACACACCATATCTGGCCGACAGCATTTCCGGACTCTTTTTCGCGGTTGCGCAAGACAGCCGGGGAAAATTTATCCCTATGCTCCCTGTCAATTCCATTGACCTTTTCAAGAAAAATAAAATCCCTAAGGTGTACCAACGAATCTTCGTGCAAAACGAAGCAAGCTTATTTGCACAAAAAAATCTTAGCTTGAAGACACCACCGTATATAGGGCACTATCATTACCTTGACGTAAGCAGCGATTACCTGACTGTGGAAGATATTGATTTCAGGAACAACACTTCTGATACGCTCTATTATATTGGAGTGCATAACGACAAAAAGTGGCGAGCTGTTGATTGGACTATAAGCAAAGATTCTCTCGTAAGTTTTCGTGACATGGGGAAGGGAATAAACTACCAGCTTCTAATTATGCAAAATGATAGCCTTGTGCGTGTATATACTGAATAATTGAAGCCATTTTGAAGGTATTTTCATCAGTTTACAGCTCGTTTTTAGAGGAAAATGATTAATATTCGCATTTTAACAGCCTCAAAATTAGTATGATTAACCGAAAACTTGAACTCGTTTGCGCTATTCTAATTTAAAGTTATCTTTGTCTGTTAAAAATTAACCCATTTTAAAACTTAAGGATTGTTAAATAAAAAGCTCGAGGAACTGTTGTTGGTTTCAATTTTTACCGTAACTTGTGCCACTCTTTTAGAGCATTTAGAGACCGAAATATAATCAAAATTACATGATATGAAAAGAGGATTTCTACCGTTAAGTTTACTACTTATTTTCAACATCTTAGCCGGAACCAGTCTTTTAGCAAACACATCTGAAAAGGGAGGAAAATACACTCCTAGAAGCAGTGAAGCTGCCACTGCTGAAGCCTATCGGGCAAGCTTAAGAGCTAACCAGCATACGGGCATGGTTGATCCGGCTGACGTGTTAAAAGCGATGCGAAAAACAGATCAGGCTTCGACAAACAAAGAAGCTACTGCCCTTAACTGGGTAAATCTTGGTCCCGATAACTACGGCGGACAGGTAAAAGCTATCATCTTTGATAACCGCGATGGTTCCAGTGGAACAGTCCTGGCAGGAACCAATGGTGGTGGAATCTGGAAGTCGGTAAACAATGGTATTACCTGGACAAGAGTGAGCCAGAAAAATATGATTGTGAGTTCGATGGTTCAGACATCAAACGGTGATATATATGTAGGAACAGGTGATGGTTTTAGTGCCCAAGCACTAAATGGTCTGAGTGATTTTAACTACACGACAGGCCTAATTGGTCATGGCATCTATAAATCAACCGATGGAATAAATTTTGAACAACTGCCTGCAACAATACCGGTTGCCAATGATAATGGTGCTGCATGGGCTTTTGTAAACGAGTTAGCAACTAACGCTTCTGGTCACATCTTTGCCGCTACCAATTCCGGTTTGATGTTTAGCACCGATGGCGGCTCAAGCTGGAATGTAGCTACTGACGCCGAAGCCAACGAGCTTAACATGAACGCCACGGATGTGAAAGTGGGAAGCGATGGTACTATTATTGCTGCCGTTGCAAACAAATGTTACATTTCTAAATCCGGCAACACCAACGGTTTTGTAAATAGATCAACAGCAGACTCAGTTTCATTGCCTATAGAAAACGTAAACCGCCTGGAACTAGCTATCGCACCATCCGATCCAAATAAATTGTATGCCAGTGCTGTAACAAGTTTTGGTAGTCATTTAGGCATTTATGTTTCCTCGGACAAAGGTGATAACTGGGAAATCATTTTGCCTGCAACCAATCAGAATAATATTTACAGTGGATTTGGCAACTATAATAACAGCATTACCGTATTACCTGAGGATCCTAATCGCATCCTTATCAACGCTGCTTTGTTATGGGAAGGCCGCCGCGTTGTTGAACATGGTTTATATGCATGGGAAGAAAAATCAAGCCTCTCTTTTGGTGATTTTTTTGATGAAACCTCTATGCATTTGGGACAGCATAGGCTTGTTTTTAATCCTGACAATGCCAATCAGTTTTATGTTGGAACAGATGGTGGTGTTTATAAAGGAACTGTATCTGGAAATAAATTCACTTTCGAGAATTCAAACCGTAACTTCATCACCTCCCGTTTTTATGCTATCGCTCCCAGCGGACAGGAAAATAGGGTTGTTGGAGGATCTCAGGATAATGGAACCATCTATATTTCTTCAACCGGAAACACGACGAAACAAGGTGAAATTATTTATGCACCCACTTTCCCTTCAAACGGAGGCTCTTCCGTTGTTTCAGTAATTGACCCAAAAGCAGCCGTTGTAAGTTCAACAGCAGGAATAATGGATCGCACTGAAGACATGGGATTTACCTTCTCCACCCAATTCCTAGAGCCAAGCATGAGTAATCCGCAGGTGTTCAACACACCCATCTCCCTTTGGGAAAGTTTTGACAATGAAAACAGCCGTGATTCGGTGACTTTCTTTGCAAAAAAGAATTACGTAGCCGGCGATTTACTCAAAGTGCGCAGCAACAATAACTCACATCCATTTCCTTATGTGCTAACCGAGAATTTAGCTGATGGAGATTCTCTCAGAATAAAAGATGTTGTTTCCTCGAAATTATTTGTTGCACTTGCGAATAAAGTTTGGATGACAAAAGATATGTTGGATTTTGGTAAGCAACCGCAATGGTTTGAATTGTCTAACACCAGCGTTGACTTCTCCGGTATTCCTCAGGCGATGGCCTATTCAAAAGATGCTAACCATCTTTTTGTTGGCACCAGAGACGGCAGGTTATTCCGCATATCAAACATTGCTTTGGCATACAATTACGACTTGGCCGATATAAACAGCCCACTCTGTATCGTAGCTACAAAACAGTTGCCTATTTATGAGCCGGGAGGTACAACACCTATCAGCCAGGCCATTACCTCTATTGCAGTTGACCCTAACAACCCAAATAATGTAATGGTTACTTTAGCCAACTACGGCAATGAGAACTATATTTATATGACAACTAACGCCCTTGATGGCACTCCAACATTCACCAGCAAACAAGGAAACCTGCCTCAAATGCCGGTTTACGCCTCTATTCTGGAAATGACAAATCCTGAAAAAGCAATGGTAGGTACGGAGCATGGCATTTACATTACAGACGACATCTACAGCGCTAACCCAGTTTGGACAGCTGACCAAGGTGAAATGGGTAATGTTCCGGTATTTGATCTTCAACAACAATGGATCAATAAAGCTGCTGATACCGTGCAGCTTATCAATATTGATACCGTTGTGTTGAATTATCCAGGCTCCAATAATTACGGAATTATTTATGCTGCCACCTTTGGAAGAGGCCTATACCGCTGCAACAACTTCAGAAAACCTGTTGGTATTGAAGAAAACCCTTCATATACAGCCAGCAAGGAGCTTTCAATGTCTGTTTACCCTAACCCTATCACAGATCAGGCAACGATAAAATTTGAAATCACTGAAAACAATTCGGTATCTTATCAGATTTTTGATCTTTCCGGAAGGATGATACAGCAACAGGAACTTGGCATATTTACACAAGGGTCTTACCAGCACACTGTAAACTTTGATCAGCTTAAAAATGGTACATACATCCTCAGGATGCAAAGCGGTCAAAAAAATAAAGCCGTCAAAATACTTGTATATTAATAGAGTACTGACCTCAAAATCAAGCATACAATGAAAAGATTTTTATCCGCATTAACAATTCTACTATTGATTGGGTTTCATGCATCTGCTCAATTACGTATTTACACACCCACTATGAAAGCCCCTCTAAACGGTGCTGTTGACCAAATGCCAAACGCATTACTCAACTGGAATGCCGTGTCAGGACAAGGTACCGAAATACTTTATGAGGTGCAGCTTGCTACGCTACAAGATTTCTCTGACGCGGTTACGTTTCCGGAAATCATGGTAACAGCTATAGAGACCAGCGAGCTTTTGTTTTCACAAACCTATTTTTGGCGCGTAAGGGCCTCTGATGGGATCGCCACTTCGGATTGGTCAGACCCCTGGTCTTTCACAATTTTACAAACAGTTAACATTACCAAGCCTGCTAATGCCAGTGTTCAAAATCCGGATCCCCTTTTGGAATGGACTAAAATATCCGGCATAACCCAATACGAAATCCAGGTGGATACAGCCTATAGCTGGCGTGTTGAAGGCTCAGGCCAAACAAAAACCCTCCATGATGTTTTTGTCGTTGACGATTTAACTTCCTACGCAGTAGGTGCGGATGGAACAATACTTAAACATGACGGCACAAACTGGACACCAATGACGAGCAATGTTACTGTTGATCTTTTTGATATCTATTTCACCGATGCTAACAATGGCTGGGTGTGTGGAGCCGACGGTACTTTGCTTCAATTTGACGGAACAAGCTGGAATGAGGTTGCTTCCGGTGTTACCAAAGACCTGAATGGCCTTTTCTTCCTTTCCGCCACCGAAGGTTATGCCGTGGGAAATGGTGGAACTGCGCTTCAGTATGACGGCAGCACCTGGAACAGCATTGATGTTGGCCTGACAGGCGACTTAAATGCTATTCACGGCCTCGATGCCAACAACTTAGTTGTTGCAGGAGCCAGCGCTAAAAGCAGTATATTTAACGGGACAAGCTGGACAACCTACAGCTCCGGAAACAGAGATATGTTAGGCGTTTGGATGCTAAGTCCTAATCAGATTTGGGCATCGGCTAAAGCCGGACGTATTTACGGATTTGATGGCACAGGATGGACTGAACAAACAGTAGGTAACAAAGATTTGCGTGATGTATGTTTCTTGGATGACGAAACGGGATATATGGTAGGCCGCAGCGGTTCTTTACTTGCTTATGACGGTGCTATATGGTCTATAGTAGCAAGTGGTACCGGAAGTGATTTGAACGGTATCTATCTGTTTGATGAATCAAAGGGCTACCTCGTTGGAAATAATGGTGTCGTTATCTCTTATCAGGGTGATGGATTTAACAGTCCCTATCTAAAAGATTATATTGTCGGAGCTGAGGAGCTTAGTTTTAGATTGTCTAGGCTAGCGTTTGGAAAAAGTCATTATTTCAGAATGCGTGCAGCCCACCAACAATCCGTTTCTGACTGGTCAGGTGCTAATTCGTTTACGGTAGTCTCAAATCCGGTACTAAAAACACCGGCGAACAACACCGCGGGCACAGTGCTTGATTTGAATCTTACCTGGGAGAAAATAACCGGAATTGTTAAATACAATATCCAGTTAGATACAGACCCTGATTTCACAGACCCACTACTATTCGAGACTGGTGTAGAAACATATGAAATCAACAATCTTATTTTCGGAACTACTTATTATTGGCGTGTTAATGCCCGTCATGCAGGCGGTACCTCTGACTGGTCTTCTGCTTTTAATTTCACAACATTAGACTGTGTTACGCTTAACGCACCTGCTAATAATGCGGTCGACGTTACAAGGCTTCCACGTTATGAATGGATAGAAATTTTAGGCGCTGAGAAATACATGGTTGAAGTGGATAAATCACCAGACTTCACTAATCCTGAAGTGCATATTGCAGAAAGTCATATGTTTCAACAAGTGTATCTGCTTGAAAAAGAAGTATCTTATTTCTGGCGTGTCAGAGCAATTCAAGGATTAGATACAACGAGTTGGTGTTCGGCTTGGAGTTTCACCACCAAAGGCGAAACCTCTATTGGTGAGCAAAATGGCAATGAGTTCAAGATTTATCCAAACCCGGCTACAGATCAGTTCCAGGTTTATTTTGAAGCAGGAACCAGCCGCAATGCCACATTGGAAGTATACAATATGATTGGCAGCAAAGTTCATCAGGTAAGCCTTGCCATCCGTCCAGGTCAAAACAGTGAAGTAGTTGATATCTCAGGAATAAAATCCGGAATGTATTTTATTAAACTGTTAATGAAGGACAAGGCTTATACTAAGCGACTTATAATTGAATAAGCAGAGAAACTTTGATATAAAAAAAGCCCTTCATCATTTTGGTGAAGGGTTTTTTTTATGTTTTTTTAGGCGTGAGATTAGATTTGGGGTGATGGATTGGTATAGCTGGAGCTACGCGTTTGCACTGCTATAGCTGTGCTGACCCAAAGGATTTTTTTTTAAAAATCCCAAAAGTTTGCGAAACCTTCTATGTTGTAATCCAAATTTTTATTTATTTATTTTCCTCTTTTTTAGTTCGTTAGCATTTTTTCAATCTTTGAAATGGACAATACTGATCTAGAGCAGGTTTTCTGCTGACTTTCAACAT
>Ga0265293_10002362_pt1 | contig 38195 bp, 30 predicted proteins | sample Munlanlewell138R_FD_192505 | JGI IMG/M metagenome (GOLD analysis project Ga0265293, IMG submission 192505) | Leachate microbial communities from a municipal landfill in Southern Ontario, Canada - Leachate well 138R | ecosystem: Engineered > Solid waste > Landfill > Unclassified | place: Canada... | reverse complement strand
ATTGAGACCTGCCGAATTATTCGCACAATATTTTTGGGGTTGAAAGAAAAAGGGAAAACCATAATTATTACATCCCATATTATTGAAACGCTGACCAATTTATGCGATTATATCCATTTCCTTGAAGGGGGAAAGATTCTCTTTAGCAAGGAGAAAAATGAGTTTGAAGAATTTGAAAAAGAGCTATTTCAGAACCTTGAGAATAAAAGCGCAAAACTTATAGCGGAAGTCTTGGGATAAAATGCCGACAACGGTTGGTAATTTTATTACACCTCTTTTTTATAGTAACGGAGGCTTAATTTCAACATAAGTTTCTGGATATGACCTCTTCATCGCTTCTTGTATTCCGCTCCACACGCTTTCGCCTCCATCGAAGCCAAGCTCCTTGTAATTTAGCTCGTTCTTTACTTTTTGGCAGTCGGCAAAGAAATCCTTAGACAAAATATCGGTCATAATTCTCGCCATATGAAGCCCACTTTGTAGTCCCTGTTTTTTTTCTTTTGCAATCAGAAAAAATCCTGCAAAATATCCTAAAAGAGCAGGAATCTTCACAAATTTCTTAGGGTATCCTGCACTGGCCATCATATAACTCACCATATCGCGATACTTGATATTTGCAGTAGCTGGAAGGTAATGTCCGCCGTTTTCGCCATTGTATGCCGCTGCAACTATACATTGTGCAACTCCCGTTACATGAATAGCCGTAGTTCCTCCTCCAGGAAAGAAAACAGCAGGTAATTTTTTAAACCTTTCAACAAAAACATCTTTCCAGATGGGTATTCTGCCTGGCATTTCACCAAAAATATAGGGTAATTCAATTATCATAACATCAAATTCACCAGCTATTCCTAGTTTAGCTATTGCGTCGGCCTGTTCTGCCCTACATTTTATATATGGATGATGTGCCGACAGTTTTCCTTTTTTAATTAGGTCGAAATGTGTAAAATATGAGTTCATAATTATGCAACGCGCTATACCTGCCCTTTTTGCAGCTTTGCATATTTTTAAACATTGTACAACAAGTTTCTCATGAAAGAAATCATAGGACGGAGCTTTGGGGGTTATTCTCTCGTCGGGGCCAAGTGCATACACAAATGTGTCGTAATTTTTTCCCTTAAGCAGCTCGTATATCTCATCTTCGCTCCTAGAGAATAAATCGCCAAATGTTCTGGATACCTCTGATGGGAACCAATCATTCTCATTGATATTTTCGTCCAAAGCGATGGTGGAGACGCTAACCCCTTTTTTTAAAAATTGCAATGCCGAGTAGTATCCTAAAAATCCCGTTCCGCCAGCAATAAATACATTTTTTACAATATGTTTCATATGGTATTTGTCTTTTTAAAGAACCGATTTATCAGCGCTTGATTAAAATTACGTATAGCTTCCAATGGTTCGGATTGCTTAATAAGCCTGTTCTTAATAATCGTTTTAAAGAGCATAGTTGCCGCCCTTTGTAGCTTAGAAACTTTGCTTTCTTCGTTTTTATAGTATGATTCAAGATTGTCTTGCCTGAATTTCAGTATTTTTTCGAGGTCATCACCATCTTGGTAAAAACCACAGTGAAAATTGTGCTCTGCAAACGAATTCGCAGGAAAGTCGACTTTGCCGAGACCAAATATTTTAAAAGACCTATGCAAAAAATTCTGATATGTGGTCCTGCAACTTTCACCACCACCGAGATTGAATAGTTTACCCGAAATTTCGTCTTTATGTGATAGCGCGTTTACAAACGCCCTTCCAGTATCGGCTGGTGTGCAAATTTCCATTGAGGTAGCCAACGGCATATGGAACATCAATTTTGAAATTTTATGACTACCCATAATTGCGGTAAGCCTAAAAATGCTCCATTTCAAATTACTCGTTGTAATAATTTCTTCGGCCGCTATCTTCGTTTTTGCATACTCATCACCAAGGCTCGGGAGGATAGGGTCATTGATGTATATGCTCGGGTTTATTAGTCGGTCACCGTACACCGAAATAGAGGAGCTATATAAAAAAAAGGCATTTGGCGATAGGTTTTCGAGGTTCCTCACTAAATTCATTGTGCCTATCGTGTTAACCTTATGCGCAAGTTCGGGCTTATCGTCGGCCACAGGAGGGATAATAGCCGCTATATGAATTACAAAATCTTTATCGACACATACACTCGCAATATCTTCATTGTTAGTTATATTGCCATAAACAAAATGAATGTCTTTTTTGAATTTCGAAAACAGCTTCCGCGTTCTCCGATTGTATAAATCGAACACAGTTATTTCAAACCTGTCTTTTTGCTGATGTAACTGTTTTAAAATTTCATAGCCTACAGTTCCAGATGCGCCGGTAAGTAATACTTTTAACTTTGAATTCATAAGAATCATATTTCTTCAAATATCGTATTTTCAAGAATACAAAGTATAGTTTTTTACATAATTTGTGACACTTTAATAAACTGTTTTACTCCTATGTTAGTAAAGTACTATTCGATTGAGATTTTTGGTCTGTTGCTAGTGGAAAATAACCATTAAATATGTGGTAGAACCATTTATTTTAAAAGCAATTCCATCTTTTTATCAGATAATTGATATTTGTCTTTGTGAAGCGCTACCTCTTTGAACCCTAATTTGGTATATAATCGGATTGCACTTTTGAGTTTTGAGTTTGTTTCGAGTATAATTTTTTCGGCATTAAATGCTTTCGACTGCTGTATGCACAACTCCATAAGTGCTTTTCCTATTCCAAGTCGTTGGTAATTTTTTTTAACGCCAAGTTTAAATATTTCGAATGAGTTGTTGCCCGCTGGGATTATGACAACAGTTCCTACGATTTCAGAATTTATTTTTGCAAGGAAAATATAACCTCCTTTATCAAATACCTCTCTTTTCGGATGGTCGAGCATTTGTCCATCAGCATCCTCGTATAAATTGTATTCATATAGCCACTCAAGAGATAATTCCTTATAGTCCTGTTGGTATTGTGAACTGTAATTTATTATTTCTATTCTGTCCATTTAGAGTATTTTGTTCAAGAAGCTTACCCCTAATGCCTAGCCATCCAGCATAATAACGTTCTTTCTACCCAGCATTCACAAAGCTAATGTCATTGAAATCAACTAGTAGTCTTTCTTTAGCCTGTCCATTTCTCGTTTCGAATCTTTTTGCTTGAGGTCTTCGCGCTTATCATGAAGTTTTTTTCCACGGGCTAACCCAATGTCAACCTTAGCCAAGCCACGGGCGGTAACAAAAAGTTTTAGAGCAACTATGGTTAAACCCTTTTCTTGCGAGTTGCGGAAAAGTTTGCGAAGCTCTGTACGGTTTAGTAGCAGTTTCCGCTCGCGCTTGGGTTCGTGATTGTTATAGGTTCCAAAGGAGTACTCGGCTATGTGCATACCTGTGAGCCACAGCTCGCCGTTTATAAATTTACAGTAGGCATCAACCATGCTGGCTTTACTCATCCTAATCGATTTTATTTCGGTACCGGTTAGTACAATCCCTGCCGTATAGGTTTCTATAATTTCATACTGAAAGTACGCCTTTTTATTTTTAATCGATATTTTAGGAGGTGTTGCCATACGCTGTGTCTACAAGTTAAAGGGTATATTAAAGAAGATTGCTAACAAAAGTTCAATAAAGAAGAGGATGATAGCAACAACAAGAAGAGATATTATTAAAAAACCCGGAAGTTGTTCTTTATTTAAACCTGCAAGTTTTTCAAGAGCAAAATAGTAGTATACAAGCCCAAGTATACTAAGTAGATACATGGGTATTTTTACGAACGAAACAATATGCGAGATACTTGTAAAGACCATTAAAAACGATGTGCATATTGCCAGAACAGCAAGTGTTAGCCAAAATGATAGATGACCCTTAGAACCTTTTATTAGCTTACTAAGCGCCCAACTTGCAAAATAGATGCTTGCTGTCCACTTTAAAATAATATATGCAAAGTATTGGATAGCCAGTAAAAATGAACCTCCAGTATTTAAGTAAACTCCTATAAAGCTGAGGCTTCCGGCAAGAATAGCAACTGTTATCAGAATGTTAAGACCGATTAACTTTCGATTGCTTATGGCATCTGGTAGTATTTGCCAGCCACTTTTTGGCGATTTGAGTATCTGCTTAATAACGGTAAATTCCATATTGATAGTTAACCTTTGTGTTCTGTTTGCCTTAAAATTACTGCAAAAATAGCTAAATTTACGCCAATAGAAATCGTATAATGTAAAAACAATGAGTTGGAATCCGAATAGCTATAATTTAGTAACAATTTTAGGCCCAACGGCAGGGGGTAAAACCTCGGTTGCCACCCATTTGGCATATAATATAGGAGGCGAAGTTATTAGTGGCGATTCTCGTCAAGTTTACCGAGGTATGGACCTTGGTACAGGAAAAGACATTGATGACTATGTAGTTAACAGCAAACCAATACCGTACCATCTTATTGATATTGTGGATGCTGGGTACAGGTTTAATGTTTACGAGTACCAAACACTTTTTATTGATGCATTTAATAGCATAGGAGCAAAGGGTGCCACCCCAATTTTGTGTGGTGGCTCTGGTTTATACCTCGAGGCAGCTATTAAGGGTTACAGGTTAATTGAAGTGCCCGATAATGTAGTACTTAGACAAGAGCTGGCCACTAAAAGTCACGAGGAGCTGGTTAGCATTTTGGCTTCAATGAAACAGCTGCATAACCATACCGATACCGGAATACGCAAAAGGCTTGTAAGGGCTATTGAAATAGAAACATACTACGCCAATTCGCCCCAAATAGATTTTGAATACCCAAACCTTAACAACATTGTTTTTGGCGTTCGGTTTCCACGAATGCAGCAACGTGAGCGTATTACCCAGCGGTTAAGGCAACGACTCTCGGAGGGGATGGTTGACGAGGTTAAGCTGCTGTTGGAGCAGGGCGTAAATCCTGATGTTTTAATCTATTATGGTTTGGAGTATAAATGGTTAACCCAATTTGCACTGGGACAAATATCATACAATGGGATGTTTGATGGGCTTAATACCGCCATTCATCAGTTTGCCAAACGGCAAATGACCTGGTTTCGCCGAATGGAGCGCAATGGGATTAATATTAACTGGATTGATGGTAATTTACCCATGGAGCACAAACTTGAATTTATATTTGATACTCTAAAAAAGTAAAGTGTGTATCGATTTTGAAATACTTAATACGAAGCTTAGTAAACCCGATTAAAATTCTAAAGTGGTCGAGTTCGACCACTTTAAAATCAGGATTGTGTATTTGTTCTCAATTACTTAGGAATTTAAGCGTATAACAGGCTCTTAACCAATTTTTAATAATATCAACTATCTTGCTGTACAATAGTGTTCTATAAATAGTAGTTTAAACCAATTGAAATTAATCTATTCTTTTGAACAATGAATGGTCTCTTATTTATATTACTTAGCCCATGTGAGTAAATAAGATTTATTCCAAACCTATCAAGTTTAACTCCTGCCTCTGTTGCTATTCCATATTCGATTTGTTTATAGGCGCTTTCATTCGCATTTGCAACAACCAATGAGTAACTTCGGTTCTGTCCATCGTTGTATACACTCAAAATGTTAATGCCAAGGTAGGGGCCAATGCTTGTATAAATATTTACTCCGAGTAGGTTGTAATGAATTTTAGCTTGTACAGGTATATCAAAACAGACTATGTTTAAGTTCTCTGTGCTAGCATATTCATACCTTTCTCCTTTAATGTTTAGGAGTATACCTGTATCAATTGAAAACCTTTTGCTTTACTTGATATCTTTGCGAAGTCCAGCAAAAAAACCTAGTTTGACTTTCCCAAAGTCATCTCCACCAAAATCGGAGTGATATGATAAGTTTGAAAGATTAAGCCCACCATTTAATCTTACTTGAGCTTGTATATTAAAACATGTTAACAACATAGTTGTTAGAACCATAAGTTTGAAAATATTTTTCATGTATAGTTATTTTAAAAAGTTGTTTTTTTAGTGTAAAAATTGAGGTTGGCCGAAAAAACATATCTGTGCATCATAAAAAGATTGATGCAGCTATTTTAACGAGTCATGGCTGATTTTAACAACCACAAAATATAAAATGCTTTTGTTTAACCTCTTTCAGACAACCTCTAGCGAAATGAAGTTAATATTTACCTGCGTTGTTGTATGTAATACATAGCTTCAGGTAAATCAACTAATTACTCTTCAGCTTTCAGCTTAAGGCAATAGCCATACTCCGCACTACTTCCTGTATGTTGTTTTATTTTAGGCCAATAAAGGTAAAAATCCTCAAGGCTCTCGTAGCCTTCAGCTAGTTGGTGGCTGCCATTCTGACGCCAAATTGCTATGTACTGTTCTTGGTTTAAAAATTTCACCTTTACAGAATCGACTAAAGAGTTAAGGTAATCATGCCCAAAATCATCTCTGTCGTCTTTACCTCGTTCCATTACAAGTAGCATTGCCGTTTCTCCTTTAGCGATAAAGTGATAGGGTTCAATAGTTTGGTTGAATTCATCGTTACTTACGTAAAGAAATAATTCTATGTCTTCATTTAGCCCATTTTCAAAAGAGTAGTACTCTGTTCCTGAGTAATCACATGAGGTAAATAAGGTTGATAGCCCAAGCAGAATGCTAAAAGCCAAGGGACGTAAATATGCTTTCGATTTCATTGTTTCTTCCGTATTTTGAGGTTAAACGATAACATAGTTGTTCGTGGCTTTTTACGTCACTTGTAAGGCAGTCAAATATCTGTTTTGCACTTAATGAATTTGTTAGCCTTGGATAGTCTGGGCGCGAGTATATTCCCGTTAACTGTCGGTGTATTTGTGGACAAAACCAATAAGAATCACCAGTAAATTTGTACCCTCCAAACTCATTAGATGCCATCATACCTCCAAAAAAGTAACCCCACGATTCACAAACTCCGCAAATGCCTGACATTAGAGCTTCTTTGTTGCCATAGGTATCTTGTTTGTTAACCCATTGTGTTAAAATGTAACTTATATAGTTTGACCAGTAGGTAGCACCTACTTTTCGCATATGACTTGTATGCGCTAACTCATGCATAGTACTTCGATATAAAGAAGTGCAGGTTGTTGAATGCGTTAAAGTTATATCAGGTCTTAAACCTAAAATATAGGTAATAACGTTTGCTTGGTTAGCTAATCCCGTAAATAAAATTGTTTTTGCGAATGTACCCCAGCCATCTACATCATCTAAATGAACATGATTAGGATTGCCAAGGACCCATAGTGGACCCGTAACTTTGCTCATCATAGGTGCTGAACAACCAACGAAACTAGCCACCCAAATACGTAAGTCGTTATGGGGTTTAAGAATTCCATTGTCTTCGCACCATTTAAAATAATCGTGTGCAGCAGTACTTACGATAAAGAATGGAATGTCATTTTTATCTCCACTAGTAGTAAATGTTTTACTGAAACCTTTTTTATTATGATACCCTAAGCCAATATTTTTTGCTACTGATAAACTTATGGTATTATGCTTAATTGACCAATCGTTGTTTCGATAAAAGTACAACCTGTAATATGGACCAACTCTAAATTTTTTATTACAAGAGTAATACCCCTCATTATCGGTTATCCCTCTCCCTATCTTAGCACCCACCCAACATCTAATGGTAATGCTTTTTGCGTTCACTGAATTATTACTTCTATTAGGATCTTGAAATTTTATCACTCCGGTTGGCCTTTCGAGAGAAAGTCCTTTCGACCCTATTTCGTTATCGGTTCTGCTAACATCCTTTTTTAAAAATCCTGTTATTTGTAATGCTCTTTCTTCAATTAATTCAACTAGAGAGTTTTTTGTGTACTCGCATTCACTTGGTATAAAGCACTCTTCAATAATTTCATATTGAACCTTTGGGAAATTGAAGTTTTGATTTACTGTAGTGTATTGCCACGTTATTATATTTTCGGGTAGAGAAGGGTCATGGTAATATTCCCCATCTTGTTCAATCTCATACAAAAGGGAGTGATCGAACAGCATCAGATGTAATGAATCTGTTAATAGGCATAGTTCATCGAAGTTTTGTGGTAAAAAGCGAACGTAAAGATGCGTAGTAGGAATTAGTTCCTCCTTAGATGTTGATGATTTTATAATACCTTCAACCAGTAATTCGTTATAGGCATTTTGCATTGTCTTTACAGAGTATGGGTTGTTTATTTTTGCTCCTAATTTTATTAACTCACCTTGTTGAGTTGAATTAACTGATTGTTCTTCAAGCAAAACAACTTCCTCTTTATTGCAACTAACGAAGAGAAGAGAAGAGAAGAGAAGAGAAGAGTTTTTTCAGAAAACTTCTCTGATAGAATTTTGGGTTCATTTTATAAATTTTAGGTTAAATAATTTTTAGTGTTTTGGTACATACAAATTTAGCTGATTTTTGTAAACACATACGATTAAATCAAATTATTATTGCGTTTAATAATGTAACTAATAGATAGTAAGTAATTTGTAGTTAGTAAATAGCAACTATTTTTTTTGCTACCGCACGTTCTCTCGAGAGCTTCTAATATCCAATAAGCCATTCTTATACTTTCCCTTATTATTACCCAAATAAATATCGATTTTTACATTTTCACTTGAACATTATTAAAGTATCAATGTTTATATATTTAAGTTAGCTTAAATTTAATTAATATCACTCTATATGACCGTTTCGGTAGATAATTTTTTAAAAACAGTTTATAAGCAAAGCAAACTTTCCGATGCTGATACCCGACTGGGTACATTGGCTGCACTATTAAACATAAGCAATGCTGCGGCAACGGATATGGCCCGAAAACTGGCGTCAAGAGAGCTCGTAAACTATACTAAATACAAACCCTTAACTCTTGCCGAAAAGGGCAAAGAGCATGCACTAAGCATAATACGAAAGCATCGATTATGGGAAACTTTTTTACATAAAACGCTTAACCTGTCGCTGCATCAAATACATATTGAGGCAGAACAGTTAGAGCATCAAACCTCTGATTTTCTGGCAAATGAGATAGAACGATATTTGGGGAATCCTTCCACAGATCCGCATGGCGATCCAATACCAACTTTTAATGGAGCAATTGAAATGGATAGTTCACAAATACTGCTATCGGATGCAAAAGCGGGAGGTAATTATGAGGTAACCCGATTATCTAGCTCAGATAAAGACTTTTTCGACTTCTGCAATGACAATAATATTTCCATTGGCTCAATATTTTGGGTCGAAAAACAGTATCAAACTCCCAGAATGACTGAGATAATAATTAACAACAATAAGATTATTCTTAACGAAGATTTCACTAATATCATTTTTGTAAAACCTGAAAATTAAAAACATATGAAACGGCTAATTCTACTATTATTTACAACACTGCTAATTACAACTCTTAATGCTCAACATACCGATGGAAATATTTTTTTAGCGATGTGCAATCCGAGGGGAAACACATTCCTTATGCTACGGTATATTTAGAGGGTACTACCATTGGAACTACAACGGATGAAACTGGGCACTATATGCTAATTGACTTACCAGTTGGTAAATATGTTATTGTGGCAAAATCTATGGGTTACTCTACTTCAAAACAAATGGTAACCATTGAAGCAAATAAATCTATTGAAGTAAATTTTGTTTTAGAACATGAGTCAATATCACTTGAACAGGTGGTTGTTACTGGTACAAAATCCTTTAAAAGGGTAACTGAGAGCCCAGTTATTGTAAACGTGCTAGAGAGCAAAAATATACAAGCGGTTCAGGCATGTAATATTTCCGAGGGACTTAAATTCCAGCCCGGGTTGAGAATTGAAACTGATTGCCAAACATGTAACTATACCCAGCTGCGTATGAACGGGCTAGGAGGAGGCTACTCGCAAATTCTAATTAATGGCAGGCCTGTTTTTAGCCCGTTAATTGGTTTGTACGGAATGGAGCAGATACCCGCAAATATGGTGGATCGCATTGAGGTGGTTCGTGGCGGTGGCTCTGCGCTATACGGCTCAAGCGCTATTGGGGGTACGGTAAACGTAATAACCCATATTCCTAAAAGTAACGACTATAGCGTAAGTTTTACAACCCATCAAATTAATAAGAAGGCACTTGATAATGTGATGAATGCGAACGTTACAATGGTGTCGAAAAAACGAAATGCTGGGGCTGTTCTATTTGTAAATAGGCAACATCGCGAAGCGTATGATCACCCTGGGATTACTCTTAATGCCGATGGAACACAGACAATAGAGAAGGATGGCTACTCTGAGTTGCCAGAATTGCGAAATAATTCATTTGGAGGGAATCTATTTTACCAGCCAACGCCCAACCAAAAAATTGAGGTAAACTTTACCAGCCTATACGAATATCGTTATGGAGGCGAAATGACCGATAAAGTGGCACATTTGGCTCAACAGTCGGAAGAGAGGGTGCATAATATTTTTATGGGTGGTGCTGATTATCAGATAAATTTTAACGATGACAATAGCTCTTTTATAGCCTACTTTGCAGGGCAAAGTACCGATAGATTACACTATACTGGGCTTTACCCAGTGAGAGATGAGTACCAATCGAATTTGGAGTTTGACATAGCCGAAGCATTGCACCTAAAGAACCCTCCGTATGGACACACCGACAATATGACACTGCAAGCGGGTACTCAGGTAAATCATCGTATTAATGAGTTTTTAATAGGAAGTAACGTGCTAACGGGAGGGTTGGAATATATTGTGGACGATATAGTTGACTCCATACCTCAGTACGGATATGGAACCAATCAGAAAACCGAAAATTATGCAGCATTTTTGCAAAGCGACTGGAAAATGTCATCATCGGTTACATTCTTAGCCGGATTAAGAGCCGACAAGCATAATTTGCTCGACCACGCCATACTGAGCCCAAGGCTTTCGTTTTTATACCGTTTAAAAGATTATACCCAATTTCGCCTTACTTGGGGAACAGGCTTTAGGGCGCCACAGGCTTTTGATACCGATATGCACATTGCTTTTGCAGGCGGAGGGGTTTCGCGTATCTCGTTGGCCAATGACTTAAAAGAGGAGCGGTCGAATAGTTTTAGTGGTTCTGTAAATTTCGATTATCCCCAAGAAAAATATATTTTTGGATTTACCCTAGAGGGGTTCTATACTAAGCTGGCCGATGCTTTCCACCTGCAACCTATTGGTGCCGACGACCTGGGCGAGCAGTTTATAAAACTAAATGGGCCAGGTGCCACAGTTCAGGGTGCAACCATTGAGGCTAGGGTTAACTACAATAAGAAAGCGCAACTTGAGGCCGGTTTCACTTTACAATCAAGTAAGCACGATGAGGCGGTTGAGAATATTGAAGGGCTTGAGATGAAAAGAGAGTTTTTAAGAACCCCCAACGATTACGGTTATCTTGTATTAATGCTATATCCAACATCACGAATAAATATTTCGGTAAATGGTTTATATACAGGGAAAATGCTTTTAGCAAAGTACTCACCCAATGAAGACCTAGCCCCAAATGAGTATAGAACTACTCCAACTAACACAGAGATAGGCTTTAAAGTGGGCTATACGCTTCCTGTTAATTCAATTGATACAGGAATAGAGATTTATGCCGGGGTAAAAAACCTTACCAATGTTTATCAGAAAGATTTTGATAACTATCGTAATCGGAATAGCGACTATATATATGGACCATCGTTACCAAGAACTATTTACATTGGATTAAAACTGAAAACAATCTAAAGGTTGAGTGCTTTAAATGAAGAGTAAGCCTTTAACAGCATTCATAGCTCGATGAGGCATAAGATTTTAACAGTTAGGAAGGGAATTTTACTAAAAGTTCCCCTCCTAACTTTTTTCATTTATAGCTGCAAGGCTTAAAAAACCTGATATAATAGGCTTATTGTTCAAAAATATAGGTACTTTTGTAATCTCAAATTTTAAAGACCCCAATTTCAATGGACGAAGATTCGTATCATAGTTGTAAAGTAGTAATACTTCTGTAGGGGCTTCCTGTTTCCTTACAGAATATAAATGTAAGGAGACAAGACAATGGTTGAAATCGAAACCGACTTTCACGAGCTAATCAAGAATAAGGAGTGGATAACCTTAAAGTATTCATTGAATGAGTACGACCCAATTCAGCTTGCCGAACTAATTGAAGATACGGCTGAGAAGGATGAAATAATCCTTTTCAGATTACTCAGTAGGGTACAAGCAAAGGAAGTTTTTCAGCAGCTTTCACACGGCAAGCAGCAACAAATTATTGAAGGGTTAGCTCAGAATAAACAAAAACTATCGAACCTACTCAACGACCTAGAACCAGACGATAGAACCGCTTTTTTTGAAGAGCTGCCAGGCAAAGTTACCCAGCAGCTTATTCAATGGCTCTCACCCGAAGAGCGGGGAATTACCATACAATTATTAGGATACCCAGAGGATAGTATTGGGCGATTAATGACTCCCGAGTACGTTGCCATTAAACCTCGAAATACCGTTGAGGAGACCTTTGAGCACATTCGGAGGTACGGACGAGATTCGGAAACGCTGAATGTTATCTATATTGTTGATGACGATTGGAAGCTAGTTGATGACGTTCGCATAAAGGAATTAATACTGGCCTCGCCCCAACAGAAGATTGAAGACCTTATGGACAGGAAATTTATTGCACTTAGCGCAATGGATGACCAGGAAACGGCCATTAAAATATTTAGAGACTACGATAGGGTAGCCCTGCCCGTAATTAACGAAGAGGGAATACTTATAGGCATAGTATCTTTTGATGATATTATGGACGTTGTTGAGGAAGAATCAACAGAGGACTTTCACAAGTTTGGTTCATTTCAGGCTGCAATTGCCAACCCTTTAACCGAAAGGGTGTCATCGCTATATAAGAATAGGATTGTATGGCTTGTGGCGCTGGTTTTTATGAATATATTTTCTGGGGCGGCTATATCAGGCTTCGAAAGTTTAATCCAATCGATGGTTTCATTAATCTTCTTTTTGCCTCTTCTAATCGATAGCGGTGGAAATGCAGGCTCGCAATCGGCAACCCTTATGATCCGCTCGTTGGCTATAGGAGATGTGGAGGTGTCCGACTGGTACAAACTAATTGGCAAAGAGGTAGTTGTCTCTCTGCTTCTTGGCGTTACTATGGCGCTAGCCGTTGCCGCCGTTGCAAGCTTTAGAGCACCTGAAATAATTTTAGTAGTTGCCATAACAATGGTTCTGGTTGTTTTAAACGGAAGCTTGCTGGGATTACTTTTACCATTCGTTTTTACAAAGTTTAAAATTGACCCCGCAACAGCCAGCGCGCCCCTAATTACCTCGATTGCCGATATTAGCGGAGTAGTTATTTACTTCTCTGTTGCAACTTGGATTTTGTGATTTATTCACAAAATGTATACAAAAAGGTAAATCAGAGACCCAAAAATTACGAAAGTTTATAAGCAAAACTTTATATTTAAATGTTGAAATAATCTGTTGAATAGCTTTATACATTCAATAAGTTGTGCTGCAATTATATTATATACATTTAGTTAAGAGTTAATGTAATGGGCAAGGCTAACACAGAAAAAAGACCCATATCTTTTTGGGGCATCGGACCAATATTTGTAATCCTAAGCCTGTTGGTTTCGGGTATGACTCTATTTTTCACTTTTCGAAATCCCGAGTATTTTAGGTTTAAATGCTGCTCAGGGTTATTTTATATTGTGGGTTTTATCGTAACAATTTTTGGATTCTCTCTTGGGGTTGGGGGAGGTGTAAAAATTCGTAAATACGTTATAAACAATATTTTGGCCATAAAAGGGGAGTACGGTATTGTCAGAAACCCTGTTTATTCGGGAATCTTATTTGTAATGACAGGCATTTTTCTTTGCCTACAATCGTGGCTAATACTGGCTACCATCCCTTATACCTATTTCATTCTAAAACTGTTATTAACAAGAGAAGATAAAGCCCTGACAGAAGCTTTTGGGGAAGAGTATATTCAATATAAAAAAGAAGTAAACGCTATAATACCAAAAGTTGCTTCATTTTATCCCGCTTTTTTTTATCCCGAAGAAACACGAAAAATTACGGAAAACCTATCTGTAATTAAAAGTCACGATGGCAATATTTATATCTATAAAACTGAAAACCAATGCCTGTGTTTCGATACCGGATACGGTAACAAAGAGTTGGTGGATGGATTAAAAAAATTAAAAATTAATCCCGAAGATGTTTCGAAAGTCTTTTTAACTCACACCGACCACGACCACACTAAAGGGATTCATCTGTTTAAAAATGCTGAAATCTATTTCGGTAAGAACGAAGAACCCTTAATAAATGGAACTAAGCATCGTTTTAGCATATTGTACAGCAACCCCAAAATTACACGAAAGTATACTTTACTCGCCAATCACCAAGTTATTACCATTGATAACACCGAAATAAAAATAGTTTTTATGCCCGGTCATACCATAGGGCAAGTAACGTATCTTATTAATAATTCAATTGCAATAACGGGCGATGCTATTATTTGGCAAAATGGGTTTATAAAACCTTTCTATCGCCTTCTAAATATGAAACACCGTCAAGCAAAGAAATCTGCAAAGGAACTTACCAAGTATCAAGGAAAGTACATTATTTGTACGGCACATACAGGTGTAATTAATGCAAATTTTAATGATATATCATATCGCTAATTAAATGATAGTAAGCGCTTTAAATCCATTGTTTTTTAAAAATAATACCCAAGCAAACATTGCAGTTTTAACGGGAGGCTTTATTACTGGTGCTACAATTCAGTTTAACTGGGCAAAAAACTGTTTGTTACAATTTGGTATTGGTTCGTGTTTCACAGAAAATTGGATACGAATACTGACAAGCGCACTACTGTGTGCCCTTTTGTTTTGGTTGTTGCATAAAATAGTGGCTATAATTTCTAAAGGGCTTAATGTGGCTGAAAAATCAAGCGTTATTCTGCATTCCAATTTCTTCTTTGCTAGCTTTTCATTCCTAACACTCTATTTTCTCTTTAAGCCCAGCACCAACGTGCTAATTGTGCTCGTTTCATTGATCGTTTTAATAAATGTTTTTCATATATTCGCTTTAGTCACAGCACGAAAGGAGGAGCAGCAGTATTTTAAACAAATATTCTTTCTGTTCTCAATCATCGTCGTTTCAAATTTATTTGTAGAAACGTCCCTTCTGTTTTTTAATCGTGCTTTAAATTACTACTCATACACGCAGCTATTACCCGCATCACTTATTTATTTGGTGCTGCCGGCCTTGTTTCCACGAATTATCAAGCCATATTCAATTCTACTATCTTTCTTGTTTTTTGTAGCAAGCGTACCCGCAATATCGCACATATTAACCTATGGAGCAGAAATGCCAACGAGCGCTTTTTATGCAATTTGGGAAACAAATAGTATTGAAGCTGCTGATTATATTAAACAATATTTAAACCTGAAAATTCTCATATTCCTGTTGCTCTTACTGGTTACTATATTACTCTTAATCAGGAGCATTTTTCGAATTAAATATCAAAAAACAAGGTTTGCTACCCGTTTAGTATTGGGTGTGTGTTTTCTTTGCCTCCCATTTTTAGGAGATGCATTACAATACAATGTTCCCAATAAATTCATCAATAGTTATTTGAAGTATAAATCAGAAATAAAACTTTTTATTAACGAGATTGAGAAGCGCTCCATTCAGAAACCTTTAGAGGTAGTAACTTGCTTCGAACCCGATAGCGCATTAACCGTTGTTGTTGTGATAGGGGAGTCGGCTTCAAAATATCATCAGGGGCTTTATGGGTATTCGCGCGAAACCAACCCTTTACTGAATGAAATTAGGGATGAACTATATGTTTTTGATGATGTAGTAGCCCCCCATTCACATACTAATCCGGTTTTGGCTAAAGTTCTCACTTTTGCAAATCATCAAAATATGGATTTGTTGTATTTAAAGCCAACCATAGTTGAGTATATGCAGAGCGCTGGATTTAAAACCTTTTGGCTTTCAAATCAGGAGTTTTCCGACCAATTTACAACTATGTCATCAGCAATTGCTTTACAATCAGACTATTATTACTTTACTTTTGAAAAGGAGAACGCCTCCTTTTGTTTTGATGAAAGATTGTTGAAACCATTTCAACTTGCTTTAAATGATAAGGCACAGAAGAAATTTATTGTGCTTCACCTTATGGGTAGCCACTCCGATAAAACGATGAGGTATCCCCCAGAATATAACCATTTTACAACCAACGAAGGCATAGCACCGCAGCCATTCCATAGGCCGTGGCCCATTAGCGTTATTAATGCGCATGATAATTCGGTTTTATATAATGATTGGCTTTTGCGTGAGTTCATTGAGAAAATACGCATCGGGCAACTAAATTCTGTTCTTCTTTACTTTTCAGACCACGGAGAGGAACTGTTTGAGTATCGCGATTTTTGGGGGCATGCCGAGGCAAATGCTTCAATTTATATGTTCGATATTCCTTTTGTCTTGTGGTTATCAAATAAGTATAAGGATGAAAACCCCGATTTAGTGAGCCACTTAAACTCTTACCTTACTCGAAAATACCAAACCGACGATGTAATTCACAGCATTATAGATTTAGTAAAATGTACCTCGTCCGATTTTGAACCACAAAGGAGTATTTTTAACGCATCGTTTAAAGAGCGTAAAAGGGTTATTTCTAATCAGGATTACGATGAGATGATAAAGACAAAGAAGAGTATTGATGATACTCCTTTGGAGAAGATTCGCAACAACGACACCAATTAATTCTAAGCATATTTTTAATCAAGTACCATAGAGTTTGCCCCTTCTTCGCCAATGTATGTTGTTTTTTAAGCCAAACAAACCCTATAAAGTTATAGGGTTTTAATTGTTCTCTTGTCAGTATTTAATATTACCAAAACCCACATTTGCGAGTTTGCCCATAATTATGAAATTTCTTGGTTAATGTTCTCTACGAATGAGGTTTATCAATATGTAGGGCATATTGGGTGTTATAATTAGGTAATAATTATTAATTTTGGGTAAAATTTTCTCTCAATGGATATTCAAATTGAATTAGTATTAATTATTGGTTCTGTACTTTTCTTTCTAAGCATTTTAGCAGGGAAGGCCAGTTCTAAGTTTGGTGTTCCTGCATTACTCTTGTTTCTGGCTGTTGGTATGTTATTCGGAAGTGATGGTCTGGGCATTCAATTCGAAAACATTAAAGCAGCACAAACCATAGGTACTATTGCACTATGTATCATACTCTTTTCGGGGGGTATGGATACTAAGATTGATGAAATACGCCCCATTATTTCACGAGGAATAATATTGGCTACCGTTGGTGTATTTTTAACAGCGGTTATCACTGGAGTCTTTATTTGGTGGATTTTAGGAATGACCATGAAGTCTGCCAGCATGGGTTTCCTCACCGTTCTGCTACTGGCCTCAACAATGTCTTCCACCGATTCGGCCTCGGTTTTTTCAATTCTTCGTTCCAAGGGTTTGCATCTAAAGAACAATCTAAGGCCTACCCTTGAACTCGAGAGCGGTAGCAACGACCCCATGGCGTATATTCTTGTTATTACACTAATCGAAATTATTAAAATGGACGCAGTGCCCAGCTATTGGGCTGTAGGTTTATTGCTAATTCTTCAGCTAATTATTGGTGCTGTGGTGGGTTTTTTACTTGGTAAATTTACGGTGTTTGTAATAAACCGGATTAAAATAGGGAATGATTCTCTTTACCCCATCCTAGTTTTTACTTTTTGTATTTTTATTTTTTCTCTAACCTATTTTGCTAAAGGAAATAGCTATTTGGCTGTATATGTTGCTGGGTTAGTAATTGGAAACAGTAAGTTTGTCCATAAACGCTCGTCTCTTAACTTTTTCGACGGCTTAGCGTGGATGAGCCAGCTGCTTATGTTTTTAACGTTAGGTTTACTGGTAAGGCCGCACGAGCTAGTGCCAATACTTATACCTGGATTAATAATAAGCCTTGTAATCATATTTGTTTCCCGCCCCCTAACCGTATTTCTTTGCCTGCTCCCTTATCGTAAAATGCCGCTTAAGGATAAAACTTTCATTTCGTGGGTTGGATTAAGGGGGGCTGTTCCAATAATTTTCGCCATTATTATTGTTGTTGAAAATGTGCCTTATGCTAGGCTCATATTTAATATCGTGTTTTTATGCACTTTGGTATCTTTGTTGGTTCAAGGTACTACGATACCCATTGTGGCAAAATGGCTTGGTGTAATCGACCATTCTTATAAAATTAAGGGACTAAAAGAATTTGATATAGAGCTTTCGGATGAAATAAAATCGACAACCGCTGAAATTGAAATTACCACAAGTATGATACAGAATGGTAATCGGTTAATGGATTTGTCTTTGCCTGATCATACTCTAGCAGTGCTAGTTAAGCGTGACGAAATATATTTTGTACCAACAGGTAAAACTGTTCTACAACCAACAGATAAGTTGCTAATTATTACCGACGACCAGAATGCACTAGTTGATACTTATAACTGTTTAAAAATCGAGGGAAAGTCTTAGGGTGTGTAGCTGTTTTTAATAACCACTTCGATTAGGGCAGTACCAATAATAATTATTCAAATTACTCAATCCCATCAAGTTCCTTATCTATTTCGCTCATAAGGTAATCGCAACCGTGATTAAATAGTGATTCGCTAATACTGTCGTTGGTTAAAATAATTTTGTGCTTTGGGGGTTGAACATCCTTTCGAAAAAGCGATAGCGACTCTGCTCTAATTTCATCAATATTTGCTAGCTTATTCAAGCCAAAGGCTTTATGAAGGTCGAGTAGTTGCTCAATGCTGGTTTTTTGTGATGGGGATTTAAGTTCTGCGCTAAAACCTTGCGTAACCCCTTGGGTATTGGTAAATGTTCCTCCAATTTCGAACCAAAACGATGCCGGGAGAATCAGGTTGGCTCGCTTGGCTGTTTCGGTCATAAAAATATCCTGAACCAATATAAAATCTGCCTCTTCCAGGGGTGTTAGTACTTTCGGATTCTTTTCGGAGGTACCAACAGGGTCTTCGCCAAAGATTAAAATATTGTTAAACTCTCCCTCGAAGAACTGGTCGGCTAAACTTTTTTCGCTCACCGTTGGCAAATCATTAACACCCCAGCAACCCTTATGATTATTTTGAAATTTGGCACTGTCCATTTTTTGTAAATCTGCACCTGCTTTGGCGTTATTACCCATATAAAATAAGCCGCACGTATTGTTCTGCTCCAATAGCGCAATTATGCCGCTCGAGGGTTTGTCGTACTTTCCTGCAATAAGGGCTAAGTTTTTAAATTCTAATGCGGTTTGCTGGCTTATCTCTCTCTCAGAAAATATCATTATGGCGTTGGTCTCCGCAATAAATTTTATGGCAAACTGCTCAATGCACTTGCCATTGCAATCGCAGGCAGCCTTGCAAAGATCGTAGTAATTCTCTTTTAACAGACTCTCTTTATACTCATCAAACCCGTCACAATTACCGTCGATAAACGGAGTGTTTTGTAAATTATTTGAAAGAATGAAATGGTTTACTGCCTTTATAAAATGGTAGTAGGAGAGTATATGTACAAATTTATTCGGGCTACGCCTTATTCCCAGCACTTGTTGGATAGAGATTACCTCAAAAGGCACTGGGGCTGAGTTTATCATATTTCCAACAGCAGGATTGTACTTATCAATTTCAGAGCCAATTAAGAATATCTTACTGGCATTGGCAATTTGCTCAAAGGGCACATTATTACACGATATGTTGGCATATCCTTGTACACTATGGAAATAGTGAAAACTATCTACATTATTTGTGCCAACAGCTGCACGGGCAAATTTCTGAATAAGGTATTGCTCCTCATTTGTTAATCGTGCTCCAATAAAAAATGCCGACTTTTCGGGTTCAAACGATTTTAGTTTCGCTTCAATTATCTTGTATGCATTCTCATACGTAATTTCTCTAAATTCCCCATTCTCTTTAACCAAAGGTTTGGTTATCCTATCAGTTCTGTTAAAAATATGATGGCTCAAAGTGGCATACATACACTGGTTGTCACCCTGGTTTACCTCTGTTTTGTTTCTAGTAACATTAATAATATTATTTTCACGATGATGAAAGGTAAGCTTACATCCAACTGAGCAATGCGCACAAATGGTTTCAAAGGTCTGTTCAGGAGTGTGAGCAGGCTCAGGCGCTATTTTACCTACTGGTGCGTCGAGTGAGCTGCTTTTGCTGATGTTTTCAGACAATTGGATACTTGGAGTGCGTGCCATAAGGAGAGGGTTAAACTTCTTTAGAATAAAGGGGTTTTTAGGGTTATTCATTATTTGTTTGTGTGACTCTTTACGAACTTTTTCTAAATGCACGTTATCGATATTAATATTCATACTTTCTGTTGCCCCCAATTTCTGCTATAAAAACATAGTTCTTCGTGCAAGGTTTAAGTGAGGATTGCTGATAAATAGTTGAGATTTCAACACCATTCTGAGGAGCAAAATCAACGACATATCCATCTTTGTATGCTCTTACCAGCTTATCATTTAGCTTTATGCTCACTTTATAAGGCACATTAATTATTGGTTATCTGTTCGTATAGTTAAAGGTAATAATTTTTTTTGTATAAAACACACTCCATTTTTATACTTACTCAGTTTAGTCTGACTTCCCTGTGTGTTTTTTATATAAAGATATATAAAACTGTTAGGCCTTAACACCTTATATTCCTCTGAATTGCACCAATTTATCATAAAAAAAGAAGCAATCTCAAATTAATTTCGAGATTGCTTCTTTACTTTTAATAGCGTACTAATTTGGCTTATATTAGGTTGTTTATTTAGTGTTTAAATAAATTAATGGCCAAATATAAACTTGCTACATACTTTTTATTTCGTTTACTAACTTCTGAATAGAACTTTTAGCATCACCAAATAGCATACGAGTTTTATCGTTAAAGAAGAGGAAGTTTTCAATTCCAGCATACCCTTTTCCCATACCACGTTTCATAATAATGATATTTTTGGCCAGGTGAGCATCAATAATTGGCATTCCATAAATGGGGCTGCTCGGGTCGTCGTATGATGCAGGGTTTACCACATCGTTGGCTCCAATAACAATGGCCACGTCAACGTTTGGCATATCGGGATTAATGGCATCCATTTCTACCAGCTGCTCGTAGGGAACATCGGCTTCGGCAAGTAGAACGTTCATATGCCCTGGCATACGACCAGCCACAGGGTGAATGGCATATTTTACATCAACTCCTTTGCCTTCCAATAGCGTATCAAGCTCATGCACAATGTGCTGTGCTTGGGCAACGGCCAAACCATAACCCGGAATGATTACAATTTTTTGCGAGTAGCTTAGTAAAACGGCCGCGTCGCTTAGTTGTATTTCTTTTATCGTTCCCTGCTCATGACCAACACCAGCTGCCCCGCCGCCACCAAATGCACCAATAATAACATTTAATAACGAGCGGTTCATTGCTTTACACATCAGCATAGTTAATATCATACCAGCGGCTCCCACCAGAATACCACCAAGAATCATAGCTTGGTTGCCATATATAAATCCTGCCATTGCAGCCGCAATACCGGTGAGCGCGTTTAAAAGAGATATAACAACAGGCATATCGGCACCACCAATGGGCATTACAAACATTACCCCATATACCAACGAAATAGCCATTAAGGCATATATTGCCCAAATTAGTTCAGTAGGAGGGTTTGGAGAAACTACAATGAAAACACTCATTCCTATGGTTACCAATAATAAGAATAGGTTTAGATAGGTCATAAAAGGCTTCATAATATCGCCCACTTTTCCGTCGAGTTTTCCGTAGGCAATCATACTTCCACTAAAAGCTATGGAACCAATTACCAGTCCAAGCACGGTAACAAGAATCGAGCCTACGTCACCGGCAATGGCGTTGGGATACTCTAAAAGAGCAACTAGCATTGAAGCCGCACCACCCGATGCATTGAATAACGATACTAGCTGTGGCATAGCCGTCATTTTTACCTTACGGGCAATTATCCAGCCAATTACAGAGCCAATGCCAATGAAAATTAGGATAATCCATATGTTTACGAGCGGAATTCCTTGTCCTCCGGCATTTTTATGAAGAAGCAGCGTTGTGATCATGGCCAAACCCATACCACCAGCAGCCCAAAGGTTTCCACGACGGGCTGAGGCTGGGTGCGAGAGTAACTTCAAGCCATAAACAAACAAAAGAGCGGCAATTAGATAGCTTAATTCAAGCAGTGAATCGCCAATGGTAAAATCCATTCCGTTTATTGTTCCTAAAATTTTATCCATAAGTACTTACTTTTTTTTCTTTTTAAACATTTCGAGCATCCTGTCGGTAACGGCAAAACCGCCCACCACGTTCAATGTACCAAAAATAAGGGCTAAAATTCCTAGCACCAAATTCAGCGAGAAGGTGGTGAGATCGGCGTGACCCACCAAAATTATTCCTCCTACTATAATAACGCCGCTAATTGCGTTTGCACCCGACATAAGCGGGGTGTGTAACACCGCAGGCACGTTCGATATCACTTCAATACCTACGAATACGGATAGGGCAATAATAAATATTGCTTCTTTGTATTCGAAGAAAAATGTTAATGCTTGTTCCATATCTTTATGCTTTTTCGATTATTGATTTTACCCTTTCGTTATATACCTCTCCGCCGTGGGTAATACATGTCCCTTTCACAATTTCGTCTTCAAAATTAAGGTTTAGTACTCCTTCGTCGCCTATGATAAGTTTCATAAAGTTCAGCACATTTTTTCCGAACATTCGGCTGGCGTCAATGGGTTTATGTGCGGGATAGTTAGATTCTCCAATAATGGTTACCCCTTTGTGCATAACGGTTTCGTTATCTTTTGTGAGTTCACAGTTACCTCCGCTCGATGCAGCCAAATCGATAATTATCGAACCGGGTTTCATAGCTTCCACAGCTTGTGCTGGGAGCAACACGGGCGCTTTTTTGCCCGGAATTTGAGCCGTGCAAATTACCACGTTGGCTTTAGCTGCGTGATCGTTTATTGCTTGCTGCTGTTTTTGTTTAAACTCTTCGGTTTGCTCAACGGCATATCCTCCGGCAGCCTTGTCTTCGGTTGCACCCTCCACTTCTACAAATTTCCCGCCTAGGCTCATAACCTCCTCTTTAACGGCCGAGCGAACATCGAAAACCTGAACTTGAGCACCCAACTTTCGCGCCGTGGCAATGGCTTGCAAACCTGCAACTCCAGCGCCCAAGATAAGAACGTTGGCCGGACGAATAGTTCCAGCGGCTGTCATAAACATTGGGAAAAAAGTGGGTAGTTTTGATGCAGCTTCCAGAACGGCCATATAGCCCGAAACTGTTGCCATTGACGATAGAATGTCCATAGCTTGGGCTCGTGAGGTTCGAGGAATTAAATCGAGGCTAAACGTGGTAATCCCCTTTTTTAGAAAGGTTTTTACAAGTTCAACTTCCCACAGTGGGTTAAATGCGCTAATCCAAATCTGGGTAGCTTTAATCTTATTAACCTCATCATCTACAGGTGTCTGTATTTGTAGTAGCACTTCTGCTTTATCAAACAATTCCGACCGCGAAACAATTTTTGCCCCAACGGCCTGATAGTCGGTATCTGCTGCAAATGCAGATTCACCAGCCCCCTTTTCCACCAGTACTTCCACCTTTAGATCGGTAAAAGACTTTACGGTTTCTGGGAGCAACGCTACACGGGTTTCCGTACCGTGTTCCTTTAGTAAGCCTAGAATCATGGATTTTCGAATTTGATGTATATTAGACTGCAAAATTATTCTTTTAAAATACTGCTCACGAAATGTCACCTTCTTATTCTTATAACTATAAGGGTTTTATGAAAATCAATAACAATATTCAATTCTACATAAATAGTTAATATAACAAGAAACCCAAAAGTAGAGATTTTTTTACGTGTAGAGCATAATTTTAATCATATAGTAAAAATAGTCCTATTTTTCTTAAAAAGGACTTAGAAACCTAAGTTGCTGTTAGTTAGTTACCTATTGCCTAGTTGACCGTTTATGTGTTATTTAACATAACTGAACGTCTGTATTTTTAGGCGTAATAACTAAACAAAGCAAGGTAACAATATACCAATAATTATTGTTCATTGGTAAGGTTTGGTTGCACTGGTTTTAAATTAATGAAGATTGATTTTTATCTTTTAATTAGGTACTAAAACCGCTACTTTGGGGCAAAGGAATGATCTTTTTATTGTGTTTGTAAGATGGTAAATGATACTTGCCCTTTAAATTATTTTGCATCTTTACGTAGTTAGTGAACTATTTTTACTCTAAATTGCTTTTTTATAACCAATCGCTGTGTGTAATGATTTTGAACTCTCCCAATAGTAATTCCGAACAATATAATTTTGCCACAACAGCATTTGAGCAGCTAATGAAACGCAGAATACTTAACGTTTTACTTATCTGTAGTAAGTACGATGCATTTTTACTTGAAGAGGATGGCCGGATTGAAGAACAAATATTCGATGAGTATACTAAGCTAAACCTTCGGTATCCGCCAAAATTTATTCAGGTTACTTCGGCAGCAGAAGCCTTTGGTATGTTATCATCTAAACCAATTGACCTTATAATTACGATGCTCAATATTGAGGGTATGGATCCCTTTTCGTTGGCAACCAAAATAAAGGAGGTTTATCCAAACAAGCCCATTGTTGTATTAACTCCCTTCTCACGCGAGGTTTCAATGAAACTTAGCAGGGAGGATTTGAGTTCCATAGATTACGTATTCTCGTGGCTTGGCAATGCCGATATTATGCTTGCCATAATAAAACTGATTGAGGATAGTATGAATGTGGAGCACGATGTATCGAATGTTGGCGTTCAGGTTATTTTGCTGGTTGAAGACTCGGTAAGGTATTACTCATCATATTTACCTAATTTGTATCATATAATTTTTACTCAGAGCCTAGATTTTATGACCGAAGGGCTTAACGAGCATCAAAAGATGTTGCGAATGAGAGGGCGCCCCAAAATTTTACTTGCGCGAAACTATGAGCAGGCGTATTCGCTTTATCAAAAGTATAAGCATAATATGCTGGGCGTGATTACCGATATGAGCTTTCCTCACCAAGGAGAAATGATGCAGTTGGCTGGGCTTAAGCTTGTAGAAAGTATTAAAGCCGATAGTCCATACATACCCATACTTCTTCAGTCGTCCGATATGGAGAATCAGTTAGAAGTTCAAAAGGTTAAGGTTGGCTTTATTCATAAATACTCTAAAACCCTTTCGGTTGAACTCAAGGATTTTGTGGTTCAATATTTTGCCTTTGGCGACTTTATTTTTATTAATCCCAGCACGGGTCGTGAAATTTTTAGAGCCGAAGATTTAAAAGGCTTACAGGATATAATTTTTAAGATTCCCGATGAGTCATTAGCCTATCACATTCAGCGTAACCACTTTACTAAATGGTTAACGGCACGGGCTCTTTTTTCTATTGCCGACGTACTAAAGTACATTACTCCCGATGATTTTGAGAATTTAGACGAGGTGAGGCGCTTTGTTTTTAATACCATCGATGGGTATCGTCAAAGTGAGGGTAGGGGTATAATTTCCGAGTTTTATAGCGACTCTTACGATGAGTATCAGATTTTTTCGCGCATAGGCGATGGTTCGCTGGGCGGGAAGGGTAGAGGGTTAGCATTTATGGACCAAATTATTAAGCAGAATAGCGTTATGCACAAATATAGCGGTGTTCTGGTTACCATTCCTCAAACCGTAGTTATATGCACCGATGTGTTTGATGAGTTTATGGAAGCCAATAATTTATACTCAATTGCCCTTTCGGATACCGACAACAACACAATTCTTGAACATTTTCTTGGTGCGCAACTTCCTGCTCGTATTGAGAAAGATTTGCTTTCATTCATTGCCCTGGTGCAGAACCCTGTTGCTATTCGTTCGTCAAGTTTGCTTGAAGACTCACATTATCAGCAATTTACTGGGATATATAAAACGTATATGATTCCGAATGTGGCTAACGATACTTCGCAAATGCTCGGTTTTTTATGTCAGGCCATAAAAAGTGTTTACGCATCGGTTTACTATAGCGAGAGTAAGGCTTACCTGAATGCTACACAAAATGTAATTAGTGAGGAGCATATGGCCGTTGTGCTGCAAGAGGTTACTGGCACTACTTATGGTAAGGTGTTTTATCCTAACATCTCAGGCGTGGCACAATCGGTAAATTTTAATGCAATTAAACCCGATGTACCTTCAGATGGTATTGTGAGCATTGCACTTGGACTGGGAAAGCACGTGATTGATGGTAAACCCTCGTTACACTTTTCGCCAAAGCACCCTCAAAAATTACTGCAACTTTCAACACCAGAAAAGGCTATTAAAGAGACTCAAAAAACCTTTTATGCCCTAAACCTCGACTCCAAAAGTATTAAGCCTTCAACAAACGAGGGCTTAAACCTTTTGACAATTGATATTAAGGACGCATTTGAGCATGGTACCCTCGACCTTATAGGCTCAATCTTCGATAGTGAGAATAATAGGGTAAGCGATGGGTACAACGGCGATGGCGTACCCATAATTAGTTTTGCTGGAGTGTTAAAGCACGAACAGTTCCCTATGGCTGAAATTATTCGTGATATCCTTGCGCTTGGACAGCGTGAGATGAATAATCCGGTTGAAATTGAATTTGCTGTTAAGCTTAGCCAAACCAACCATGAACCACACATTTTTAACGTGTTACAAATTAGGCCAATAGTTAGGGAGATGAGTGAATGAACGTAAAATTCCGCCATATTATACTAGGGTTTTACTAGTTGAGTGGGTAGTAGTTTATGCACAGAATTCTAGATAATAGAAGAGGCAAAACCAACCTACCTATTCTGCTGTTCAAGCCGTTTAAGTACCGATTTTCCTTTGGCCTTAAGGCTAGGCGAGCCATACTTAATCTGGTTCTCGATTATTTGAGGAAGTTCGTCGGCAATCCACTTTTCGCGGGTTGACAGTAGGAATAAAATTTCAAGAGCATGTGCTTTCACCGCAGGCTTAGCATCATCTTCAACAAACCATTTAAAACAAAACTCTTCAAGTGGCTCAAGATCGGTTGCCCACAGATTACGTTCGTAAATTTTTGATGCTTTCTTTTTAACAACTCGGCTAATACCGTGTGATATAAGCTTTGTAAAGTGTCGTTTTACACTCTCACTCTTAACATTGGGCAATAGTTCGATAAGCTTAATGGTATAGTAATCAAGCGCCAAAGGGTTTTCTGCAAGGATGTTTTCGAGAACCCAGGCAGCACGAAACGCTTTCGAGGTATCGCTAAAGCATGCTTGTGATATAAGCAGCTCAATATCGTACTTCGCATTTACATACTCATTGGCAAGCCACAGCACATCTTTTTTAGTCATGCTGTAGTTTAGCCTCTCAATAAGCTGGTTTATATTTAAGTGAGATTTATGCAATTGGCTCTATCGTTATCGTTTATAACAAATATAATCAATTCGCAGTCGATGTATAAGGATTTTGCTTTCTTTAACAGTACTTTTCTAGCTGAAAAACAAAGTGGTTGGTATGTAGTTTTTTACAACTTTATTGGTGCTCGCTTATTTATAAGATTTGATAGCAGCACGCCATAATTAGTGTCAGTAAGAAAGCTCTAGGTTTTTATGTCTTTGATAAAAAAACGTCAAAGACAAGGCTTTCGAAGTTTTTGAAACCAAGGAACTGACGAACGAAGCCAAGACAGAGGCAAAGTGACTGAAATGAGCTTGCCGCAGGTTTACTTTGACTATGTTTTGTAAGGAGGAAGAAGACGAAGTCAATTTACCAATTGTAAATGACTGTTTTAAAAACGAGAGTAACGAAGAAATAAGCGAAGCGATTCACGAATGCCAACAATAATAAACACGTTATGAGTAATTTGGCGTTTTCTTGCAAAGACTAATTAGTCAATAATGTTCATTTTTCTCATTAGGAATGAGGCGTTTAGTTTTTTGCTAACCCCCTCCTTTAGCTTATAGTCGAAAATTAGCCTATCGCCCTCAATTTCAACCTCAAAGCATTTGTTGGTTACAATGTTGGGATACTCTTTTTCCAGATCGCCAATGGCTAAATCGTGCGTAGCAATAATGGTAAAGGTGTTTAGTTTAATTAACTTTTTAGTAAGCCCTATTGAGCCCAGCTGCTTGTCGTTGGGATTTGTTCCGCGTAGTATTTCATCGAGAAAAACAAGCGTCTTGGGGTTTTCACTAACCTGCTCAATTATTCGGCTAATTCGTTTTAGTTCTGCGTAAAAATACGACTCGTTATTGGCCAGCGAGTCGTGAATATTTATGCTCGAAGCAATGTTGCAGGGAAAGAATTCGAAACTCGAAGCGCAAACCGGTGAGCCGTTGTGTGCCAATATTAAGTTTATTGCCAACGTTCGCAAAAAGGTGCTTTTGCCAGCCATATTGGCCCCTGTAATTACAATAAGCTTGGGCTGACCGTAGAAATCGATATTGTTGTTAACCCTTTTATTTACTGGTATTAAGGGGTGCCCAACATTTTCTCCCTTAATACTTGGTTTATTTGCACTTACGGTAGGGAACACTGTAGACGAGCTGTTATTAAAGGTAAATCGTGCAAAACTTTGTAGGCTGTCAAATTTACTAACACTATCAAACCAGCTGTTTGCAACAGATTTATGCTTAGCCTTCCATTGTTCTAGCTGGCTTAGTATCTGCAAATCAAAAAGGAATGTGGCGTTAAAAAGAATGTTAATCACAAAATTAAACCGATAGTCGAATTTATTTAACAGTTTGAAAAGTTTCGAGATGCTGGTGCTAGCCTTTAAGTCATCGCTTTTAAAGCTATCCTGAATATTAGTAAGGTAAGCCGATTTGAATGGCTCGTTCTCAATATCGCTTACTATTTTCGAGTAGGTTTGGTATAGCTTGGTGCTGTGGCCTAACTTTGCGTGCGCGTTATCAACATTCTTTTTAAACCCGAATACGATAAGCAGTGCAAATATCAACAGAAAACCCAATGAAATTGTGGGAAGAACCGATAATAATACCATAATTAGCGTTGCTGCAAAAGTTATGGTGTAAATTGATATTAGCAGCCTAACCCTAGCGGTTACAATAATGGGAGAGTTGAACCACTCCAACAGGTTGTTTAAATCGGTCGCTTTGTGATTTGGACTAAGCTGGTTTGCCTGAAAATTTTCTAAAAACATTGTCTTACCCGATAGCTCCAGTATTGCCTCCTGCTTATTGGTTATGGTTTGGCTATCGGTGCTCCAGCTGCAAAGGTTTTTGGCTAGCTGTCTGCTCCCCTCGGGCGTTGCTCCTCTGTTTATGTATTGAAAAAGCGATGAGTTTCCGAAAATATCAAAATCGGCAGTTAAATTTGGATCTATGTATTTGTACTGCTCGCCATTGCTAAATTTTTCGTAGTCGAATTGCAAAAACTTCTGCTCGTTTTCGTTCACAGCAATTTTCTTCTCAATCCAAACCTTACGTTCGGTAATAACGCTGTGCCACCTAACCATTGCAAAAAAAACAGCTAGCATACCAGCCGATGCTGCAACGTACCAAAATTGTCCGTTTTGTTGTATTGTTTGCACTAACAAAACTATGAATACAGCAAAAGCCACCAATCGGAGTAAATAAATGTAAAACAACTTTTGCTCAATGCGCTTTTTTTCTGAAGAGAGTTGTTGAAGCCGCTCGGCATAATAGCCTGAAGGAGTAATCATAATTGTTTGGGGTTACTCTGTAATTTAACGCAAAAATAAGTTAAATTTTTAGCAATCACGTTAACATGTGTTTTTAACGGTTTGGCTATGCGTAGTGCGGGTTTTCAAAGCACTTCACTTTCATTTTACTTCTAAAATTTATTACTTGCACAACCTTTCAATTAACGACAAACCCCTCATTACGTATAGTTTGTGTTGGTTTTTCGTTGTTTATTCTCCAATTCCTTTAGTATCATTATTTTCTAATCTTTTTCCTAGTTCTTTTGCATTAAGGGGCGATACAACTCTCTTTCCTGTATCCTTTTCCAATTGTTGACGTGCTGCATCAGCAACCTTTCCGCCTTTTTTTGCAACTTGTTTATTGTCATCAAACGTTTTTGGTTTTTTTTCTTTTGAAATTTCAGCTGTAGATGCTTCTGCCAACATGTTTAAAACTAATTCAAGATTTGTCATATTATCTCGCAAATTTTCCTTTTTCAAGTCCTTAAAATCTTTATATTCATGCGTTGTCATTCCTGTCCAGGCTTTTGTTATCTCGTCGGTCAATATTGCATACTCTAATCCCTTTTTAACTCCTCTCGAATCCCATTCGTCGGTTAGTTCTTTACGAATTTCAATGCTTTTCAATCTTTGATTAATCCAATTTACAGAATATCCTTTTTTTAAATATGTTTCCATTGCTCGGTCAAAAGCTTTTTCAGGGTCTTCCGTTTCTTCAATCCGTTCATATCCAACTTTTGCTAACCAAATCTTAAAAGGTTCTGCTTTGGGTGATGGAACAGATTGAATTAATCGCAGTAATTGCTCTGTGTCAGCAACATCTGTTATTCTCATTTTACCATCTGGCGACTCCATTTTCAACTGTCCGATTTTTTCGGACAGTTCACTTCCTTCTGATTTTAATTTGCTTTTTAAATCAGACCAATACTTTCGAGGTCTTTCACTTTCTGTTAATACGCCAATTACATCAATTATAGAGAAATACCATTTTTCTTGGTCATTATCCCACTGTACCCGAACTCTTTGGTCTTGAAATAATTTTATTGCAGTTTCTTTTGTCATTTTCTTTGGTAATCAATTCGACTTTCAAAGATAGTCAAACATTTTGCATCTTTGAATTATCTTTTGTGGAGTGCAGTCTTTACAATGGAAACTAACTTCGTTTTAACTAAACGTAACCCCGAATTACGCTATGTTTTTCGAATAATTAATGTAATTTTATCGAAAATTTTAAGTAATTGTTTATGCTGCATAAATCAACACAAAAAATTTGGTTCATAGTAAACCTGCTGATTGGCATTACGCTAATAAATAATTCGGTAGCTCAAAGCAATAGCAATAAAACAGCTGTTCTGGCCGATTCTTTATTTAATGCCAAGCAGTACGCCAAAGCTATTCCTTATTTAGAAAATTTACTACAAACCTATCCCAAGGAGCCTACATATCATTATCAGCTCGGAGTATCATATCTTTCCGCATCGCGCAAGTTGCCCACAGCCATTAAGTATTTACAGTTTGCATCAACACAAAAGGTACCACCATTGGTATACTATTACCTAGGCAGGGCATACCAGCTAAACTATCAGTTTGATGAGGCTATTTCGTTCTATCGTAGGTACACAATTAATAGCAAGAACGAAGAGGTTAGCCTTCAGAGGATTGAAGCGCTTGTGAGCGAATGTGAGAATGGTAATTTTATGCTGAAGTATATTCACGAACCTAAAATATCCGATATAAAACGTGTTGGTATTGACGACTTTAGAAACTTTGTGGTAACTAAACCTGCCGACGGAACTTTTATTCAAACCCCTAAAGATTTGCTAACTAAGGAGGATTTGAAGCAAAACTATTCATCGTTAATTTTTTACCCGAATAACCCTGAACCAGGCGATAAAATTGTGTATTCGAGTTACGGTTTAACCACAACCTATGGCACCGACCTGTTTATTATTGAAATGCTAGATGATGGTTTTTGGAGCAAACCAAAAAATTTAGGTGATGTGGTTAACTCTGCTCTCGATGAGGATTACCCTTACCTTACGCCCGATGGGCAGACGCTTTATTTTGCTTCAAAAGGGCACTACAGTATGGGAGGGTTCGATATTTACCGAAGCGTTTTTATTCCCTCAAGTCGCCAATGGAGCTCACCCGAAAACCTAGGATTTCCGATAAGCTCGCCTTACAACGATTTTTTTTATATTCCTGATACCGAGAATCAATTTGCCATTTTTATTACTAATCGTAATGTTGCTGCAGATAGCGTTGATGTTGTTTTAATGACCATTGATGGTAGCCCAATTCGTAGGTCGTTTGATAATATTGAAAATGTTTGGCGAATAGGTAAACTCTATGCCGATGGTATTGATAATCAGAAAAATACAACACCCTCTAGTCGTACTGATGCAAAACAACAGTCCTCGTTAACAAAAACAAAACAGGAGCCATATAACGCAGTCGAAAACGACCCAGAATATGCCAGAGCCCTTGCAAACGGCTTTAAGTTCCAAATGCAAGCCGATTCGTTAAGGGAGAAGTTAGAGAAATTGCGCTCGCAATTCGATTATGTTACAACAGTCGAATCGCGAAAGAAACTGGAAGGGCAGGTGATTTCTGTTGAAAACGATTTGCTTAGCGCTCAGCGAAGTGCCGATGTGCATTTTGGTAATGCCAGCAAAATTGAGCAGGAGTATCTAATTGGTAAAAGGTCATCAACTCCCAAAATTGAATCGAAGTATGCTACCGATAAGCCCGATTTTCTGTATCAGGTACCGTATGCATCAACGGTTTTTCAGGCTGATGAGCTTCAGAATTTAGCAAAGTTAGAGCAGCTAAACCCTCAAATACAGCAGCAGCGTGTAAGCGTTCAGCAAGCGCAACAAACGATGACCAAAATTTTAGATAAAACGCCTATTGATTCGCTTGAATTTAGTCGTCAGTATGCCAGCTATCTAGTCAAACTAAAGGCTTTTAATGCTTTACTAGCAAACTATGTTGGCGGTAAAAAGAAGCATTACAGCGATTGTATTTCGGTAGCCCTAATTAAAGCGGGTGCCAATAATAATGCTGAAATAAAAGCCCATATCGACAGGGCCACATTACATTTTAGGTCTGCTACAGCAATCAGAAATAATGCGACCGAAAGCGAGCAAAATGAATCGGAATACGAGGCCCTGCTGCTGGATGAACTTGGCGGGGTTAGGTTGGAGATTGCTTTTGCAAAACTTTGGGGAGTGCAGCTATTTGAGCAGCAGTTACTAAGCAAAATTTATCGACTAGAGCAAGATATTTTTGGATACACACTTCCCAGTGCCACGCAAACTACCCGAAGCGAGTTAGCTAACGAGCTTCCTCCAAAAGAAAATCGTGATGAGGAGCAATTTACCATTAGCCGGGATGATAGCAAGCCATTAACTTCAAGCGAATTTGAGTTTGAACCCGACAAGAACCCTCCATTTCAAATTCTTGCAAAAACACCTTACTCTAAAGAGAACCCAATTCCTTCGCATTTGCCATTACCCAAGGGCCTAGTTTACAAGGTACAGTTTGCTGTGTTTAGTCAGCAGGTTAACTTTAGTGTTTTTAAGGGGATGACACCTTTGTGGTTTGAGTTACTGCGTAATGGTGAAATTACCAAGTATTATGCTGGTAATTTTAGTAACCTTACCGATGCCGAGGGTGCCCTACCCAAAATTCGTGCGCTTGGCTTTAAAGATGCGTTTGTAGTAGCATGGCATGATGGTCGCTCAGTATCTCTTTCAAGGGCAAAATCTCTAGAAGAAACCGAGTTGAAACAGCCGGTAGCATATGAGGCGAAGGAAACTCGCATAGACATTAAACAAGATGGCGCCCTGTACGTTGTACAACTTGGAGTAACGGGCAGGTTGTCGGTCGAAGACTCTCAAACCATTAGGGCTTTGGCTCCTGGTAAGGACATAATACGTAAATCCGACAGTAATGGCGGACTTACCTACTCAATAGGCTCATTTACTGACCTTAATGATGCGAATAGGGTAAAAGACAACCTGATAGCTAGCGGAATAAAAAGCGCCTTTGTTGTTGCGGTTGATACGGATAATTAGTAATTTAGCAGCTATATAATAAAGAAAATGGGACGAAAATCAACGGGTAGCCCAAGTGAGGTTCATGATAGTTTCACCAACATTCAGCCTCCCTCAAGCCTAATACTTTTTAACGATGAAGTAAACGATTATCAATTTGTTATTGATACGTTGGTTGAAGTATGTGAGCACAATAATCATCAGGCCGAACAGTGTACGCTAATTGCCCATTATAAAGGGAAGTGCGATGTTAAAACAGGCCCTCTTCAACCGCTCAGATTAATGCGTGATGAGCTGCTCAGAAGAGGTTTGTCGGCAACAATTAATTAATAGTAAGCACTTTAAATGCTCCTTAATACAAAATATTGATGACAGGAATTATTATCTTAATTATACTGGGGCTCTTACTTTTTGTGGTTGAGTTTTTGCTAATACCGGGAGTTACGGTGGCTGGTATTGGTGGGTTGGCCAGCCTACTAGGTGGGGTAATTTGGGCTTACTCTAGCTATGGAAATACCATAGGGCATATTACGCTTATATCAACAATCTTTTTAACATTACTAACCATTGCGTTGGCGTTAAGATCAAAAACGTGGAAAAAATTTATGCTCAACACCAATATAGAAGGCAGTGTTGAAGATCCCGAAGTGAAGATAGACATAAAACTCGGTGATGAGGGCATCTCCGTAAGCAGGCTCTCTCCAATGGGAAAAGTACGAATCAATGAGGTAGTGATGGAAGCTAAATCTGCGGGTGAGTACATTGACTCAAGAGAAGAGATAATTGTAATTAAAATAGAGGGTTCTAAACCTATTGTTAAACTAAAAATTAACTAAATATGAGTGTAGTAGGCGTTTATCTTATAATTTTTGCAGTGAGCATTGTGGCGTTATGGATATTGCTGTATTTTATTCCAATTGGCCTTTGGTTTTCGGCATTGGTTAGCGGTGTTAGGGTGTCGCTATTACAGCTTGTCTTAATGCGCTGGCGTAAAGTTCCACCAGGAGTTATAGTGCAGGCTTTAATTGTGGGAACAAAAGCAGGTATTGAACTTTACCGTAACGATCTTGAGGCGCACTACCTTGCTGGTGGTCGCGTATCAAAAGTTGTATCAGCTCTGGTATCAGCTCAAAAGGCAAATATTCCCCTCGATTTCAGAATGGCAACTGCCATTGATTTGGCCGGTAGGGACGTGTTTGAGGCTGTACAAATGTCGGTTAACCCCAAGGTTATTAATACACCTCCGGTAACTGCTGTTGCCAAGGATGGTATTCAGCTTATTGCATTGGCAAGGGTTACCGTACGTGCTAACATAAAGCAGCTAGTGGGTGGTGCAGGCGAAGAAACTGTGCTTGCTCGTGTTGGTGAGGGCATTGTGTCGTCAATTGGTTCGGCCGATTCGCACAAGAAGGTTCTTGAAAACCCCGATTTTATTTCGCGTGTGGTGCTTGAGAAAGGTTTAGATGCTGGAACAGCATTTGAAATTTTATCAATTGACATTGCCGATATTGATATAGGCAAGAACATTGGTGCCGAGCTACAAATGGATCAGGCCAATGCCGATAAAAATATTGCCCAAGCAAAAGCCGAAGAGCGTAGAGCTATGGCGGTTGCGTTAGAGCAAGAAATGAAGGCTAAGGCGCAGGAAGCTAGGGCTAAGGTTATTTTAGCCGAGGCCGAGGTGCCATTGGCAATGGCTGAGGCTTTCCGTTCGGGAAATATGGGTATTATGGACTATTACAAGTTTAAAAATATTGAGGCCGATACCACAATGCGCGAAAACATTGTTAAAGATCCCTCGAAAGGTAAGGGTAAATCCTAAAGTTGTTAAGCCATTTTATAAAGCAAAAACGGTTGCCGAATTTTCGGCAACCGTTTTTTTATTAGGATACTGCTATGATTTCTTTTGGTGCGGTGCTTTTTTGGGAACTGCTCCGCTTGTAGGTTTTGCTTTAGCGGTTGGTGTTTTCTTTGGCGTTGAGGGTTTTTTGTCTTTTGCCTCCCCACTTTTAGCCGCAGGCTTCTTTTTTGCGGGGGCTTTTTCGCCTTTAGCCTCCTCTGGGGCTTTCTCGGTGGTCTCTTCAGCGGTGGTATCGTCTTCTACTACCTCTTCTTCAAAGTCGAGCATATTCATACTTTGAAGCTGATTATACCAAGCTACCACCTTCTTTATATCCGATACGTAAACCCTATCCACATCGTAGTTTGGCTCAATTTCGCTGAAAAACTTTACTAGCTCTTCCTTACTAGCTTTATGCGAAATAGTGGGGGCACTATTCTCCTTGGTTTTAATACTATTCATAACCTCCCTGAGCGACTTCTCACCATCGTTGGTAAAAATTGCAATGTCGGACAATGCGCTAACTTTAGCCGATGCAGGGATATGGGTTCTTTTGCCATCGGTTAATGATTCTACAATTATACCGTTTCGCCCTTGCGAAACGAACTTGTACAGGCCAGAGTAGCCAGAGATTGCCATGATTTCTTTCAACGCCATAGTTTAAATGGTATTTGTTTTGTGAACTACAAAAGTAAAAAATTGATTCTAATATAATCGCAAGTTTCTAAAAATTTTGATAAATCGTATTTCAATGTCGCTTAGTTAACAAAATATGACCTACTATTCAATTATAACCGTCCCTTTCGACTTCGCTTAGTGTGACGGTCAGGCTGATCGAAGTCGAAGCCAGATAGGTTATTTAATCATTTCTAACATTTTATTTCTATTCAGAATGGTTACTTCACGTCGGTTTACAAATATTATTCCCTCGTCTTGCATCTCGCCAAAAACCCTGGTTAGCGAAGGGCGGGTTACGCCAAAAAGTTCGGCCAATTCCTGATGTGATTTTGATAGAATGAGCGTAGTTCGGGTTTCGCATTTAGTTAACGACAGTAGGTAGTGAGCAACCTTCTCTTTAATGGTTTTAAAAGAAAGTAGCCAGAGTCGAGAGGTTAAAAAATGTGCCCGATTTGAAACAGCTGTCAAAAAATTAGTGAGTATGATCGTATTATTTTGAAGTAGCCTTAAAGTATCGGCTTTTGGGATGTATAGAATTTTACAGTTGACGAGGGCAATCACATCAACCGGAAATCGGTTATTAACACTAAACAGCAATGCATGGGCTAGGGGCTGTGGCGCTTGTATCTCTTCCACTTTTAAAATTTTTCCCGAAAAATCGACCATTTCTGCTTTTACAACCCCCTCTATAACAATACATAAGTGCTTTACCTCATCATCGCGCTGTATAATGGTTTGCCCTTTTGTATACGATTTTGCGGAGTGCGAAATATTCTGAAATAACTCAGCCAACTCATTGCTGGCTAGTCCAACGAAAAAGGGTGATTTTGTAAGTACTTCGAACATCTGTCTATTGTTTGGAACAAATATAGGTTTTTGTTTGTCATTTTTTATGCCTTTGGCTTGTGCAATTTGAATTTTTGTTGAAGTTTAAAAAAACGAATTAATGTCGTTTAGTTAACATATAAATTACTATTCAATTATAAACGCCCTCTTCGACACCCTTAACTAACCGACATTGATTTCTATTATGGTCTTTCGCCACCAAGTGGCAACTTAATTAAGCCCAAGGCAAAGCCCTGGGTAATAATATAGTAGTAAAAATGTCGCCCTGTAAGGGCAGGTTAAGATGTCTCGTTTCTCTGGGAGATAATAGGCTGGGGTAATGAAAGGCTGTTTCGTTTATCGTTCACCGTTTTATATTTCACAAAGAACGCTCGCGATAACCAGCTGGGTACACAAAATAGCTACATTACCTACAATTCCGATTTTTAATCTGCCCTTACAGGGCGAAATACCGCTCTAATACAACGAACCCGAGGCGTTGCCTCGGGCTGCAATAAGTTGGGCTTTCAGCCCGAATAAGCATTTCTATTTCAATATCGTTTAGTGTAGGCTGTGGTCTTCGACTTCACTCAGCCAGACCGTTACACTGAGCGATCAAACGAATCCGTAGGATTCAAATGTTTATAGAAAGACGAATTTGCGGAAGGAATTCGACCTCAACGAGGTCGTATAGCATAGCGAAACAATAAATGCTATAAACATATAACCCCATTGAGGTTAAATAAATACGTAACAGTCAGGCAGATAATACGCCCTACGATTATTGAATAGTGAATATCGAACACCGAATAATGAATATCGAATTTTGAAGGTTGGATAGCGAGGGTCTTTTGTTTCGGCGCGATATTTCCTCGTATTTCCTTACTTCGAAATCCATTATTCTCAGCCTGACCAACTCCCTGAGCGAACAAACGAATCCGTAGGATTCAAATGTTTATAGAAAGACGAATTTGCGGAAGGGATTCGACCTCAACGAGGTCGTATAGCATAGCGAAACAATAAATGCTATAAACATATAACCCCTTTGGGGTTAAGCAAATACGTAACAGTCA
>Ga0265293_10002361_pt1 | contig 38209 bp, 59 predicted proteins | sample Munlanlewell138R_FD_192505 | JGI IMG/M metagenome (GOLD analysis project Ga0265293, IMG submission 192505) | Leachate microbial communities from a municipal landfill in Southern Ontario, Canada - Leachate well 138R | ecosystem: Engineered > Solid waste > Landfill > Unclassified | place: Canada... | reverse complement strand
TGGGGCGCTATCACTGCCACTGCCGTGTACGCCTTCATCGCCCTTTGGGTGAGCGTAGGGGGTGCGTGATGAGCCGTCACGTGCTTGAGCAATCCCAGGTCGGCGAGAAGCAGGTCACGACCGTCCGACGGGTAGAGCCCGACGGCACCGAATCAATCGAGGTCACGGGCGAGTACGAGCCGGTGAGGCTGACGCTGGAGCCCGAGGCCGGGACAGAGACCGTACTGGCCGAGCGGGCGCGGAGGGATCACACATGATCCGCCTGCACCGCATTCGAGGCCGGCTCTATTTCGTCGCGCTCGACTCCCGCGGCGAAGGGCTGCCCTGCATTCATCACCGAGGCGCCTGGCGCCCCAGCACATACAGGAGCGCGCTATGAAAACCATCGACAAACTCTCGGCCAGAGCGTTGCAGAAATACAGTGACGAGCTGCGGCATATCGCCGTCCTGGCCTACGCCTGCGATGTGATCCAGGACTTGGTGTACATCGACGGCCTGTCATCGACGGACAGCGGTGTGCACATCACGGCGGGACGAGATGATAAGGAGATCATCTCGAAAGCCCTGGCCGGATTTGGGTTCGATCCGGGCCGTGACATTGCCGATTTCACCGCATATGACCTGAGCGGCAGCATTCTGTTCGTATCGTGGCGGGATGCTGAGAGCAAAGCGGCATGAACACCGCCCTAAATCTCTGCCCCGAATGCAGCGACTACGCCCCCGTCTGTCTGTGCGCCATGATCGATGAGATCGATTACCCCTGCTACGCCTGTGGTGAGGAATCGACGCACGAGATCCAGCACCGTGGCGGCTGGCTGTACGTGTGCGATGACCCGGCGTGTGTGGGCGAGCCCGAGTTTTGGTCGTGGGAGGACCGCGCTGCGGACGATGCGGGAATGTCAACGAGTGGTCCGCTATGAACACGATAACCTGCGATTTCACGCCCGATCAGCTGCGCTACATCGCGCGCCTGGTCGGCGGGGACATCGCCACGCTAACCGCGATCGTGCGCTCGCCCGCCTTCGACCGCTACGGCCCGGACGAGTCCGAGCGGATACATCACGACATTAGGCTTGGCGCCGGGATTCTCGGCTCGATGCCAAAGCTGAGCATCGAGCGGTTGCACACCCAAGAACAGGAGCAGAAATCATGAGTGCAGTCATTGAAGCGCGGCAGGAGCCGCAGAGTACCGCTGTTGCAGTGACGCCGATGGAAATGCTGCAGATCGCGGTACAGCAAGGCGCGGATCTGGATCGTCTGCAGAAATTGATGGACTTGCAAGAGCGGTGGGAAACGAACCAAGCGCGTAAGGCGTTCGTCGCCGCGATGGCTGAATTCAAGGCGAATCCGCCCGAGATCATCAAGCGCAAGCATGTTCGATTCCAGACGCAGAAGGGCGTCACCGAGTACGACCACGCCACCCTGGCCGATGTCTGCACGGCAGCCATCCAGGGCCTAGCCCGCGTCGGCATCAGTCACCGATGGGACGTGAAACAGGACGGCAACCGCATCCAGGTCACGTGCATCCTGACTCACCAGCAAGGGCATAGCGAGAGCGTAAGTATGTCGTCTGGCGTCGATGATTCCGGTGGCAAGAATGCGATCCAGGCCATCGGATCTGCATCGAGCTATTTGCAGAGATATACACTCCTTGCCGCTACCGGGCTTGCCGCAGCGGATATGGATGACGACGGCCGCAAATCCGAGCAGGCGCTCATCACCGACAAGCAGGCCGCCGACCTGAAAGCAAAAATCACCGAGGTCGGGGCTAATGAGGCTCAATTCCTGCGCTTCCTGAAAGTCGAGAAGCTAGAGGATCTGCCGGCCTCGAAATTCAAGGCGGCGGTTGCCGCGCTGGAAGACAAGGCGCGAGGTGCGAAATGAGCGAGTTACAGATTTTCGATTGCACCCAAGGCGAAGATGCGTGGTATGCGTGCCGGGCCGGCATCCCGACCGCCAGTGAATTTTCTACGGTGCTCGCCAAGTGCCGAGGCGGCGGAGAGAGCGTAACGCGACGCAAGTACATGCTCACCCTGGCCGCTGAGCGCATCGCAGGCCCCTCCCCGTTCGATCGCTACTCGAACGGCGCGATGCAACGCGGACACGAGTACGAGCAGGAGGCGCGCGACATGTACCAGCTCATCACCGGCCACGATGTCGAACAGATCGGATTCATGCGGCGCGGCGATGTTGGCTACAGCCCTGACGGATTGATCGGCGGCGACGGACTGCTGGAAATCAAGACGAAGGCCTACGCCCTACACATCGACTGCCTGCTGAAAGACGAAGTGCCATCCGAGCACATCGCGCAGGTCCAGGGCGGTCTGTGGGTATCTGGCCGCCAGTGGCTGGATTTCTGCTCGTACTCAAGTGGACTGCCTATTTTTATCAAGAGGGTGCCGCGGGATCATCAGCGAATAGCTGAAATTGCCGTAGCGGTGGAAAAATTTATTGAAGAGCTTTTGGCGACGGAGCGACTGATTCGGAAGTACAGGAGACCGGCGCAATGATGCCTGCAATCGACATGACTGGAACCAGGGCCGGGCGCTTAATGGTCACCCGAAGGATAGGAAGCCAATTCAGGAAGGCCCTATGGGAGTGTGTTTGCGACTGTGGAAATGTAATCGCAGCAACCGGAATCAATCTGCGCTTAGGGCGAATCAAATCGTGCGGTTGTCTTAAGTCTTCGCCGATTCACGGGAACGCCGGTCGCGGAAGAAAAACCGCTGAATACCTCATATGGGTATCAATGCGCCAGCGATGCCGAAACCCAAACAATAAAAACTTCCATCGCTATGGAGGGCGGGGGATAGATGTCTGTGCGCGATGGGAGTCATTTGAGAACTTCCTTGAAGACGTGGGCGTCCGCCCTTCGGACAAGCATTCAATCGATAGGATCGACAACAGCAAGGGCTATTCGCCAGGCAACTGCAAGTGGTCAACCGCCCAGGAGCAGGCGTCTAACACAAGGCGCAACCACCTCGTAACCATAGATGGTAAGCGAGTGATCCTAACCGTTGCGGTAGCACGCCTCGGGCTGCATTACGGGACTGTCGTCAATCGAATTCGGCGCGGCGAATCCGTCGAGCGCGCCCTAAGAATTTCATAAGGAGAATTACATGATCATAACCGCCATAGTCGCCGGCTGGCTGACGCAGATGGATCTGTCGGAGGCCGCATGAGCGACCTGAATCGAGTCATGCTCATCGGGCGCCTCGGCGCCGATCCCGAAACGCGACATACGCAGTCCGGCAAGGCCGTGACCAATATCCGAATCGCCACGTCCGACAAGTGGAGAGACAAACAGTCCGGCGAGAAGCGGGAGAAAACCGAGTGGCACAGCATCATCGCGTTCGAGCGACTCGGTGAAATCATTGCTCAGTACACGCAGAAAGGCGCGCAGGTCTACGTTGAGGGCAAGCTGCAAACCCGCAAGTGGCAGGATAAGGACGGCAAGGATCGCTACACGACAGAGGTGATCGCGCAGTCCGTCCAACTGCTGACAAAGCCAGAGCCCAAGCCCGCGCCGAAGCCAGCTCAGAGAGCGCCCGTCGATGATGGCGGCTTTGATGATGCCATTCCTTTTTAGGATAGACATGAAAGAACAATCCTTTCCGTTTCGCCGTGGCGCTCGAAACTTCGCTCGACTGGTCGCGTTCCTGTCGGCCATCCCGGAAGAGACCGAAGTCATGGTCACGATTGGGCCGGTGAAGAAGGATCGCAGCGATTTGCAGAACCGCGCGCTCTACGGTGTCGCGTACAAAACGCTCTCGCAATTCACGGGATACACCGACCCAGAGCTGCATGAGATGTTTTTGCGCTCGTACTTCGGTGAGGTGGAGAAGGAAGTGTTCGGCACGAAAATCGTCAAGCCGCGCCGGACAACGACGACCGACGAGAACGGCAAGCGCAAGCTGCTTTCCACGGATGAGTTCAGCGCCTTCTATTCGCACATTCAGCAAAAGGGCGCGGAGATCGGTTGTTATGTTCCTGATCCAGACCCGGAGTGGCATGCGCGGAAAGATTGGACGCGGAGAAAAGTGGCATGAAACACTCTACGACCCGCCCAACCATCGCCGAGCAAGCCCGCCTCGACGCTCTCTCGCGAATGCCGAAGAAGCGGAAGACAAGGGATCCGAAGGAACGCCTGCTGAGATTCATAGAACGCCGCGAAGCCAGCGAGTGCTGGCCCTGGACCGCCTTCATAGGAACATGGGGATACGGAATGTTCTGGCTGGACGGGCGGAACATTAACGCGAGTCGTGCGGCATACCTGCTGCTTGTTGGTGAAATTGCGGACGGGCTGGTTGTTTGCCATTCGTGCGACAACCCGGCTTGCTGCAATCCGGCCCATCTATTTCTTGGCTCGCAAGGAGACAACGTACGCGACTGCAACAGAAAGGGCCGAGCTCGCGGATTGTTCAGTGAAAAGCGAGGCGATAAACACCCGCGATACACCTCCAAGCTAACTGAAGATTCTGTCAGGGCCGCTCGCGTCATGCACTACAAGCATGGCATATCTCATTCGGAGATAGCGCGTCGCTTTGGGGTATCTAACTCTGTATTGAATAGAGCGGTTCGCGGCATATCGTGGAGTCACGTTAAATGAATCACTCCACGAAACCGCCAACGCCCGCCGAGAAGGTCCGCATGGATGCGCTGAGCGCAATGCCGTGTGTCGCTTGTGAGCAAATCATGATGCCGCAACCGCTGCGCACAGAAATCCATCATCTAGTCGATCGGGGCTACAGGAAACACTCGGGCGGCCATATGAGCACGATCCCGCTTTGTTCTTGGCATCATGCCGGGACGGTACTCTACCCGCAGACGAGCCGGGAAATGCTGATGCTGTACGGGCCATCGCTGGCGAGAAGTAAGCGCGCATTCGTAGCGCAATTCGGCTCGGAGCGGACGCTACTCGCAGTGATCGACGCGCGACTGAGCAAGAGGGACGCAGCATGAACGCACCAAAGCACACGCCTGGCGAGTGGAAATGGTGGACCAGCAACAGCCGGAAGCGGCTGCGGTCTGAGCTGCCAGACGGCAGAAGCCTGGACGTTCTGGAGTCCTATGTCTGCTCCGATGGAGTTACGGACCTGATCATCACTGATGGCGACATGGCGCTGATCAAAGAAGCGCCCGCCCTGCTCGCCCTCGCCCACCAGTACGTGAGCGAATGCGGCGAGTGCCGTGGGTCCGGCGTCAGTGACGATACCCGACAGGATTGCGAGTCATGCGAAGACGCCCGCGCCGTCATCGCCCGCGCTACGAACAGTGAGACCACCCCATGAGCAACGCGAACGAACCGGCGTTTCAGTGGCCAACAGCAAAAGGCGATCCGATCAAGCCCGTCTGGTCCTACGGCGGCAGGAATGGCATGTATGAAGCCGCAGCGCTACGCGCGTTCGCGCATGACCTTGTTGAGCGGATCAAGCACCTTGAATTACCTGTGCGCGAAGCGATGAAGGCCGCCACGGGCGATGGTCTCAATGTGATCGCTTACTGCCAGATGCTGCATCGTCGGCTGGATGGAATTACGCGCGAGCGTGACGCTCTGCTCGCGAAGCTGGAGCGCATCGCCCATTCGACGTGTAACCACGACCTACTACTACCCAACACCACGTGCGAGGTTGACCCGAACAATCCCTGTCGCGCGACCTGCCGGGAATGCGGACATGAATGGAGGACGCGATGACTGACCTCAGATCCCGGGCGGATGAGTTGATCGATTCAGCGATCGAAGATGCGCGCGCCGAGACGTTCAATCCGAGCAAATACACGCGCGAGCAAGCGAAGGAATCCCGCGCCACCCTCACCCGCTTCGTGCATGCGCTGTGCTCGACCGCTGAACTGCTCAAAGTTGCGCCATACCCAAGCTCGAACTCACCCGGCCACGAACAAGCATGGCAGTGCCAGTGGTGTGATGAGCGAAAGATCGCCCTCGCCGCGCTGGAGAAAGGGGAGAAGGTGTGAAATCTCGCCCCATCCCGTTCTCCGCACCGATGGTCCGCGCGCTGCTCGACGGCAGGAAGACGCAGACGCGGCGGATTGTGAAGCTACCGTTGACGGATCGCGACTTCGGGTGCGAGCTGGCTGGCAACGAGATCGGCCCCAACGAAGCTGCGCGATCATGCCCCCACGGCGGGCCCGGCGATCTGCTGTGGGTGCGAGAGACATGGGGCGACCGCACTCCTGGCGCTGATGCGATCGTTGGGACAGTCTGGGTTTCGCCATGGTATCGGGCTGATGTAGATGAATACGGTCTGCTCGGCCACGATGGGGAGGGTCCCGTGTATGTCGAGGACGTCAAATGGCGCCCCAGCATCCACATGCCGAGACAGCATTCACGCCTCACGCTCCTGATCGAGGATGTATGCGTAGAGCGATTGCAGGATATCAGTGAGGCGGATGCGATGGCCGAAGGTGTGCCGTTCACGGAACTAGAAAGGCACACGCCTGACGCTCTACACAGAGCGCAGTTCGCCGACCTGTGGGAGTCCCTCAACGGCCCCGAAGCCTGGAACGAAAACCCATGGGTCTGGGTGATCCAATTTCGGCCCATCCAGCAAAACGTCGATGCGTATATGAGGGAGGCGGTGTGACAGGGCCGCTCGCGATCGATCTATTTTCGGGCCTGGGTGGCTGGACAGACGGCCTGCTCGCCGAGGGTTGGCGAGTCGTCGGCTTCGACATCGAGCAGCATGTGTACGGCGAGCACTGCTATCCCGCGCAGCTCGTGCTGCAGGATGTGCTCACGATCCATGGTCGCCAGTTCCGCGATGCACATCTGATTGTCGCCTCGCCGCCATGTCAAGAGTACAGCTACATGGCGATGCCGTGGGGCCGCGCGAAGCAGATCGCTCGCGAGTACGAGGATGGCACGCGGGATCGAGCGAAACTCACCGCACTATTCGACGCCTGCTTTCGCATCCAGCGCGAGGCAATCGAAGCGGCTGGCCGACACATTCCGCTCATCGTCGAGAATGTGAAAGGTGCGCAAAAGTGGGTTGGCCGATCACGTTGGAATTTCGGCAGCTATCACCTGTGGGGCGATGTGCCGGCGCTGATGCCGATGACGTTCCGAGGATTCAAGTCCTCCGGCCTCAACTGGTCGGATCGCACCAAGCGCGGACAGGATTTCACGCGCGTTGCCGGTGCTCAAGCGGGCATCAAACAGGGAGGGGACCGGTTTGGCCGCAATTGCGAAAGTTCCATACTTCGCCGCACGTCGAGCGAATCGCCACAACGCAAATTCGCCAGCGCCCTGATCGCCAAGATCCCGCTGCCGCTGAGCCAGCACATCGCGCGTGTGTACAAGCCACTGGAGATTGCAGCATGACCATCGACGCCACGCCCTACATGGATATCTGTGCGCAACTGTCGGCCGAGAATGAGGCATTGCGCGCCGAGGTCACGAAACTGGAACGCATGCTGAGCGACGAGCGCGCATGGGTTTACCGCTGGCATTCTACGCTGGCCGCCGAGTCAGCCAAACTGGTCAGGCTGTTACGAGAACCCCCGTTGGATCGCGACGTGAGAGGAGAACAGGAATGAAATTTGTATTCGGCGCCCCAGCGGCAGGGGGTGTGGTGGAGGTGATGGGGTCGTGAACTGGGTCACCATCAAGCGTTTCGAGCAGCTTTCGGGCTACACCGAAAATGCCGTTCGCCTGAAAATTTCCCAGGGCGTCTGGCTGGAGGGTAAGGTATGGCGCAAAGCGCCCGATGGGCGGACGCTGATGAGCATCCGGGGGTACGAAGAATGGGTCGAGGGCCTGGAGTCCGCGCCGCAAGCGCATCGAGCATCCAGGTTGATTTCCGCTACCAGGGAGTCCGCTGCCGGGAGAAGCTGAGCCTCCCGCCTACCCCGAAGAATCTGCGGTACGCCGCGCGCCTCAAGGCGCGGATCGAGCACGAAATCGCGCTCGGCCAATTCGACTATGCCCAGCATTTCCCCGCCAGCCCGCGAGCGAAAAAGCTGGCCCGCAACCGGGGCGCAGTCCATACGATGCGCCAGATCCTCAATGCGTGGCTTGATTCGGTGGAGGCCGAATTGGAGCCAGAAACGTTCGCCGACTACGCCGCCGATGTGCGCAACATCTGGATTCCGCTCTACGGCGACTGGACGGCGGACCAGTTCACCGGCGCCGTGGCGCGCAAGTGGGTGGCCGACCAGTCGTGCAGCCGCAAGCGCATACTCAACAAGCTCACGCCGCTGCGCCAAGCCATCCGCATGGCCGTCTCCGACGGGATCCTGACAGAGGACCCGCTGGCCAAGCTCCAAGTCATCCGCCCCGATGAGGCCGGCGAGGACGATGAGATAGACCCGCTCTCCCCCGCCGAATTCGCCGCCGTCGTGGCGCAGCTCGGCCTGCAAACCGCCAATGCGGTGACATTCTGGGCATGGACCGGCCTGCGTGAGGGCGAATTGATTGCGCTGTCCTGGCCGGACGTCGATCTGGATCAGGGCACGATCCGGATCACCAAGTCAGTCCGTGGGGCGCGCACGAAAGCCCCGAAGACAAAGCAGGGCCGGCGCACGGTCCGCCTCCTCCCGCCTGCCCTGGACGCGCTCAAGCGCCAACAGGCCCATACCCGACTCGCCGGCCGGCAGGTATTTCAAAACCCGTCCTGGCGCCCCAGGGCGGGCTCACGGTGGGCTGAGCCCAAGCCCGGCCCATGGACAGAGAAAGCGCTGCGAAACGCCTGGTGCGCTGGATGCGAGGCTGCTGGCGTGAGATACCGGCCACCAAAGCAGCTCCGACACACGTTCGCCAGTTGGACGCTCTCTGCCGGCGAATCGGTCATGTGGGTGTCACGGATGATGGGTCACGCCAACTCCGCGATCACCCAAACGGTCTACGGTCGGTTCATCCCGGACGCATTCCCGGACGCCGGGGCACGGACCCTCGCCGCGGTAAAATGGGCACGCTGAGGGCACGATGTTCGAATCCGGCCAACGGAATCAACTATCCGCACGTGTTCGATTCCCGCCGCCTCCACCATCCAACTATCGTGCCACCGTAATAAAATCAACAACATGCGGTGGCCTCGAACGTGGACGTATGTCCTGATATGTCTGGATTGGTCTCAGGATGGGCACGATTAAGGCGCGCTCAATCCCGCCCCGCCACACTGTACGAAATAATAGTTGCGTGACCGGTCACGCTCATGTACAGTACACCCATGGTCGATACCGACCTACCGATGCCCCGGCGGTAACCGGGCGTTCCGAAAGGAGCAAAAAAAATGTTCACAGATATCGCACGCGGATGCGGCCAAGACCACCTGATCGAGATCGCCGACCGCCATGGACTGATAGTCGGCTGCTGGATGTCTGGCCAGAACTGGGGCCACAGCCAGCCGGCTTTGGTCGGCGACACCTACTCCATCAAAGACGCGCTCAAAGCCGCTGGCGCGCGCTGGCAGCCTGCCGGCAAGTGCTGGGTGTTTACCGACGACGCGGCGCTCGAAGCTGCCATGACCGGACTGGAGGGCTGAGCCATGATCCAGATCGACACCGGCAACCGCCTCCTGCTGTCCGACGACTCCGGCGTCCTGCGTGACACCGGCCTGGGGCTCACTCAGAAGCGCGACCAGACGGTCGTATACACGCGTGAGGATGCGGGCGGTTACAAAGAGCACCCCATGCCGCACGCTCGATATTCGACCGCCCACGAGCGGCCCTGCAAGCCTGATGGCACGCCCACCGGTGCGGCGGGGGTCGGGCAGCTCGAAACCGATGTCCGGGCGCTCCTCGGATGAGCTGGACCATTGACCTATCGACCTGCGAGGCCCGGCACACGTCGGGTCTCGTGCTGAGGTTCGAGCTGCGGAGCGATGGCGGATGGGATGGTGAGGTGGTAGCCGGGGTCGAATCCATCGATCCTGCCGACGCGCCCAGACTGATGAGGGAGGCTGGCGATGCCTACCGCGAAGCGCTCAAAAACCGCCAGTAACGCCCTGGCCCGAAAACGCCGCGAGCGCGAGCGCAAACGCCGGGAGGGGCTGGTGCGGGTCGAGGTCTGGGTCCGCCCTGAGCACGCCCAGCGGGTGAGAGAGTATGCGGCGGGGATTACCGCCCCTCCGACCTCGCCCGAGCGATAGCGTCCACCAGCCCCTGCCGCGCGGCATCGTTCTCCGCCACCAGCGCGGCGAGTTCGGCCGACGTCACATCCCGGCCCTCAGCCTGGGCGGCTCGAATCAGGAGCGACACCCTCGCCGCCTGTTCGATCAGCTGGAGTAGCAGCCCGATTCCGGCCGCTGCGGTAGTAGCACTCATGATGCACCTCGAAGATAGGACTGGAGCCGCGCCAAGAGCGACGTGGCGAGCTGCAATCGAGCCTCGGCGGTAGCTAGGTCGCCCACGCCAATAGCCAGTCCTGCGGCGTCGAGCGTCTGTCTGGCGGTGTCTGCCACGGTGAGCACGCGCTGGGCGTCGTCGGATGTGATGTCGCCGGCATCTAAGGCCTGAGTCGTGGCCGCGAGTACCGCGGTGTGGGATCCCATGGCATAGGCCAGTCGCTCGCTCAGCGTGTTTGCCGGTGCCAGGCCGAACGACGCGCAGCCGGCCAGCAGCATCAGCAGCGCAAGGGCGCTACACGCCTGAATTTTCTGAGCCATCATCAATCTCCTTTGGAGTGAGCGTCTGCACGTAGCGGATCACCATCGCGGTGATACCGATCAGCGAAAGGACTCGCCCTGCCGCGGTGGGGCCGAGCCAGGACAGTAGGACGTCCGCCTGTGCCTGCACCTCTCCCAGCACAAGCAGCAGGATGCCGCCGGCTACGATGGGGTCAGCCAGGCGGGCCTTCAATTGATTCCAAGTCATTCCCAAACTCCCGTTCGTAAAATTCTCGCCATGCGCCTTGCCCGCGCCGGGGTCTGCTTTGACCACGCCGAGTCCAGCGCCTCTTTCTCCACCGTTACCCAATCACGCCTTTTGATGGCCGCGATCATGCGTTTGAAATTCGCCACGCCGCTGGTGCCGAGCTGGAATGCCATGCAGACGATCGCGCCCTGGCGAACATCATCGAGCGCATCCCACCATTCAAAGCGCGACTCGCACTCGGCGGCGCATTTGTAGATGTCATTGCGCAGCAGGTGCTCGGCTTCCTGGCGCGTAATGCCGCCGCCTCGGCGCTTGTCGATCAGCCTGCCGAAGCCGATTGTCTGGAATTTCAGCGAGTCGAGATAACAGTGCGGCACGAACCCTTCGTCCGACTTCAGTCGCGCGGTTACGTCGGATTCGATGATCATCGCGGCCTCCAGATCCAGCCGAGGATGCACAGGATGACGATGGCGGCGGCGAGGGTCATCTGCGTCTATTCCTGACGTAGTAGATGCCGGCCGCGATCGAGGCGAACGTCGCTGCGATCAGCGACAGTGTGGTGAGTAACTGGTTGACCTGGGCCAGCGAGATACCCCACAGGGCCCAGGATGCGGCCACCGAGACGTCGGCGATGCGCTCGTGATTCAACCCGCTACTTGAGCCTCCATGCTGCAAATTATTGTTAACTCGATATCGAACTTCGCGCCGATGAGGGTGCGCAGCTCGTTCATCGCGGCCTTTGTTTCAGTCATCTTCCACGTTCTGAGCGTGGTTCCACCGCCGTGGATCGTGTCTAAAATCCTGTTTTTCCCGAGCGCCACCGCATTGGCATCCCACCAGTGATCTCCCGCATGCACCAGCGCCAGATACCGACTAGCTTTGCTTCGTGACGGAGGAATATCGTAGGGCTGGTGATAGACTCCGAGCGACGGGGAGACCAATGCATAACACTGCTCGCCATTGGGTCGCTGATGCTGGCGCAGACGATAGGCGCCGGACGGCAGACAGTCCGCGGCTTCGAGGGTATGGAACTTGCGCCCAGCCACCTCTAGGATGCCCAGCCACGAATCGCTATGCGGGGTGTCTCTAGTGAGTGTCAGTTGCAATGTGCGCTGGGGCCTCCTTGGAGGGGAAAGTACCGAGATTCACTGAGCCATGTCCAATTTTCGATAGGGGAACAAGATGGAAGAACAGCGTCAGAGGGTGACGATCGACAGCATCGACATCGGATTCATTCCGCTGGTCGGCTTGATGGTGAAGATCGTGCTCGCATCTATCCCGGCAGCACTCATCGTGACAGCCATCATCATCGCGGCCATGGTGCTTTCTGCTGGCATGGCGGGATTCTTCTCATAACAAATCCTCAGCGGAGAACCAAAAATGGACTGCACAATTGCCGCTCTCATCGCCTGCTTCAGCTGGTCCGGACTGTACCTCGATACCAGCGCTCAATATCTCGAATCAAACGACCGTCGTTACACCGAGAGCTTCTATGGCGATACGCTGTTCGTGATGCCTGAAAACGGCAATGATCCGTACATTCAGCGAACCGCTGTCCGCCAACTCGACTCCCCATCGAGGCGCATCGACAATCCCTATGTCACACTCGCGCTGGGATATGAGATCAACTTCGCCCAGGTCCGCATCGACGCGAGCGTGTTTCGCCAAGAAAGCGCCTCGTCAACCGATGATGCTGAAAATGGAATTTCACTCAAGGTGCGCTGGTTTCCCTTTCGCCGTTGATGACTGCTCGTAACTGCGCTATTTCGTCATCGATCGTCTTCAGCGCCGGGTCTGATGCGGCAAGCAGCTCACGCACCCGACGAGCCTGACGGCGCTCGAGATCATCGATGCGAGATTGAGCCTCAAGACGCAGGCGCTCACGCTCAATAACGTCCGGGCGCTTAATCCAGCGCCTAGCGTCAACATCCCACACGTGCTCTGCGTCGGGCTGCGGAGGCTGGTAGTCAACGATCTCCCCTGTCGAAAGGTCGACTCTCTGTGACATCGGATCGGTGACCCAGTAGATCGGCGCATAACCCTCCGGCGTGTTGGCGGTCACGAATTTGGCGAAATCTGGACATGACGCTTTTAGCTCATTGGGCATGATCTCGCCGCTGCCCAGGTCATAGAAATGCACGCTATTCATCGCTTGATGAACTCCACCTGTATGCGCATCGGTTCCTCCCAGGTTTCGAAGACGGAGTTCGCCGAACAGCTTTTTCTAAGCCCAGCCCGGTAACTCACGCCGGAGCTAACAGAGAATTGGTCCTGAATCGTGCAGGGCGTGATCGACTGCGTCAATGTGACGCGAGCATTAGAAGCGCCGACATTTATTCCACCGGAGGACACATTCTGCAGGTATGGATACACCGTTGTTACGCTGTTGGTTCCTGCGCTGGCTCTAAAAACCCCAGTGATAATAAACGATCCATCCGTGGTCAGATTGTTCGTGAATAGCGTAGTTCCTCCGGCGCTCGTCAAGAGTTCTCCGCCCGCGTCCCTGATTAAATTCAGGTCTGCGTATGACCCGACCGCAGAGTAGGGGGCGAACCCGGAGATCCTACCGGCGCCCGTAATAAACAGCTCCGTCGCCGCATCCTCCTCCATCTGAGAGGTGTACACAGTCGGAAGAAATGGCCCATTGACTGCTGGAAGCGCAGCAGTGCTTGGGGAGTTGTAGTCGCCAGATGAGAGGTCAGTCCAGTCGCCAGACTGCTCCTCCGCGAACACGCAGTCCATCGACCCATCTGTATTCATGTCGATGCCGACCGCACGAAATGTTTTCGATGACCAGCCAAGGTGATCGAAAACAATGACGCCCGTATCCCACAGCGCGATATTCTGGAATCGCGGCGGCAGTCGGCCGATAACCATGATCTGATTGCGCGACTGACGAAGCAGAAACTCTGCTTTTCTCTGCGCCTCGAATTCGTTGTCACAAAGAAGCTGCTCGATTTCCGCCTCGATATTCTCGCCACCGTCTGCGGCGCGATACGTGGTATTAAATCGTGGATTACACTCGACGCGCTGGTATTCTCGCTCCCGGTCGACGTACCAGCATTTCATATGGTTGAAGCGCTTCTCCCTGCCCTGCTCGAAGCGAATCGACAGGCCGCTCACCCAATCCGTTTTCTGAATTGCGAACGTCGGTGTCTGCCACGATCCGGCATACATCCGCCATCGGCCATCGCTGAAAATGACTCGTCCAAGCATCGCATCCGTCAGCGCCTTCACGTTCTCGGTGAATTCCTCGGCGGCGAAAATGACGCCATTGCACGTATAGCGCGGCTGCACGCCGGAGGGAACCGATACGGACACATCGCAGTACGTCGCTGCCGTGGATACCGAGGCCCAATCGATTTCGCTCGCCTCGTACTCCCCGCCATAGCTCGCCATCAGGTAATCGGCCAGGCACAAAGCGGGGTTCGCCGTCCACGCGATATAGCTGGCGTTGGTCGGGTTGGCCCCAGGGCTGGTATCCAGGCGCGGGTCGTAGCAACGTTTACCCTGATACGTGAACGTGATCGTCGGGATCGACTGGTAGATCTCCTGGTTGAACTTGAACTGGATCGCGGCCTTCGCAATTCCTCGCGCTCGTGCATTGCCGAACGCGGTCGAGTCAACGCCGATTAGAATTCGGTCCGCGCTGTCTGTGGCCGTGCCGCGATAATGCCGAATCCAGGCATGTTCTCGAAACGGCCCGCTGTTTACCTTGCCGTCTGCAGTGCTGAATGACATCGGTCCGATCTGCGCGTTGGTGATCGTGTCGATATCAAAGTGCGTGTAGTTGTACGAGTCGATCTCGTGCCCGGCCAGGGTGAGCACCTTGTGCAGAAAGGCGTTATCCGATCCACTGGTGATCGGCGGTATCGTCTCCATCCCCCCGGTCCTGACTCGCCCGTATGCGATGCGCACGCTGGCGCCGGAGTCGTAATAGTTGATCTCCGTTCCTGTGCCGAGACCTGCGCTGCGGGGCTTTGGCGCCAGCAGTTGCGATGCGCGATTTAGTAGGTACGTGGCGGCGGCGTAGACAAACACGTTAGCAACAAAGGTTGCGACCGCCGCGCTTGCGCCAGCAGCAACCAGGAACGACCCAACTGCAGCAACCGCGGCCTGGGGCATTACTGGATCCTCCAGCCATGCTTTACGTGTAAGAACGGCACTCTCTGCAGCCCAGACGCGGCGGGCGAGATGAACTGACAGCCATCGTGCACGCAGATGAATTCCCGGCCCGCATCATCGACAGCCAACGCCACATCTCCCTGCCCTAGCAGCGGCCACGGCACGGGATCGCCGAGAACGCGGTGCGCGCACGTATCAAGATCGGTGCCTATCGCCTGCGACGCGTCCTGCTCGCTCGCCCACTCGCCAAACTCTTTAAACACACCGTCAGATACCTTCTCAGTCAAGATTGCATCCGCGCAGGCCATGGCGAATGTCACGCAGTCGTGCGAGCCCCACATGAACGGCTTGGTCAGCGAATCCTCGATGACGCTCCAAAACATCGTCTGCCAATTTTCCTGCCTCATACCGGCAACCCCATCCATCCTATAGGCGGCCTTGGCATGACTCCGCTCAACGGCGCCAGGTTGTATCGAACGTTGCTACTCAGCCCCCAGCTTGCCTTGGTTAGCGGAATGCGCGTGACGTAATCGAAAAACGTGTCTCCGCTTTGATTGAATGCGGACCACAGCGTCTCTCGGGTGAAATACTGTGCCGATACCCTGCGCTTCAGCCTCGACTCCACCTCGATCTCGAAATAGTCCCCACGGCTCTGATCGCCGAGCTTCATCTCGACCGTGTTGATTCGCCCGGTGAACAGCATCTCGGCGCTGGAGACAATGGTCTGAGAGTCGGTAAGGAAGGTCCTATAGATTCGCACCGGCTTATTGAACATCGACTCGCTGAGCACGTCCTGAATCTGCGTCGTGCTCACCGCCGCGAACCACATCCTGACCGCGCGTGGGAAAATGTCGGCGTCTTCCTGTATTTTCTCGATGCCGCCAAGATGACCAATCGGCGAGTAGGTGTTGCCGTTGAACCGAATGAACGTCGTTCCATTGCAGGCGCGCGTCATGCCCGTGGACAGCGAGTCGACCTCGCACATCAGCCGGTACTGAACGGTCGGCAGCTGCGAGATTGACGTAACGGCGGCGCTGATATTCCTAGTCATAAATGTGCTCTAGGTCATAGGTCACGATGGCCTGCGTGCCGAATTGATTGTCGATCTTGATGTTGGACACCAGGAACTTGCCCATCGGATCGGTCAGGATGACCGGATCGTTATCCGCCGGAGGCCTCACCAGGTCGGGCTCGAATTGCAGGTATCCAAGCCCCGCGGCGTCGGAGTTCAGCGCGGCGGTGCACTGCTTCAACTCGCCGTTGACCTCGAAGAAGTCGCCGGCCAGCAAGATCCCGCTGGTGCTCGCGGGCAGGCCCTTGAGGTTGAGCGCAGAGCCGGTCTGTGAGGCACCTGCGGTTACAACTGTTTCGGTATGCGTCGGAAACATCGGCACGGATGATTGAGCGTATGCAGCGTCATCGACGTAGATTCCACTGGTTCCATCCCCGGTGTAGCTCGATACGCCGCCATTGGCGACTCCAATCGCCAGCAGATTCGTTGTCGTGATTGACGATGGGATTCGAGCAACAAGGGAAACTCGAAACCACCCGTTGCCGACATTGGTAACGGATGCGCGAGCATTTGAGATGCTGCCCACATTCGACGGGCCGCCGATAATTGCGCCCGTAGCCAGATCGACGATGACCAGGCTGAAGTTCGTCCCAGACTCTCCGATCTGCACGTATCCTTGACTTCGAGAATTCGCCTTCAGGTGAACCACGCCACACCAATCCTGATCCGTCGCGGGCTTCGTCGCGAACTGAGATACGTAGTGCGTGCTGCTTGCGGTGCTATCCTCTATGAGGCTGTCTGCGGTGACGGTTCCGTAAGGCCCCTGAGTCGCCTCTGGGGTTATAGTGCTGCGCACCTTTGACCAAGCCGAGTTGCTGAAATCATTGGAGCGGATCAAACGATTGGGTCCGTTATCTACGAGCGCGCAGCGGCTCACACTCGTATATGGGAAATCCATATAGTCCCCGGACGCGCGATTAACGGCATTATCAAAGATCGAATAAAACAGTGGCGTTGATGCCGGAACTACTGCGGAAGAAACCAACCCACCAGAGGTTATAGTGCCGGTTTCCAGCACTTCAGTGCCCCCGGTTGTCGTCCCGAGCCGGATTCGACATGCCACGCCACCCCTGCCAGAAAGGGCCATCAGTCGCGCTGCATACGGAGCGTATGCGGATACCACAAATGAGGTATTGTTCCTCGCAACGCGTCCAGTAGTTGGCTCGCCTCGCACAAGCCTCAGCACTCTATCTGCAACCGATATCGTGCTCGATCCCGAAGCGTCCCATCCTGTCGTCCCATCCGCGAACGTATTGTTCGTCAGCAGTTCCGACCCAAGCCCCGCCCCTCTGCGCGCGAAATGCACCTGCGTTCGCACGGCGTTGTAGCGCCCGCGAGTCGCACTGAGAACCGCTAACAGCCGCGCCTTCTCTTCCCCTCGCACCGTATGTCGGCGAGACAGCTTCAACCTCAAGCCGCCGTAGCTCTGGCGCTGCGTCAGCCCTGGCGCGAACTGCGCGGTAAAGACGCTTGAGCCCTCATCGAGCCATTCCTGCGATTCTTCCTCGGGGATAATCCACGGCGGGATCATTTGCTCAGCCATGCACCGGCACTCCGCTGCGGGTCAGTACACGCACGAACTCTGCTTGCTGCTGCGAGGTGCGCGTCTCCACATACTCCATCATTTCACGGCGTGTCTGGTCGGGGTTCTCGCGCTCGATGATGTTGAACGTATTGACGGGAGCAAAGTTGATGCTCTGCCCGCCGCCGAAGGCCATCTGCCGGGCGTTGATGACCTTGCCTCGGCCAGTGACGATTTCCGGGCCGTTCTCGCCGACAATCTGCGGGCCATCGAAATTGCCGCCGCCCGCCTTGAATCCGAACATGCCGGCAAGCCCGGCAATGAGCCCACCGCCAGAACTGCCGCCCGATGCCGTCATGCCCTTGAGCGCGTTCTTGATGCCGCTGGTGAGGATCGCGGAGAGGATATCAGCCAGCGCCCTGCGAGCGATATCCAGCAATGATTTCCACGAGATATTCCACTCGTAGAGCGCATCCGACATCGTTTGCTGAATGCTCTGGCCGACGCCCTGCCACACGCCCTTCATGAACTCACCCATCTCGGTCGTCTCCTGGATGATGGGCTTGTACAGATTGCGGATGGCCTCGATGTCGATTTCCGGCAGCAGTTCATCCAGCCCTTCGGACAGTCGCGCGCTGTGCTGCTCGTCGGAAATCAGACCCTCGGAGCGCAACGCGACCAGCGCCTCTTTCAGTTCGCGGAAGCTGTCCAGCTGGCGCTCGACTTCCGTTCGTGTCGCTTCCGACATGCGCTGCAGATGCGCTGGAACATCATCGGCAATCCGCTTGATATCGATGCGCACACCCTCGACCGGGCTGACTGCATCGCCTGGCGTGGCCCGCGGCGGCCTACCACGCCTGGGTCCGCCGCCGCGGGTGTATTGCTCCTCCTCTTTGCCGTCCAGAAAGTCATCAATCATCCCAGGGATGCGCAGCGGCGAGAGCTTGGTGAGCAGGTCCACCACCCGCGCCACTCTCGGGTATCGGTCGGCAATATCATCGAGCCCCGAGCGGAATCGGGAGAAGAAGCTCTCAATGTCGCTGGTCAGCTTCGGGATGGCCCTGATCGCCTCGGCGAGCTTGCCAATGGCGTTGGAGAGTCGATTCGTCGTGCCGGTCGCCTCGAAGATGGCGCCGGTAGCCACCTTCATCTCGTTTCGCAGCACCGTCATGGACTGACCGACCGTGGGCGTCAGCTGCCGGAATTCCTCATTCAGCCGGCCGGTCTGCGAAATGAGCGCGCGGAGCACCTGCTCGGAGGTCAGCTTGCCTTCCGCGCCCAGGGCGCGTAATTCCCCGGTCGTGCGGCCCATCCCGTCGGCGATGGCCTCGGCGACGCGCGGCATCTGCTCCAGCACGGAGTTCAGTTCATCGCCACGCAGCGTTCCAGAAGCGAGCGCTTGGGAGAGCTGAATCATGCCGGCCTCGGCCGAGGCTGCGGAGCTGCCGGAAATCTGGATGGCCTGGCCAACGGCTTTCGTGACGCGCAGCATGTCGCTCTGAGAGGCGCCTAATTCCTTGGCTGATCTGGCGACCCGCGCGTACAGTTCACCCACCGAGCCGACGTTCTGCCGCGTATCGCGGGCCAGATCGATGATCTGCGACTGGACCCGGATCAGGTCTTCCTCGCTGCGCGTGACCAGCCGCAGCTTACTCTCCAGCATGGTCATCTCATCAGCCGCAACGATGGCGCTGCGAGACAGCTGGATGAACGTGGCCACGCCTGCGACCGCGGTCAGCCCGCGAAGCGCCGCCGTGACTCGTGTGGCGGTCTGACGTAACCCGCCCAGGTCTTTCTGGACCTGCTTGACCGGGGCGCCGGTTTGGTTCTTCGCGCGAAGCAGGACTTCGATGACGTTAGCGATCGCTCGATCCTCCTGCTTTTATGACCTGATCGGAAATCATGTCAAACACCGCCACCGTGATTGCAGGTTGCTCCAGCAGGCACTTGCCATCCGGCCAGCACAGCCGCATTGGCCCGGAGAATCCGCCTGTGTAGCAACCATTCCACAACTCCAGCCACGCACTGCAGCTCAGCCCAGCAATCCACACGCGCCACTCATCGGGCGGCGCCTTGCCTTCGATCAGGAGGCGGAAGGCTCGCTGGGCGGCGAAGGGGGGCGCGCGGACTGCACCAGCTTTCGGCCAATCTCCATCGCCAGTTCCAGGAAATACGCCTTGCCGCACACCTCCTCGATGCTCACCGCAGAACCATCTGCCGCTTTCGGCCCGCTGAAATCCGTGAGGTATCGCGGGACGATGGAGGCCAGCACTTTCGCGGCGTCCTCATCCGTCGATACATCCGTTCCTTGTAAGGTCAGCAGATCCGCGAGGCTCATCTGCTCCAGCGAGCCAGTGACAGGCTCGCCTTCAAACATCAGATCCAGGGGCGTTGCTCGAACATAGGCAGACATGATTCCTCCTTAGAAGCCGGCAGACCACGACGACATCTGCGTGAACTGCACATCGTAATTGCTAGTTGGGTCCAGAACACCCCGACCCGTGAATGACACCGCCACCTCTCCGGGGCCAGTCGCCGAGGGTTTGAACTCGGTGATCTTCAACTGCGGAATGTCGATGGTGAACGTATCGAAGTACCCGGACTGAATCGCCGCCTGGGTATTGATCGCCGTGAGCAACAACCTGGCGGCGGTCTCTGCGGCAAAGTTGTTCAGCATATCTCGGTCGGTCATGTAAAACGTGCCGTTCACCGTCACCTCACGGAATCCCGAACGGGTGAACTTGAACGGCGCCAGGGAGGCGTTCAGCGCGTTCAGCGGCTCAATGCTCTCGTTCACCGTGACCGTGATTTCCGAGAAATTCGAGACGCCAGAACCGCCATAGCTGACGCTCGACACATTCCAAGGGAACAGTCGACCGACGTCCGAGGCCGCGGGAATGACGCTCATCGAGCCCACGCCGTTGGGCGAGCGAGTGCCGCCGACAGCGGTCAGCGTGCCGCGCAGGAACGCCCCAGCGCCGAACACGAACGACAATTGGCCGAACTGGCAATCGTAGAACTGCTCCGCTGAGCTCGCATCAGAGAACTGCTTGTAGACCGTCCAGGGCGCCTTGACGAAGAACGAACTGAAGTCCGTTGTATTTGGCAGGAAGGTCCGGGCACTCACGCTGCCCGAGGTGACGGTCGCCGGTGAGTCGTTGATCGCCGCGGCAAGCGCGGCCCCGAGATTTCGAGGCGTGACCTCGAATTCGATTGTGCCCGCGATGTTTCTTGGGCCCGAGTACGAAGCGCCCTGCGAGAATCGCCCGGTGAGGTTCTCGGAGATCAGCTCCTCGGCCTCCAGTCCGACGCTCTCAGAGACGAATGCAAGGCCGTGGTAGGAAGTCGCCACAGAGACCGCTGTTCCTGCGGTGGACTGACGGGCGATGCCAAATTTAACTTGTGCGCCGTATGACAACCGTTTCTGGAAGCCTCCTATTGAGCCGTGACCGGGATTACCCCGGTGAAATCGATTCTGGCCATCTGCATATACACCCCGTCCGATTCCTCGTAGCTCTCGTGACTGACCGAGAATTCATCCAGGGTCTGCACTGTGCCCTTCAACGATGGGTCAGATAGTAAAACAGCGATGACCTTTTGCAGTAATTCTTCCAGCCGGTCCTCGCACTCCGTCCCGCTGGTCAGGTCCGTTTCCTGCACCAGCAGGAACAGCCGGATAAGCTGGTTGCGGTAGCCGGCGCCCATACCCAGAGCGCGCGAGGGATAGTCGATGCGGTCCCGGTACACCCCGACCCAGCCATGCGTTGTCGGGCTCATTCTGGGCTCGCAGGAGCGCTCCACCTCCACCCCTGCGGCGCCAACGTCAGGGGCATCCCTGAGCATCTCCAACACCGCCTGCGTTACCGTGGCGACGTTCGTGGGCATAATCATGTGTTGGCGACCTGCGATTGGCGCTTGACGTACAGCCCATAGACCTTCAGCCCGATCTTGAGCACGTTGCGCCGATCGGGCAGCAGCCTACGCTGAGGCATCCGATTCGTGCCGAAATGATGATATTTCGAGTACGACAACTCATTGCCCACCCCGGCATTGTCGGCGGAGTAAAACTGCGTGAAATTCGACCGTAGCGCCCCGGTTCTGACCAACATCTGCTGCTTGCCGATGCGTGCCTTTTCCTTGACGGTGCGCGGATGAAGCGGCGCCCATCCGCCCTGCATCGCGCCCTTGGCGTTGAAATTGCGCAGTGTCCAGCCGTACAGCGCAATGGAGGCCCGCCGATTCGCGGGCGTCGGGTCCTGCATCGCGCGAGCGAATCGCTCGAGCTTGCGATCCATGGCCGCCAGCTGGCGCTCGTTCACCTCGGCCTTCATGTCGATCATCGCTGGTCCTCGGTGTCGCTGATCTGCTCGTCATCCACCCGCCAGCGCACCTCATCGTCCATGCCGAACGCGCTGTGGTAGCTATTTGACGCCCAGGCGTAGTTTCCGGTGCCGGAAATCACCCCGGCGCTGTTGGTCAGTGCCATCGAGCCGTTGAGGATCGATTCAAACCGAGCGTCGATGTATTTCTTGATCTGCTCCGAGCCTTTTTGGCGGATCGTGGCCTTGTAGTAGGCCAGATCAATGCACAGGTCCTGCACCAGATACGGCGCCGGGGAAAACGGCACTGTGTACTTCACCGCTAGTCGCGCATCGACCTCAGCCTCGGCCTGGGGCACGAACGAGGCGTTGGCCTGGGAGGCGTCCGGCCCTTTGGCGAAATCGGAGTACCGCCCCGTCACATCCGCCCAATCGATATAGCGGCCCATCAGTCCACCTCCACGGCTTTGACCTCGACCAGCGCAAAACGCCGGTAGGTGTTGGCGTTGATGATCGCTCCCCACTCGTTGACCAGCCATTGTGCGGAGTTCGGCAAGGCGAGATCGGCGAACAGATGGCCGTTGCCGGAATTGATTGCCGTGACCGAGTTGACCACCGTGTGGTCGCGGTTCCGAAGGCAAGCGTACGCATTGGTGATCGTCGCCCCTGAGCAGACGAACGTCGCCCGCAGTGTCGAGCCGACGTACTCGGTAATGATGGGCGGTCTGCTCAAGTCGCGTAGCCTCCAAGCTTGATCCGAGGCTGGTCAAAGCCAATCACAATCGCTGGCGACACCGTTGTCGGCGCCGTAACCAATGATGACAACGAATCTTCTACCGACAGTGCCTCGCTAAGCAAAATAAAGCGCTGCAACTGCGATACGGATTCATCAAACAGTTGCAACGCCGAGACGGCCTGCCGGGTGTACAGCACCACTCGTTCGATTTCATCAGTGGTAAGGACGGCGCTGGTGCCCATAGCGAATCGATCCAGCCAGAATACCGCCTGATCTGAAGTGGTGATTTCGCTCGTCAGCGCGCGATTGATGACATTCTGACCAATGATACTGGCTAGCGTTTCATCGCTGATTGAAAGGTCATCGCCCAAGAGCCTGCGGAACACCAGCCTCGCAAGGCTCTCATCGTCAAGCGCAATACTGTCTTCCGCCAGGAGGTTGGTATTGATGTAGGTCTCAAGCCCGGGCTCGCTGATAACGATGGCGTCCTGAACGATTCTGCCGCGTAGTGCAGAGGTCATGACCTCGTCCGTCAGAGCAACCGCGCTCTCCAGAATCCGGGCAAGCACCACATTGCCGATGATGGACGACAGCGCCTCGTCGGAAATATCGATGCTCGACTGCGCTATACGGATTCGGTTGAAAAAATGCGACACATCGTCGTCAACAGAGAGTTGATCATCGACCAGTATGGCGTAGGTCGCGCTGATGACAAGATCGCCCTCGGTGACTGCAATCTGATCGTCCTGCCTGCGGTTCAGCAACGCATACGGAAGCGGCTGATCGCTAATATCGAGCGTATCTTCGAGGGTTTCGGTGGACACGGTTCCGCCACCGCCGGCGGCGTTTCTGATGATGATCCCCGACACCGCGGGGAAGTCCCCTGAGGTGACGGTGAACACGGCGGCTCCCGGCGTGGTTATCTCGCCCACGGACGCATCGTTTTGGTTGAATACGCCGCTACTCAGGATCTCACCGGTCAGCGTGACGCCATCGGTGCCGTACACGCATCCGACACCGACCGCGATGTCTCCGGTGGCGATGGTTCCCGCTGTCGGAGTGCTGACCGTGACGTTGTTTGAACCGCTTGATACCGACCCAAGCGAAGACACCGGAGTGCCAGCAACATCAACAGCATTGAACACCGCCCAAAAGAGGTGCGCGCCTTCATCGATCGCGCTCGCATGGTCAAACACCAGTGTCCGCGTCCCGGTGGGCGGATTGGCCAGATACCAGATACCGGTCTGCTCTGCGGCATATGTCGTCACGCGGCTGGAAAGCGTTAGCGCATTCCCGCCAAGCGTCACGGCAGTCGGTGCCGGCGCGCCTGTGTCGTACAAGGCAACGCAGAGCACGAATAGCGTTGCGGAGCCATCGATAGAAATATCCTGCGATAGCGGGTCCGCGCTTGATTGGATGACAGACCAGTTTCCGATTCGCGATGCCATGACTAAATATCTAGCGTCACCAGTTCGACATGCTCAGCTGCTGCGCCAGATCCCTGCGGGCCGAGAACTATTGCGTAATGCGTGTCGCCTGCCTGAAGGCCCGCGGTGTTCACGCGCGCACGAATCTGTGATGTGCTCCACGATGTGGACGGTTGAATAGCCCGACGCGAAGCTGCAGCGAAGGTCGCGGCATTGCAGATCACCACCCGCTGCAAGGTGTTATCGACAAACGCGACATCCGTGTACGAAACGCATCCTGGATTGGATGGGTATCCATCGCCGGCATCGAGCGCCCAATAGTTCTGCAAGCGCACCCCGACGCGAGCGCCACCCGTTACCGCTGACCCTAATTTTGACGCCTCGCAGATCAGAATATGGTCGTGCCAATTCCGGTAGATTGAATTCGATGCCGTCGCTTTGAATTCAACCTCAAAATGAACCCATTGGTTGTACGGGAGGTCGTAGTCAACGGCGGGGCCGATGTCGATGTCAGAGACGTAGTGCCACGGCGGATCGGGCCCGTGCTCGCCAGCACCTACCGCGCCTCGCCAGACCTCGTTTCCCGCCTCGAGGTTGTTGTCAAGACCATCAGTGCCGACGCCATACAGGTGCCATGCTTTGTGATTGCGCGAGCGCCCTGCCACAGGTTCCGTATAGGAGTAATAATCGAAATAGAACGTCTCCGACCCGCCTTGCACATCTCGATAGATCGAGCCATTGCCAGAGAACGCATCCGTGTGGTTCGACGCCGCGCAACGCGATCCCTTAACCGACCGGGCATTGCTTCGAAGTACAAACCCTTGCGAGCCTGGTGCGCCTCCAGTTCTAGACAGCCATGATCCAATGGTCGCTACATTGTTGTTAATCTCATCGCCAATCGCGCCATGCTCGAACTCGTCATAGACCAAGGGTGTTCCCGATCCCTTGGCGGTGAATGAGCCGTTCAGCACAAGCTCATCACCATCCGCAAGCGAACCACCAGTCGCAGCTGCAATGGGAGAGTTGCGAGTTACGAGTACGCGCGTCATGAGTACGGGCTCAGTGAGGACCACTGCGGATACCCGCCGCCAACCAGGAGAGTTCCCGGGCAGTTACCGATGGCATCTGCAAGCGCAGTCCCGGCGCTATCATTACACGGCCACAGCGATTGACCGCCGCTAACGCCGGCGCCCCACGGCTCAGTAGGAACAGAGATCGTCGATCCCACCGAAGGAATGACGTTGCGCAACAGGATGTCGGACATCCCGCCGTAGTATGACGGATAACTGCCTATAGCTGCATCGTGCTTCTCGACGCCGAGAATGAGATAGCCATCCCATCCGCTGTTTCCAGTACTTGGGCAACTTAAGTCGCCTGCCGGCCCACTGCTATCGTTTATCTCGCGTACGCCGTGCACATAGACCTGAACGTTTCCGGTCGCCACTGCTCGCTGGAAACGAATATGACGCCATCCCGCGCCGAGAATACTCGTGCTGGTTGCATATGTTCTAGTTGTGCCTCCAACATTCAGGCCCACGGTTACTCGCCCATCGCCAAGACTCATCCCCCACGCACGAGGTAGCCCGAATCGGTCGCGGTCAAAGAAGATATTGCCGTCGATCCAGTTGTAGTTGCTGCCGCCTGTGATCGCGCCCGCTGTGTTAGATGCTGATGCGTTGAGCCAAATATCAACGCACATGTCCTCTGCTCCGATATTCGCAGAGCGCCCGTCCGAGTCAGCCAGGATCGCGACCCGGTCAACATCATCGCCGGTTGCGCCCAGGTTGCCGTTAAACCAAATCGACCCGAGCGTAACAGAGGATGCAGACGGCACCCGGTTCCTGATGGCGCGAACGATAGTCATCGCTCATCAGCTTGAATGCGCCAGATCATGCGATCCCACGCGCACCCGGACAGTGAGGTTCAGGAAGTCGCTGTTGCCGAGCGTGACGCCCAGGCCATTGACGCGGTTCATCGTGAAGCTTGTGGCCAGTGAGCTCACGCCAATCGTCAATCCTGCGCAGTTGAGCGTCACCGACGTGATGGAGTCCGCCGCGCCGGCCCACGTCGCTACGCCGAAGAACCACTCTCTGGACTGCGCTTGCGCGATCATCGATTTGCGCGAAACCTCGCCAAAGCTCGACTGCGAATCGGACAGCGCCGGAGCCGCCGATGCACTGCCAACCACAATCGCATTCACCACGCCTGCGGCCGAGTTCACCGCCATGGCGGCCAGTCGGTTCAGGCCCGCCGCGGTGACGGTGTTGCGCAGAGTTTTTATTTCCACTCTTCCATCCGCGCGCACCACCTTCACATCAAAATATCCCTCGACCGGGATATGCGATTGCATGTCGATCGTCCCGTTGAGGACGCCCCATGCTTTACGGACGCGATCAGAGATACTTCGATTCATAGTGCCGGGTGGCCTCCTGTTCGAGCTTGCGCATTAATTTGGTGTAGTCATCGATCGAAAGAAACCGCCCCTTGAACTGCGTGTTGCAGGCCAGATCGGGCGCGGATTGCTTGGCCATGGCGAGGGATATTTCTGCCTCTAACCCCTCGCCAAGCGTCTCAACGCAGTGGGAGTAGAACCGCAGCGAGTCGATGCACATGCGCAGCGGGTCTTTCTCCAGGATCTGGCGCCACAACTCGACGCCCTCCAAGGCCCGTTCCTGCTGCCCTTCCAGCACCCGGCCCGCGGTCTGCTCGTGCTCGAACATCAGCCCCTGCGCGATGTCACGCAGCCACAGGAAGCGATTCAGGCCACGCTCGGGATACCGCTCGATGTCCTTTTTCAGCAGCGGCAGATTGCGGATGTAGCGTTTACGCCGGGTTTCCTCATCGACGTAGCCGTTGTGCAGGAACTTCACATCATGACGCATGGCTGCGCGAGGGATTGCCTTGCCGGGTGCAATCTCTGGATGCTCATGAACGAGCCCGTAGAACTTGATGCCCTTGCCATTCCGAAATAGACGGCACGGAAAATCCGTGGTCAACACCTGATCGGGATCGGCGGAATAGTGAATCTGCGGGAAGCCGTAGGCGTCATGGTGCGAGGGTCGCAAGTATTTCCACAGGTTCCACGGATTGTGGACCTCCTCATCGGCGTCACACCACAGAATCCAGTCTCCACACGCCGCCTCGACGGTGAGGTTGCGCGCCGCATCGAAGCCTGCCTCCAGTGCAGGCAAGCCATCGATGACCTTGACCGGCTTCCAGCGGTAGTCCGCCTCGATCTGCGCGATCACCTCACGGGTGCGGTCCTTCGTCTTCGGATCGACCGCGATCACCAACTCATCCACCCAATCGATGAACGACTCGACGCATTTTCTCAGCGTCTTCTCGCCGTCCTTGACGATCAGGCAGGCGGATAGGGTTTCTCGCGGCGCCAGTTGGGCGCGCTTGCGTTCCAGGTCGATCTCGGCGAACGGCTCATTGGGCCGAACCGCCCACAGCCACGAGCCCACCACTTTCCCGGTGCGGTCATTGCCGGCGGGCGCATACAGAATCTGCGTCGCATTCCGCCCGCACATTTCCACGATATCCTGCCGCTCGAAGTGATGCAGATGCTCGCGCGCCTCACGGAAGCTCTCGGTGCCCTGCCATTCCCAGCGACCGTAGGGGGTGGTAATGATCAGCACACCGCCGGGCTTGAGGACTGAGCGAAACTGCTCCAGCAGCGCTTGGTAGTCCGGCACGTGCTCGATCACCTCGCCTGCAATGATCACGTCGAACAGGTCTCGGTGCGCTTTCTTGGCAATCGCCGCGTTGCCGCCGTACTGGAGCGAGTTTTCGTCGTACACCAGCGGGCACAGGATAGAGATGTCCTCGAACACCTCCTGCCCACCCAAGCGCATCTCGACATTGGTGATTTGGTCACGGATCGCCCATTTCGCCGCCGCGGCAATGGCGCGCTCGGAGACATCCACGCCGGTAAAGCGGCAGTCTGGGAATGCTTGCGCCAGCGGCATCATGTAGTGTCCGTGCGCGCATCCGTAGTCGAGCACGCGCAGGCTGTCGCCGGCTCGCTCGATCTCCTGATGCACGAGCTGGTAGACGCCCTGAAAGCGGGTGGAGCGGGTCACATCCTCGCCGATCACCTGCGACTCATGGTCGTCGTAGTAGACGCCCTGGTGCTTGTCGTAGTGGGATTTGTACGCTTGTGGAGATTCTGCGAACCGATACAGCTCGTCAATCTCATCGGCGGCACGCGAGACGATCGCATCGTCGAAGCCGCACGCGATCTCCGAGAGAACATCGCTGTGCTCGATGCAGTGGCGGTAAATGGCTGCCGTGGAGCCCTGCCTGCGCTCGAAGCATTCGGCAATGACTGACTCCAGGCGATCGACGGCGGCAGACCATGTACGGGTCTGGGCGGCGGCGAGTTGCAATGCCTTGTCCGCGGTCTTGCCGGCAGCGATGTACGCCACGAACGCATCTTCGTCTGCGCGCCCGTCCTTCAGCGGCAGCAGCACGGTCCCGCTGTCCTCGCAGGTCTCAGCCAGCGCGCCACAGTCGCTCGTGAGCATCGGCAGGCCCGCGTGCATGGCCTCCATGGCCGTGATGCAGGACACCTCCTCGAATTCGGTCGGGTAGCACAGTAGGTCGCAGGACTTCTGCAGTGCGGCCAATTGCGGTTTGGTCAGCGCGCCAAGCCAGGTCACATTCGGCAGCGCCTGCGCGCATTGCTGCAGGTAGGCGTAATAGCCCGCCATCGGGCCGGTGGTGTTGTCGTAGCCGCAGACCAGCAGATGTGCGTTGGTATCGACCAGGCGCTCCATGATGCCGCCAGGGCGAACCAGATGCTCCAGGCCGCGCTCTGGGCGGGACTGGTAGAGCATCGTAAATTTACCGTCAACCGGCAGTGGCGCCGCATCGACCGTGTACAGCTCGGGATCTACGCCATTGGGCACGACGCGCACAAACTCGGGATCGAATCCGTACACCTCACAGACTTGGTGCTTGTGCCACTCGCTTACGCACGTCACCGCATCAACCTGCCACATATTGTGATTGGCCACGCCGCTGGAGCGATACAACGCCAGGTCGTGCAGCTGCCAGAGGTTGATCTTGCTGGCAAACTGGTTGTGGAACGCCTGCGGGTGGCGCTGAATGATCAGCACGTCATGCGGGGTATTGCGGGCGTAGAACTCGAAGCGATCCCCCAGCGGCGCGGATTCCTGCGGGGTGCCTGCATAGCAGTAGTTGACGCCATCCCAGTGACCCTCGTCGGGGCTGGAAGTGAAAACGGTCACACGGTGCCCCCGCTGCGCGAGTTCACGCGCTTGGTAGTACGCCGCGCTTTCGCTTCCGCCCAGAGATCGGGTCGCTATCGTCTCGCCGTTGAACGGCATTCCCGCGCTATGCAGAACAATATCCATCGATCCTCCGCTGTGCCTCAAAAGAAAGGGCGCGGCCACCTGATTGACCGCGCCCAATGCCGTTACGTCAGGCCGTTCGCCTGGGCCGAGCCGACACCCACCACCAGCGCACCGAGCGCCGATGAGGTGATCTTCTCGTCCTGGTAATAGCCGGCCTCGATGCTGTCGTTCTTGGCCTTGCTGTCATACGGATGACGCTCGACCACCAGCGGCGCTGGCAATCCGGGGGCCGTCCAGCGGAACGAGTACATGAACGACGGCCGATCACGCGATGGCGTGAGCGGAGCGTAGTACGTCAACACGGCATCCGCGGGGAACGTATTGGCGAGGTTTGCGGCCTTGGCTTCGTTGGCGGTGTTGTAAAACGCCTGAGAAACCAGCAGCCGGTCCACCTCGAACGCCTCCTGCGCGCCGCGGCGAGTCACCGCGCCACCGCCGTTGTTCGTGCCGAGCACGAAGTTTCGGAAGTTGACGTTGCGACGCGCCAGGTTCCACGCCCGCCAGCCGAACAGCAGCGAGTTCGGCTTGTAGGCCGTGGTCTGCTGCACCTGCTCCATAGCCCGCCACAGCACGCTGACCGGATCCCCAGTGAGCGCCCACGAACTGCCCGTGAGGAAGCCCGTGGAGACGTTGGAAGCAGAGCCGACCTGCTGCAGGACGCGCTTGTCCCAGTCCAGATACAGGCCGTCCAGAACCGCCGTAGTGGCGCCGACGTCGAGCTGGTACGCATACGCTGCATCCATGTTCGCGCGGTCCTCGATCGGCTGATCGTAGGCCAGAGCGTAGTTTTTGCAGGCGTAATTGCCCGAGCTGACCGAGCGCGTAATACGCTGTGCAGGCGTATTGCGAGCACGCAGGGTGGAATGGATGGCCAGAGCTTCGCCCTGGTTGAACACCGGATAGACATTGGTCTCTTTATCCACCGGCACGATGGGAGCGATCATGTCGGCAATCATCCCTTCCGGGCGATAAGCCAACGCGACGTTCGTCAAATTTTGGTCGATGTGAAGATCTCGACCTGTTGCAATACCCATGATTAGTATTTCTCCTGTTCAGGTCGATTAGCCGTGCCAGAAGCCGAGCGTCTTGAAATCCACCGCAGCCTGGACGAGATCGCCAGATGCGCAGGTTGCAAGTGCTCGGCCAATGGAGACACCACCAGATGACGCCGCGATGACGAACCCGCTGGCCGTGATCGTCACGGGGAACCCCACCGTGGAGACAGCCGCACCGGCTAACACCTTGGTGATACCCTCATAGATCACGGACAGGGTCTCGCCCGTCTTGCCGCCGTGACGCAGGATGCCTGCGGCAAGATTGGGGTTCGCCGCGATGGTTCCGTTGAGCGTGACCGCCTTGAATCGCGATTCCGGGGTATCCAGGTCAGCCCCAGCCACCACCGGCAATGCGGAATATTTCAGATCAGTAGACATTGAATTGCAGTGCCTCCTTAAGCGGCCTGCGAGGGCGCATCGCCCAGCAGCTTGTATGCGTCGCCCAGCGCCTTGTCGGCGTTGAGCACCTCAAGCGTTGCCGCGTGAATGTGCTCGAACTTGCTGGGGTCCTGGCTGCGCTCGAAGCACAGCTTGCGAGCGCGCATGACCACGACTTCCGCCGCGCTCTTGCCGACTTCCTCGGGCGCGCCGGTGCTCTGCTTGGACTGCGGCTTGCGCGACAGCTTCTCCTTGTCGCCGAACTCCGCAATGTATGCGTCGACATCTTCCAGCTTGATGTCCATGACCGTGGCGTCATCATCAACGCGGTTGAACTTGTAGAACGACTCGCGCTTTGCCGGCAGCAGGGCTTCCGCCTTCACCGCAGCTTCAAACCGCTCCTTGATCTGCGCGCGGTGCGCTTCGGCCTTGGCCTTGGCGACCTGGGCGTCGGCCTCGGCCTTGGACTCGGCCTTCACCTTATCCACCTCAGCCTTGAGCTGAGCGGTAAACGCCGCCTTTAGCTCGTCCGCCTGCTGCTTGAGCAGGGCTTTCACTTCGTTTTCGTCCATAGCCTTTCGGACTCCTGTAGAGAAAAATTTGGTGTCCCGCCGAAACGCCACGCGCGCACGAGCCCGCAGAGCGGACCTTCGCGCCATCGTCAGCGATTGCAGATCATTGAGGGTGCCGACGGCGGGTTGGTCGGCGCCAAGCAGAGCCACTGCGTCCAGCACCCACGGGATCTCCCGCGTACCGGCTTGGACGTTCTTCAGCAACTCCACAGACACGAATCGATACAGCCCGGCCTTGACCATCTCGTAGACGGCCGTGGGCATGTCGGTGAAATCAGCGAGAAGCTTATCGCCCTCGCGATAAACTCGCGACACCCAGCCGAGCGCGGGCTGGCCATCGGTCAGCGGCTGGTCTTCGTTGTGGCCGAGCTTGATTGGGACGCGCCGGGACAGGCCGAGCGCGTCGAATGCGGTAACGATGCTGTCGAGGTCGGCGCCCGTGAACGTGGTGCCGTTCCACGTGCCGACCGCGAATATTTCTGCCCCGTAGAGGGATTTACTCAGCGGGCACTTGTGCCTCCTGTCTCATCCTGCACCGTCCCGGATTTTCACGCCGTCATCGGCCACAATACCGACCACGCGACAACCGTTTTCATCGCGCGCTTCATGCTTCGCCAAGGGGTTCAGCCCGGCGGCGTCCAGCCCCTTGCACATCAGCGCGCCGATCCAGGCCACCTCATGCAGCGAGACCATCTTGCCGCTGCTCAGCATCGCCCAGCGATTGAAGCGCGCGAACGCCTCGTCGACAATCTCCTGGTCGGTGCGCTGCTTCACCAGTTTCCCGACGAGTTGTGCAAACGGCTGGCTCATTTGAACCCTACTGCTGGCTCCAGTGTGGGTGCGCTGGACTCTTGACCATCCCACCCATCGATCATTGTGACTGGAATTAACACGCTGCGGCAGTTGAAATGATTCGGCGGACGAATCGCATCCCATCGCGGCGACTCAGTAACATATATCTTGCCGTTGAGATGAGCGCAAATTTCCGTGGTGCTGCTGTCCAGGACCGCCGAATATTCCAGCGCCTGCACAAAATCCCCCACTTCCGGGTCGGTGAACTCGGCGAACCGCGCTTCGTTCAATGCCTCGAATGTATTCGTGCGCACCAGGGTGTTCAGGTACGGCGCCACGTCCTCGATCGTATCAAGCAACAGGCCCTCAAGCGCAGTGACAATGGCGTCTGACTGCTCCGCGCCCTTGACCGCGGCGAGGGTCGTCAGGCCCTTGGCCAGCAGCCGTTCCCAGATCGCGATGCGGATCTCCGCCAGCGTCTTGCCGAACTTGATGCCGTTCTGCAGCTCCTGCTGGATCAGCTTGCGGGTCTGGTCGGAGGCATCCCCGGCCATGCGGAATGACTGCGTGTCGAAATAGGCCGTCGCATTGTCGCGCAGGCTGACGAAGCGGGCCCGGCGCTCGGCGAAACTCATCCGCTCGCCCCTGGCGCGGGCCAGTTCATTTGCCGCCGTATCCGAGCCCAGCGTCCAGGACTGCACCAACAGCTCCCGGAAGGCGCTTTTCAGCTTGCTCCTGTCGGCGCTGTGCAGGTCCAGGGCGGCGACATCGGCGGGATCCTCATCCGTGAGCACGGCCAGATTCGCATCATCGCCCAGCGCGCGTCGGGTGGCCTTAGCGATGATGCCTGCGATTGTCCCCACGGCATCGGTGGCGAAATCGTCGGTGCGCTTCTCGATGACCGCAAACGCCACGCGCTGAGCGGCACGGGTGAACTGCGCGGGGGTGCATGAGCGCAATTCGCCATGAGGCACAACCGCTGCGCCCGCCGCGTCGGCTTGCGCGGTGGGGATGCCGCTGGATGGGGTAGCCAGTCCGGCGGGCGCAGGGTTGTGGACGGTGACGCTGACGGGGATCGCGAGCTTGCCCCGCAGGCCATTGATCTCGGTGGCGAGGCGAGCGAAGCGCGGGTCGTCGTCTTCCTTGGCCGGATTCTGCGCGGCCTGTTCGGCGATCTGCATTTGGCGTTCGGCCATCGGGTCGGTGAGCAATTCCGTACTGTCGTCACGCTCCGGCATCTCCAGCATGGCCCGCAGAAAGCGCTCGTCATCCTCGGTCGCCTGCACTGCCTTGCTACCGAGCAGTGAGCGCCAGGTCTCCAACAGCCATTTCGTGTGCTCCATGCTCACGGGCTTGAAACAGAATTCTGGATAATCGCCGTCGCCCCAGTTCTGATCGCCCAGGTCGCGGAACAATTGCTCGTTGAGACATTCGGAAATGCGCTTGCCGTCCGCTGAGGTCGTCCAGAAAAACGCCTCGAACTGCGTCTGTGACTGGCTGTATGCGCCGGTTTGGCCGGTGTGCGAGAGCCCCAGCAGGTTGGGCACCAGCTGAGATTTCGCGATGGCCAGATCGTGATACTGCAGTGCCTTCTCGTACTGATCCGTGGTGGCCGGGAAAATCACCTCAGCCTTCACGCCCTTGGGCAGAATCAAGCTGGTGAAGCTTTTGAAATTCTGCATGGCGCCCTGCAGTGCCGCGTACTCGGGCGTGCCATACGCGGGGGCTTCGTCGGTTTCGCGGGAGGCTACCGGAATACCGCTGCCGAAGCGCTCCAGGTGGAGTGCCCACAGCTTCATGACGATGTCCTTGAAATACCACGCACGATAGGCGGAGCGTAGCTCGGAGCGTCCGAAGATCAAGTCCCACTTCGGCTTGTGGACGTAGTGGACGACTTTGCGCGGATCGATATCGATTTCCGCCTGGCCGTTGACCTGCTGAGTAATGCGCTTGAGCAGGCCATATTCATCGGCGAAAAAGCGGAAACTGCACGGATCGCGGGTCAGTAGCAAGTTGATGCCGGTATACGTCGCGCCCTCATGTTGGACCTGGCCGTATACCTTTTCTGTCACCGAGAAGCCGAACTCGCGCCCCGAGGCGATGCCCTCGATGGAGTCGACGAACGAACCGCGGATCTTGTGCGTGATGGTCTCGAATACTCGGATGCGATTACGCTGTTCCTCGGGAGACAGGCTGGAGCCATCGAATTTGAATTGCCAGCCGCGACCTAAAATCGCATTCAGCTTGAATTCCGTAACAGATTTGATCTGCTCGTCGTTGAGCATCTTGGCGTAAATCGGCAGCCCCTTTTGCGCCACCAGATCATCCGGGTTGTAGCGCTGGCCGTTGAGCACCGAGTGCCACAGCGTACTGGTGTCGCAGGAGACGATATTATCCGGTCTCTGCGCGGGATAAGTGTCCAGCAGCGAGGGGGCCTTGCCGGCGAACAGGTACTTTACGATCGCCTCGCGGATCATACGAGGCCATCCAGCACGGTGGACTGTGCGTAGCTGATTTCAGGCTCCTTGCCGTGCGAACCGGGCGAGTAGACCGGCGCCTGGGTGGCGTACTGCATTACCAGTGAGTCTGCACGGTCAGGGGATTTGATTCCCTCGCGGCGCATTTCCTCGCGCGTCACCAGGTCCTCGACTTTGTCATCACCGACGATCTTTCTTTTCACTGAGCAAAGCTGCGCCTCCAGTTCTTCAGGGTCGTCGATTGCGCCATCCTCGAACGATATCAAGCCGTCCCGAAAAGCGTCGCGGGTGACAAGATACGACTGTGTGCGCCGGTTGCGCCACTTATTGCTGTTGTCCGAGGACTCCCCACCCTTGTAACGGATCACCACATGGCCACGGTCGTACAGCTCTCCCGCACAGCCCGAGCCCACGCCGAGCGAGTCGACGACGAAATCATCGATGCCCTTGCGCCCACCGTGCTCCTCGAACATGCGCTCCGCCGCATCGGCGGCATCGATCTGAGCGCGGGCAAGATCGAACGAAAAGGACTTCTGCTTAAGCACGCGGGTATGGCTATCGAAGTGCTTAGCGACCGTCACCACGGTTTCATCCTCGCCGCCATCGGCCACGTCCACCGACACGCGCAGCTTCGGCAATGAGCCATCCGGGTTGAACTCGCGTTGCGAGGCGGCCGTCACCCATTCAGTCGCGACCAGCTGGTAGGCATCATCCGAGGCAAACTCACCCAAGACGCGAATCTTGTAGATCGGGGAGTTTTCGCCGTAGCGCCGCGCCATGCGCTCTACCCACTCGCGCTGTACCCGGTGGGTTTCAGACAGCTTGATCTGCATGCGGAAATAGTCACGGCTGTCGTGCATTGATAGATGCGAGCGGGCGAACGTGCCGCTGCGCCGCGTCGGGTTGGAGATCATCAAGAACATCACCACCTCGCCCGCCGACAGCGCGCCGAAGATGACCGGATAGAGGCTTTCCGGCACCCCCGTCGCTTCCTCGACGATCACCAGCATGAATTGTTCGTGGTGGCCCGCGAGATTCTCGGGTTTGTTCGCTGTCTCCAGCAGTAGGCACCAATCCTTTTTGCCGCACCACGTGACGCGCCGCTCGCCGTCCTTGATGAGCGATCTATACCAGGGCTGGGCGCGGTTCATGACCTTGCGGAAGGCGGGCATGAAGCGGGTGGTGAGCTGCGTGAATTTCGGCGCGGTGACGATCACGCGACCGGGAAAGCAGAAGTTGAACAGGTGCGCGAACAGCGCAGCTGTGTGCGTCTTGCCGGGCCCGTGCATGGCCACGACAGACAGCCAGGGCAGCCCCTCGTGATTGATCTTCGTCGGCTCGCCGCGGCGTTTTCTCAGCACATCCGCGAACGCCTCCAGCAGATTGACCTGCCACGGGTCCAGCTCCCAGGACTTCGCGGGGGCATCATCGAGGCTCGGCTCGCCGGATAAGCGCTTGTGCTGCAGGATCTCGCGCACCATCCAGACCGGGTCGGCCTGGGCGCGACGCACCAGCGCGGCCGGATCAGTTGATTGTTGTGCCGCTGCCAGTGGGTGACTGGGCCTCCTGGTTGATTCCGTTGGCGCTGGCGACGGCGGCGGCGAACATATCCGTCAGGGATCGATCCGAGTTCGTCAGGTCGATCCGCGAGGTATCCCGCCACGCTTCCGGCTTGCGGTTCTTCAGCCAGAAGATGCAGGCGGTCGTATCGGGCGGAACGTGCTCGACGTACGGGACCTGCTTGCCGTTCTGGAATATTTTCACCGCATCGAAGCTGTATCCCGTTGCCCGACGGTACAGGGACCGCTCCACGCGCTCATCTGAGGATTCCTTGCCGATCTTTAGGGACTGACGCAAGTCGTCGTGCTGGGCCTGCCAGCGGTATAGCGTGCGCTCGCTCACGCCGAAGAAATCCGCTACCTCGCGATCGGTCGCTCCCAGCCGGCACAATTTCTCCGCCTGCGCTGCGTGCTCGCGCTTGTACTTGCTCTGGCCGCCGCTTTTTCGCTTCTCTGCCATCGAATGATTGCCGCCTATGTGCCCGCCGTAGTCAAGTTTTCGCGCCGCCCCAACTCCCTTCTCGCCGCCGCAATCGCCTGCAGCTGCGTCTCGGCCTTCGCCGCCGCCGCCCGCTGGTGCTGCCAGAACTGCCATGCGCAGGGCTCATGCGAGCCCACCAAACGGTAGACCTGCGGCCTCATGCCAATCACGATCCGTGCCATGAACATCGCGGCCTGTCCTCTGCTGGGGTAAGATTCCGTGACATATGACCCGCAAAAAGATCGCATCCCTCGATGCCGAGCGTGAAAAGCGCGGCCTGCCCGTGGAACGCTGGCGCCGCGGCATCTATGCCATGCTCGTGACCAAACCGAAGGCGGGCGTGGTCAAGGCGTTCCGAAAGAAGCGCCGCGACTGACATCACTCCGCCGCCAAGACAATCGCCGAGGGCACCGGATTGACCGTCAGGCTCACCGACTCAGCCTCCGTGACCTCGGCGCGTAGGACCTTGCTGGCCGTGTTGGAAATGGTAGATGCGGCACCATTGGCGTTAACCGACCGAGCCGCGAAAAACCACTCGCCGGCATCCAGCGCATCGAATACATGGCTCGTGGCCTGCGGATCGTCGATCTGCACCGTCTGGACCAGCTCATTCGCACTGCGCCCGTAGTGGATGCGCGTGCCGGCAGGATTGGTGTACGCCGTGCCGTCGGTGTTGGTGGTGGGATTGACCCAGTGCACCGTAGCGCGCATATCGCCCTCCGACTGGCATGTGAGCGTCAGCGCGTAGGTGCCGGACATGGTGATAGCGGGGAGCTGTTGCGTGCCGCTGGACGCCTTGGGACCGTCCCAGGCGGGATGCCCACTGCCGATGCAGGATGAGTGCGTCGAATCCCAGGTCAGCGTCGTAGTCAGCTCACCATCGGCCACTGTCGATGATGCGGTCAGCGTGACGGATGCGCTGGCGATCGACACCAGCAGCGTGGTGGCCAGGATGCCGATCAGTGCCCCAATGGCCAGTTTCTGCGTTCGGTGGAGAGTCATGATTTGTCCTCGTGGTAGATGGGAGTCACTGAAAAATCATCTGGTAGGCCCCGTGTGCGCGTACTGAGCGCCGCTTCAATCCATGACAAGGCTTTGCCGCTCTCGATCTGCCGGCGCGTCACACGCATCGGACGGTAGCCCTGCATGGCTATCAGGCACTGTTTTTCGCTGTCCGTCTCAATCCCGCTTCCGCGAGAGTGACGTCCGTTTGCCCAGGTGGCGCCGTCACATTCGACGGCCAAATCCCCAACTAGGATGTCGGTGCGAAATTTACGGCCGGGGACGAGCGTCACCTCGCGCCGGTGCGGCACTTTCGCGGCCTGGAGCTGCCAGGACAGGATTTCGGACAGGTCGCTCATCGCCACGGCCACCGGAAATTGAACACGTCCTGCACCCAGCACCACGGCCTGGTCAGGCCGAGAATCACTACCCACGCTGGGATGATATTCACCACCTCGTAGACTTCCAGCCCATCAGCATC
>Ga0265293_10002360_pt1 | contig 38243 bp, 40 predicted proteins | sample Munlanlewell138R_FD_192505 | JGI IMG/M metagenome (GOLD analysis project Ga0265293, IMG submission 192505) | Leachate microbial communities from a municipal landfill in Southern Ontario, Canada - Leachate well 138R | ecosystem: Engineered > Solid waste > Landfill > Unclassified | place: Canada... | reverse complement strand
GTACTTCTTTGCCAGAATTAGTAGTGTCAGTAGTAGCTATAAAAAAAGGAAATGCAGAGATGAGCATAGGAAATATCATAGGCTCAAATGTTGCAAACTTCTCAATGGTTTTAGGTGCAGCATCACTCATAAATCCGCTAACAGTAGACCTCATAGCTATCAAGTTTGACATGCTAATAATGATAGCAGCATCAATCACCCTTTTGTTCATTTTAGCAAATAAGCTCTACAACAAAGCAGGAGCCATCTTTCTACTAATAATCCTAACCCTCTTTATTCAAAACGCAGTTGTGTAGCAACAAAGTTTCTTTAGAAAATTTGACTGTGTAGCAACAAAGTTTCTTTAGAAAATTTGACTGTGTAGCAACAAAGTTTCTTTAGAAAATTTGACTGTGTAGCAACAAAGTTTCTTTGTTGCTACTCCTCGATATATCCTAATTCTAAAAGCTTGTTGTATATATTTGAGACAATTTCTCCAGCTGCTGCACCTCCATGTCCTCCATGCTCAACCATTGCTAAAACGACATATTGTGGATTTTTATATGGGCCATAGCTTGTAAACCAAGCATGAGAGCGAGTGTAGTACTCCATATCATGCTCTTTAATCCTATCTTCTATATCTTGCATGATTCCAATAACTTGGGCAGTTCCAGTCTTTCCAGCTATAGTTACTTTAGAGCTTAGATAATTTGTAGCTGTCCCTTTTGGGTGATTACATACCTCATACATAGACTTTTGTATGAGTGGGAGATTGTCAATCTCTTCTGGCGTTAAAACTTCAACAGCCTCTGGTTTATACTCTTCATCTCCTATATACTTTGCAAAATGAGGTATAGGAAGTTTTGATGTAGCCATAAGAGCTGTAAATTGTGCTATTTGCATAGGAGTTGTTAAAAAATCACCCTGACCTATTGAGGTGTTTACCGTCTCACCAATAAACCAAGCTTTATTGTATTTAGCCCTCTTCCACTCACGAGATGGAACTATACCGATAAACTCATTTGGTAAATCCACACCTGTTTTTTTTCCAAGTCCATATCTCATAAGCCCATCACTCATCTTTTTTATACCAACTTGTAGGCTTCCCTTATAAAAATAATCATCACAACTCTCTCTGATGGCTTTTATTAGACCCGTTTGTCTATGACCACTTTTTTTCCAGCATCTAAATACACGATTTCCAAGTGGCATAGACGCTCTACAATCAACAGTCCAGTATTTATCTAGCTCCGTTGTTATATAAGTAAGTGCTAAGCCCATTTTTATAGTAGAACCAGGGGGATATAAACCATTTACTAGTTTATTTGTAAATGGTTTATCAAGGCTATTTGAAAGCTCATCCCACATCTCATATGTGATACCTGATACAAAAGTGTTTAAGCTGTATTCTGGAAAACTACTAGCGGAGAGTATGGCTCCATCCATCCCCATAACTACAACTGCACCAGCTTTTTTATCAAAGAGTGAAGATATGTATTGTTGAAGCTCTATATCTATGTTTAAAGTGAGTTTTCTATCTTCATCAGCACTTTTGTATGAAAGCTCTTCTATCTCTTGGTTATTAGCATTTACCTTGACATCTCTTTGCCCAGGAATACCTTGAAGATAGGCATTGTAATACTTCTCTAGTCCTGATTTTCCAGTATAACCAATAAGCTCAAGTAGTTCATCATCTTCTACATCTTTCTTATTTGCACGAGAGACATAGCCTATGGCATGCGCACCTATATTTCCATAAGGATAGTATCTCTTTGGGGCTGGGACTATATTTATATTTTCTCTTAGACTCAAAATAGAATATATAGGCATAATATCTTCATAAGAGATGAAATGTACTATATCTATAAAGTTGTGATTATAATAAGAGTCTTTTTTTATATAAGTTTTTATAAGTATGTCTTTTTTTAGAGTTGGAATGAGCTTTACTAGATTATCTATCTCTTCATTAAAATCGTCAATATTACTCTGATGTCTTAAATGTGGGCGAAGTTGAATCTTAAAACCTAGTTTATTGATGGCTATTGGTCTGTTGTTTCTATCTACTATTTCGCCTCTTACTGGTGCTATTTGCTCATTTTTAATAGTGTTTGAATAAGATAGTTTTTCATAATAAGTGTTTGACTCTACAGCTAAGAAAAAGACACGAACAACAAGGGTCAACCAAATAATTGCGAAAAAAGCAAGAATGAATTTGATTTTCATAAGATACTCACTATGAAAAACTCAATAACTATGTAGTATATTATGTAGTAGTTTAGTTGTGGCATCGGCAGTAAAAATATGTTTGATAAAATAGTCAAAAAAAGATAAAAGCCAAGGTATGAAAGCAGTACAAAAGAGGCTTTTATACATGAATTACAACTAAAATTCTTCTTTAGTTTTGGAAGAACAAATTTATAAATAAGTCCTAAATAGATGATGGAGCTAAAGAGTGGATATCCCATTTGAGACTCAAATATAATCAAACAAAAGGCACACAAAAAGATATATAGCGAATCTTCTCTCTTTAATGCATCGGCAAAAAGTAAAAAAAGTACCCCAAAAAGAGGCGGTAAAAATAGATAGATGCTACTTAGACTCTCGTAAACTACAAAGAGTACTACGTAAACAAATGGTACTAAAGAGTTTTGATTAGAGATACTTCGTTGCATACTGGAAAATGTTTACACTTGATACAATCAGCCCAAATCTTATGTTCGGGAAGGGACTCTTTTGGGATTTCTACAAAGCCTAATCTTTCAAAGAAAGATTGTCTATATGTTAGGCATAAAACCTTTTGAAGCCCTAAATTTATAGCCTCTTCTACACACGTATTAACTAAGTTCTCACCTATTTTTTGGCCTCTATAGCCCTCTTTTACGATAAGAGACCTTATCTCTGCTAAATATTCGGTATGGATATGCAAGGCACAAAAACCTAAGAGTTCATCATCTTTAAAGCATAGTGTATATGAACGGATATTTGTAGCTACTTCATCACTACTTCTATTTAAAATTATTCCTGATTCTATCTCTGGAAGAACTAGTTTTTGCATAGTTGCGATATCACTTAATCTTGCTTTTCTATAAGTTATCATGCTTCATCTTCTTCATATAAAATATTGTATATAGTCGATATAACTTTTTGCATTCCTTTTTTCTTTGAACTCGACACCATCATCGAGTTAGGAAATCTTAGCCTAAGCGCATTTTGTTCTTTTTGATTTAACTTATCTACTTTTGTAAAAATTTGAAGTATTACTTGATTTTCTTTTATGTTTGTGAGTAAAAATTCACTCACTGAAGTATCTATATCTAAGTCAGGATGCCTACAATCAACTAGATGCACAAAAAGCTTGATTTGATCTCTACTAGAGATATAATCTGTGAGATTTTTCTCCCATTCATGCTTCATGGATTTTGAAACTTTAGCATAACCAAAGCCTGGTAGATCGACAAACTTAGCTATTTTTTTCTCAGTTGTTTCTCTATTTATAAAAGTAACATCAAAGTAGTTTATAAGCCTTGTTTTCCCTGGGGTTGAAGATACTTTTGCAAGTCCTTTATGGTTTGTAAGTGCATTTAAAAGTGAACTTTTACCAACATTTGAACGGGCCATAAAAACAACTTCATTTTGTTCTTGTGTTTCTGGTGCTGCTCCTATACTTGGAGCCGATGTAATAAATTTTGCATCAATGATTTCTATCATATTATTTCTTTTCTTCTGTTTTTTTTGTTGCGTTTTCATCTTCTTTTTGAATTTTAAATATCATAATAACAGGTTCTTTTTTTGCACCCTTTGCGTAAGCTTTGCCCTCAATGGTTTTAAGGATAACTTCATCGCCAATAATCTCTTTTTTTTCATCAATCTGTTTTAGATGTACATCTGTAAAAAAATGATACTCTTTTACGTTTGGCATATATATAACTTTTTGTGCCACACCTTCATATAAAGAGCCCTCTTTTGTCTCTATATGAAAAGACACATTTCCTACTGCTATATATTTTTTAGGCTGGTGAGCTGCATCAGTATGAACTGTTACTTTTGTAGCATTTAGCTCATCATTTTTTCTTACTATATTTACATTTCCTGTAAATATGGAGATGCCACTCTTTTCATCTCCATCAAACTGATCAGCTTTTATCTTTAATTCTTGCGAGATTAAAGAAGACGCTAAAAAAACACTCAAAATCATTAAAATTTTCATAATTATCTCTCTTTTATCTGGTATTTGGCCACTACATTTTTAGATTTTATTTTACCATTTGCATTATCATATACTAAAGAGGTCCCAATAACTCTGTTTTCATCTCTATACATTATATAGTCTTTTTTAGTCTTTGCTATAGAAGTTTTTTTATCATATATTGCTTCTTCTGACTCAAAAACTAAACCATCTTCTCTATTGTAAACGACATTTCCAACTAAATCAACAACGTTATCTGTGTCTTTATAAAGTCCTGTATTGGCTCTTATATTAGCAAGGAGTTGTTTTGAATTGTCTGTATAGTCTATGTTTGTAACACTGTATCTATCAGCATATCTTTTAGTTTTGGAGCCTTTCATAATTGTTATAAGTTTCTCTTGGTTTAACTCATGCAAAACAAAAGAATCAAGCTCAAAAAGAGGGACATCAACAAAATCTTGTTCTGCTATATATTGAGGTTTAAAACCAACATATATCATAAGTAGACCAATAGCGATGAGAACAAAAAAAGTATTTATATTCAAAATATCTCCGAAACTATATCCAAACTCTCATAAAATCTTCTCTTTGGTCATTCTCATCAACCAAGATATCAATCATCTCTCTTACAACACCATCACCGCCTTTTTTTTCTAAGACTCTCTTTACTATCTCTTTTATCTCTTTAACACCATCATGAGGAGTAAAGCTTTTACCTACTAGTCTTAACATATGGTAATCATTTAAGTCATCACCAATAGCTGCTACTTCAAAGAAGTTGAGCCCTAGAGACTCCATCAGCTCTCTTAAAACTCCTTGCTTATCTTTTACACCTTGATAGAGATGTTTTATACCTAACTCTTTAGCTCGTCTTGTTACTATATTGGATTTTCTGCCAGTGATAATAGCGACGTGATTTCCCATCTTTATCCAAGAGCTAATCGCAAGTCCATCTTTTACATTAAAACTCTTCGTCTCAACACCATCACTTGAAAAGGTAAGCTTACCATCGCTTAAACAACCATCAACATCTAAAACTATAAGTTTTATCATAAAACATCTTTAGTGCTTGGTATGCCAACTCTGTCATTTTTAGCTATGGCTCTTCTTATAGCTACCCCAAGAGCTTTAAAAGAAGCTTCTATGATATGGTGTCTATTTTTTCCTCTAAGAGAGATGATATGAGCACTAATCCTTGAGTTAAGAACAAAAGCTCTAAAAAACTCTTCTACAAGCTCACTATCAAAGTTACCGACTTTACCAGCTACGCTTGATTCATAAACTAAAAATGGTCTATTACTCAAATCTAAATCACAAGATACACAAGCCTCATCCATAACGATGTTAGCACTACCAAATCTCTCAACATTTTTTACTGGATACAAGGCATCAGCTACTAAAGAGCCTAAAACAATACCGACGTCTTCAACACTGTGATGGTCATCTATGTGAGTATCGCCTTTACATTTGATATCTAAGTCAATTAGTGAATGCTTAGAAAAACTCTCTAACATATGGTCTAAAAAACCAACTCCTGTGTCTATATTACTCTTACCATTTCCATATAATTCTAGCGATATAGTAATATCAGTCTCTTTTGTTTTTCTACTTTTTGTAATCATTTTTAATCCTCTTTTACTATAAAAGCATTTTTAAAATGCCCTTGTTCTTTATAGTCTCTCGCTTCTTGCTCACTCTTAAAGCCTTTTAACCAAACTTTAAAAATCCTTCCTTTTTCCGTCTCTACATCTTTTATAATAGTTCTATAACCATCTGTTTTATCATGCATCTCTTGCATCTTAAGTGCACCCTCAATTTTTGAAAATGATGCAATTTGTAGAGCGAATTCACTCACAATCTCATTTTGAGGTAATTCTTTAAGCTCTTTTTGACTTGGGATTTTCTTTTTACCCTTAGTCTCAAAGCCCAAAATTTCCAAAGATACTGGTGCAGTTCCAGCTGCGATCATATCTATCTTCGAAGCGCCTGTCTTTGATAAATCTATGATTCTATTGTCCACAAAAGGACCTCTGTCGTTGATTCTAACGACTATAGACTTGCCATTTGTTTGGTTTGTAACTTTTACTATTGTATTCATTGGCAATGTTTTATGAGCTGCTGTCATATCGTACATATTGTATATCTCACCATTTGAAGTATGTTTACCATGAAATGTTGGCCCATACCAGCTAGCTCTACCTTGAAATCTATCTCCTACGCTTACCACAGTTGGATAGTATTTTATCCCTCGTATAACATAAGGTCTCATAGTTGGATGCGAATAGGTTTTTTTATCCAAAACAGAGCTATGTTGAGATTTGTCTGAAGAGTATGATTTTGCAGGTGCGTAGCTTTGTGAGCTATAAACTCTCTGACCTCTAGTACTACATGCACTAAAAAGTAAAACTATAACAACAAGCCCAAGAGATAAGAGTTTATTCATTTATTTTTAACCTATCACCTGTTTTAATAAAGCTACTATTTAAGTGATTTTGAAGCTTTAGACTTTGAACACTAACTCTATAAGCTTTAGAAATAGACTCTAGCGTATCTCCTGCTTTTACCATATAGTAGTGTTGTGTACTTATTTTTTGGTTTTTGTTGTTTGATTCTATTGGAATTATTAGTCTTTGGTTTAGACTTAAACTATATGTTTTAAGATTGTTAAAATCTTTTATAACTTTATATGAAACTCCATATTTAGAACCTATAGCAGAGAGATTGTCACCTTTTACAACTACATGAACTTTGTAAATATTTTTCATAGGCTCAGATTTATATTTTTGTTTAAATTCATTTAATTTTATATATGGAATATAGATATCATAAGTTGAAGCGTAAGGTGGAACGAAGTCATATTTTAAATGACGATTTAGTTTTTTAAGATCATCTAGTGGAATACCTACTATCTTAGAGAGTCTTTTTATAGAATCACCACTTGAGAGTTGTATAGTTGAGATAGAGTAGGCATTTGCACGATTTAACAAATGCTCATACTCACTATTCATCAAAAACTGCTCATCATTACCTATCATAGCAAGAGCTACTATCTTTCTTATATAAAATCTACTCTCTTTTGGAATGTACATTTTTTTTGGATCAAGTAAAACTGCTAAATCATCACTTCCAGCTCTTTTTATAGCTTGATTTAATCTTCCACCACCACAGTTGTAAGCAATAGCAGCTAAATACCACTTGCCAAATCTTTTATGTAGATGCGATAGGTATTTTGCAGCAGCTTCAGTCGACTTTATAAGATCACGTCTCTCATCAACATATTCGTCAATCTTTAATCCATAAAGTTTTCCGGTCTCTGGCATAAATTGCCAAAGCCCAGAAGCTCTTTTTGGAGAGTATGCACGGGTTGAGAAGTTTGACTCAGCCATAGCAAGATATAAAAATTCTGCTGGAACACCATGCTTAGTTAAGATACTTTTAATAGAAGGGATAAATGTATAGGCCTCATCCATAGCTTTAAAAAAGTGCTTATTCTTATTTAAATTTAATTTTTGAGCTTTCATTTGATTCATGATAGGATCATAAAGAAATGAAGCTTCAATATCGAAAGATTCTAAGAGGGCTACCTCTTTATTGTGGTTGAAAACATATGTTAAATTCGCGCTTAGAAGGATTGGTAAAAATAGCAGTAGAAAAAATCTCATCATTAATTACTCTGATTTTAAATTTAAAGCTTTGATTTTACCTAAAAAAAGATTAAATTAGCGTAAAGTAAAGAGTCTTAGGGCATTTTGTGTAGTTAACTCTGTTATGTCATGGAGCGAAGTATCAAGAAGCTCTGACATTTTTTGTGCAACAAAAGTCGTATAGAGTGGTTCATTTCTTTCTCCACGATGTGGTGATGGTGTGAGGTATGGTCCATCTGTTTCTATAAGAAGTTTGTCTTTTGGGATTTTAGCTAGGACATTTACCAGTTTTTTAGCATTTTTAAAAGTCAAAACTCCACCTATCCCAAAGTAAAAACCCTCTTTGGCTAAAGAGAGTAGTTCTTCATCAGCATTGTAACAATGAAGAACTCCGCCAACTTCTTTTGCATCTAACTCTAAGAGTATCTCTTTTGAGTCTCTTGAAGCATCTCTTATATGAACGATTAGAGGTTTTTTATACTTTTTTGCAAGCTCTATTTGAGCTCTAAAAACTCTTTTTTGCTCCTCTTTTTCTTTAAGTTTTTCTTCATCACTTCCCTCAAGTCTAAAATAATCAAGTCCACACTCTCCGATGGCTACACACTTCTTATGCCCAACATATTTTTCAAAATCAAGCTCATCAAAAGATGCTTTGTCATAAGGATGTACGCCTACTGCAAAGTAAACATCATTATTAGCATCTACTATCTCAAGAGTTCTCTCTAATGTCGCAGGATCAGCCCCTGGAATAATAAATCTCTTTATTTTAGCATCTCTAGCTCTGTTTAGGACTTCATCCAAGTCATCTTTGTATCTCTCATTGTCTAGGTGTATATGTGTATCTATTATCATTTTTTACCCTTTTTTATCTCTCTTACTATTATGATATTTCTTAGCATCAGATATATGAAAAAGATAGCTCCCAGAAGTGAGGCTGATGCTAAGAGAGTATTTGAAGCCATAAAAAGATTATAACTTAGTACTAGAAGTATAAAAGAGATTACAAAGCACATCTGCTTACCTCTAAAAGTTCTTTTGCAAAGTTTTTAGCCTCAATAGAGACGCTCTCTCCACTTATAATCCTTGCTATCTCATCTACTCTTTCATCAAGACTCAACTCCTTAACCTTAGACTCATCACCCTCTTTATAAATCAAAAAGTGCTGTTCTCCCATGGAAGTTAGTTGTGGCTGATGCGAGATTACGAAGATTTGAAAGTGTTTTGAGAGTTGTCTTAAAACCTTTGCAACGCTCATAGATTCCTCTCCACTAAGGTTTGCATCTATCTCATCGAGCATTAAAACTCCACCATTTTTATGCATAAACTCAGACTTTAAAGCTAAAATTGCGAGTCTTAGTCTGTTAAACTCTCCTGTACTTACTTTTTGAAGTTCTGTGTTATTTAACTTTATCTCCATCTTATCTTGACCGTTAAGGTTTAGTGTGCATCTACTTAGTGAAAGCTCGGCATCTCTTAGATATAACTCTTTTAAATACCTATTTAAATCCTTCTCAAACTTGCCTATTTGAGCCTCTCTTAGCTTAGATATAGAATCAGCCAAATTAACTATCTCTTTTTTTAAACTCATCTCTTTTTTTACAAGTTCTTCTTTGTTTATCTCAATATTTTCATATCTCTGTAGCTCAAGAGCTTTTTGCTCTTTATACTCTAGGGCCTCTTCTATACTTCCATATCTTTTTTTTAGCCAACTAATCTCTTCTATGCGGTTTAAAACCTCTTCAATATCAATATCATCAAGTTCATTAAATCGTGCCTCTGCACTATCAAAAATAGCTCTTAACTCATTCATAGCATCATCAAAAAAAGAGCTATTATTATCAAGTAGGTTTAGAGTTGAGCTAACAAAATTTTCACTCTCAAAAATGGCACTCGCTTTGGAGATGCTCTCTTGAAGTTTCTCTTTTTTTGAGAGGTCTTTTTTTATCTCAAGCAGTTCTTTATCTTCTGCTGGTTTTGGGTCAATGTCTTGGATTTTTTTAATCTCAAAAGTTGCAAACTCTTTTAACTCTACTATCTTTTTCTCTTCTTCTTCTATGGCATTTAGTTCAGCTTTGACCTCTGCATGTTTCAAAAAAGAGTCTTTGTAGCTTTTCTTTAGGCTAACTATCTCTTTTGAATCATTTTCTACCCTTGCATCTAGGATAGAGAGTAAGTTTGCATCTTCAAAGTCACTATAATCTTTTAAGCTCAAATGTCTTAAATAGTTAAAACTTAGGTTTGTGATGGCTTTTTTTGAGAGGCTTTGATTGTTTATAAAGTATCTTGCTTTCTCTTTTTTTATCTGTTTAAAGATATTTATCTCTTCATTTTCTATGCCAAAGTCATCCATTTCAAGATGCCAGTTCACGCTTGACTCACAAAGGGATGCATCACAAGCTTCAACTCCAAAAGATGAAAGGATCGACTTCATAAGGATTGACTTTCCACTACCACTAGGGCCACTAAATACGATAAGCCCACCTGTTGTGTTTAACTCAACCTCCTTAAAACTAAGATAATCTTTTAGATAAAATCTCTCTATCATCTATGATCTCCCCAGCCGAGTTTTTGTTTTAAAATCTCAAAGTAGTTAAATTCCTCTCTATGAATGAGTTTTGCCTTTGCAGTTGCTAGCTTTATGTGTACACTATCACCCTGCTCTATCTCATGCATATCTTGCCCATCTATAATAACTAAGGCTTTGTTTTGTGGTGTTTTCATCTCTATAGAAAATTTTCCAGGCAAAACTACTGGTCTTTGACTTAGTGAGTGTGCAGAGATTGGTGTGAGCGCAAAAACTTCTGTTAAAGGGAAGATTACAGGGCCACCACAAGAGAGGTTATAAGCAGTTGAGCCTGTTGGAGTAGATACAACTACTCCATCACCATAGTAGGTATTAAAAGGTTTTGCATCAACAAGAGTCTCTATATGAATCATATTTGAGATAGATGAGCGAGTCAGAACCATATCATTAAAAGCGTTAGTCTCTAGCTCTTTGTTTTTTCCAACTATTTTTACCTCTAACACTGATCTCTCATCAACTCTCACTTTGTTTTGTGTCATCTTAAAAACAAAATCATCTAACTCATCTAAGTTTACATCTGCTAAAAAGCCTAGATTTCCAGCGTAAACTCCTAAAACTGGAATCCCAAACTTAAATGAGCGTCTAACTGCTGAGATAAGAGTGCCATCACCACCTAGAGTTACAATGGCATCTACATGTTTACACATTGCCTCAAACTCCATGCCTATGACATCAATCATTCCCGCACTGATGCTATCAACATAGACATCAATGTTGTGCTTTTTAAAAATCTTCTCTAGCTTGTAGTAACTACTCTTTAACTCGGGTGTTGATGGTCTTAGCAATACGCCAATCTTTTTTATGCTACTTGTTTGCAAATTCACTCTTTATTAAAAATATTTGTTTGATTATACACTTTTGTAGTTAAAAAGCTAAAAATATTGCATTTTGTCATTCTATTTTTATGAAATTATTCTCTTAGTCTCTGATAAGGCTATTTTGGTTATAATCGCAAAAATTTTATATAGGACTCTATATTTTGAGAACTCATTACTGTACAGATTTAAATGAAGAAAATGTAGGACAAGAGGTTGTTCTAACTGGCTGGGCAAATAGTTATCGCGATCATGGTGGCATCATTTTTATTGACCTGCGTGATAAAACAGGACTTATTCAACTAACTTGTGACCCAGAAGATGGCTCAGATGCACATAAAGTTGCTGATGGTGTTAGGGATGAGTATGTTTTAATAGCAAAAGGTGTTGTTAGACTTCGTGGAGAGGGACTAACAAACACTAAGCTTAAAACTGGTGCTATTGAGATTATAGTAAAAGAGCTAAAGATTGAAAACAAAAGTGCAGCCACTCCTTTTGTAATCGGCGATAAAAATGTTGGAGAAGAGACACGTCTAAAGTACCGCTACTTAGAGCTTCGTGACCCTGCAATGTATGAAACATTTCGTCTTCGCTCAAAAGCGGCAATAGCTGCTAGAAACATACTAGATGCAAATGGCTTTTTAGAAGTTGAGACTCCAATACTTACAAAATCAACTCCAGAGGGTGCAAGAGACTATCTTGTTCCATCACGTGTTCATAGTGGAGAGTTTTATGCACTTCCTCAATCGCCACAACTTTTCAAGCAACTCTTGATGGTTGGCGGATTTGACCGCTACTTCCAAATAGCAAAATGTTTTCGTGATGAAGACTTAAGAGCAGATCGTCAACCTGAATTTACTCAAGTCGATGTCGAGATGAGTTTTTGTGATCAAGAAGATGTTATAAAAGTTGCAGAAGATCTGCTAAAAGCTATGTTTAATGCTTGTAATATCGAAGTGAATATTCCATTTAACCGTATTACTTACAACGATGCTATGGAACTTTATGGTTCAGATAAGCCAGATATGAGATATGACCTTAAAATGGTTGATGTTATCGATATATTTGAGAGATGCGATAATGAAATCTTTACTAAAATAGCTAAAAAACCTAACACAAACCGTATAAAAGCTCTTAAAGTTCCAGGTGCTGACTTAGTTTTTTCAAAAAGAGAGATGAAGGGTTTTGAAGATTATGTAAGAGAGTTTGGTGCTGGGGGATTAGGTTACTTTCAAATGAAAGAAGATGGACTAAAAGGCCCACTTACAAAATTCTTTAGCGAAGATGATATAAATCTCATTATAGAAAGAACCGAACTTCAAGTTGGCGATGTAATCTTCTTTGGTGCTGGAGATAAAAAAACTGTTTGGGACTATATGGGAAGACTTAGAAACTATATAGCTGAACATGAAAAGATGAATTTAGCAGATCCAGATGCTTACGAGTTTGTCTGGGTAGTTGACTTTCCTATGTTTGAGGTAGAAGATGGAAGAGTAAAAGCTCTACATCATCCTTTTACTCAACCTAAAAATACAGATAAAGAGGATATCGAAGAGATAGAGTCTATCGCTTACGATATCGTTTTAAATGGTACTGAACTTGGTGGTGGATCTATTCGTATTCATAAGCAAGATGTTCAAGAAGAAGTTTTTAAACTTTTAGGTATTGATGAAGAAGAGGCAGCTGAGAAGTTTGGTTTCTTACTAGATGCTTTAAAGTTTGGTGCGCCTCCACATGGTGGTTTTGCACTAGGATTTGACAGAATAATGATGTTAATTACTAAAAAATCAAGTATCCGTGATGTTATAGCATTTCCAAAGACTCAAAAAGCATCTTGTGTACTTACAAAAGCACCAAGTGCAGTTGATAACAATCAACTAAGAGATTTACATATTAGACTAAGAGAAAACCCTTTAAAATAGTCCCGTAAAGGAAAATATTTTCCTTTACTCCGCTAAAGCCACTAAGGCTACTGAAGCTAACTTTTGCAAAGGTTAGGTCAAAACTTCAAGGATTTATTTTTGAAAAAATTATTCTTAATTATCGGAGCACCTGGATCTGGAAAGACTACAGATGCCCAGCTTATTGCAGAAGCAAGTGACAGCATCACTCACTACTCCACAGGCGATATGCTTAGAGGCGAAGTTGCAAGTGGTAGCAAGCTTGGTTTAGAGATAGATAGTTACATCTCTAAAGGTCTTATAGTTCCCATAAGCATTGCTATAAAGACTATCACTAACGCTATAAAAAATGCTCCTACTGAGATTATCATTATAGATGGCTATCCTAGAAGTATGGAGCAGCTTTATGCTCTTAATGGGTACTTAAATGATGATGATTCACTCCAGTTAGTAAGCGTTATAGAGATACAGGTGAGTGAGGAGACTGCAAAAGATAGGGTCTTAGGCCGTGCTCGTGGTGCTGATGACAACACAGAGGTTTTTGATAATCGTATGAAAGTCTACACTGAGCCACTATCAGATATAAAGGCTTTTTACACTTCTAAAAATCTCTTAAAAACCATAGATGGTGAGAGAGAGATAGAAGAAATAGTTAGTGAGATGGAAGCTTTCATAAACTCTCAGGTGTGATAGTATGAAAATTGGTCATCTTTTTCTTTTAATGTATATCTTTTAGTTAGAGATGCAAAAAAAGCTCTTCCCAAATCATCACAAGCAAGAGCCTCTTTAGTCTTCTCTTCATCACTCATAGGGTCTACTATAAGCTCATTTAGTTTAGCTATAGTTAGATTTTTATGAGCTCTTTTTTGTAAAACAACGTCATCGCCTTTTGAGATATAACCCTCTTTTAAAACTTTTGCATACCAACCAGTAAAACCATTAAGAAATGTAACTTTTGTCATATCTTGAAGCTTTGTGTTAGCACTTAGTTTCCAACAAGGTTGCCTAGGTTGAGTTATTTGAACTACACTCTCTCCTATCTCTAAGATATCGCCAACACAAACATCACTCTCAGATATTTCAGATAAGACTATATTTTCTCCAAAAGATGCCACGCCACTCTTATCAAAGCTAGTGTTAAAAAATGAGTTGATTTTTTCATAAGTAAGCGCAGAGAAAAGAAAAAGAGCCTTGTTTTCTCCACCATGATGAAGTGGATCGCCCTGCTCATCTTCGCTAAAGCCTAACTTTGTAAGATAGGCTTTTTGTATTGGTCTTTTCTTTATGGCAGAGACTAAAAGTTCTCTTTTGTTGTCTTTTAGCTTTAAGCTTTCAACATTTCCAACTTTTAACTCTAAAACCTTAGATATTACTTTTTTCATCTTTTTTTAGTAATCTTCCTCATCATCAAAACCAAAATCATCTTCATCACCCTTTTGAGCTTCTAAGATATCATCTATAAGTTCTTTAGCTTCGTCTTCGTCTATATCACCACTTTGTATATCAGCTAATACATCTTGTAGGTCTTCTTTAAACTCACGCAACTCTTCTATCTCTTCTTTTGCATCTTCGCTTGCAGATTTGCTATCAGCTATCTCTTCAAAGATTTCATCCAATCTCTCATCTATATCTGGTATAACACTCTTTGTAAGTAGTTCTTCTAGTTTTTGTATATGTGACATTTTATTTCCTTAAATGAATTGCATAATAATACTAAAAAAATACCAAATATGTTAACACTTCATAGATTTTGCCGATGTATATGTATAATAAATCAAGGATATTTATCATGTTAGTTTGGTTATTGGTATTTTTTTTGCTTATGCTAGTTAGTTATACTATTTATAGAACTATTTTTTGTGTAAAAAAGATAGATTCTAAGAATAGTAATGAAAACTATATTTTTAAACTATAAGAGATGACCATGACAACTAGAATCAATCATGTTTTTAAAGGACATAAAACACTTCTTGGAAACAGGTATGTAACATATGCAGAAGTTGAACTACCACTAAAGTATGAACTTTTTAAAAAATCAAAAGATGGTTTTGACTGGGGAAATAGCAGTGCATCATCTATACAACTAGCCTTTTCAATTCTCCATCAACTTAGCGATGCTGAATTTGCACAAAACAATGCCGTAGTTTTTTGTAATGACATAATAAAAGGTCTTGCTAGTAGAGATTGGATACTAAATTCACTCGATATTATAAATTGGATAAAAAACACTCCTGATGGAGAAGAAGTTTTAAAAACAAAAGCCCAGACTATGAGAGTTTCTCAGCCATCACCAAAAGCCTTTAAAAAGATAAAAAGAAATATGGTTAAAGATATATGCAAAGAACTTCGTATAACTCAAAAAAATCTTGCAGAAATTTTAGAAGTACCAGAGGGAACTGTTAGTAGTTGGGCTGTTAAAAATGAGATTCCTAGACTTGGTAAAAAAGCTATAGAATTTTACATTCAAAGCAGAAGAAATCAAGAAGTAGTAGATAGCTACAAAAACTTTGTTAAGCTATTGCAAACTGCTTAAGAATTTTTTCTTCTGCTAAGTTCAAACTCATTGGCGCTACGAATAACTTCAAGGCTTAAATTTTCAAGCAGCTGAGTATTTATTTTATACTTTTGGCAAAAAGTCTCTACTTCTTTTATATCAAAGTTTTCGAGACTTTTTGCAAAATTAAGAATTTCCCCTAAAACACCTTTTCCCTCTATGATGGCATCTTTTATCTCACTATCTATATTTAGTTCATCTAAAATTCGTCTTATATTAGTATTAAAGAGTGCATCTAAAAGAGACAATACTCCCAAAAAATAGACTTTTGATGTTAAATTTTCTATATGTGTATCTTTTAGCTGCTTTGAAACTTCTACCATCAAATCTGTCCTTGATTTTAGTAGTTGCATAAGAGCGGTTTCATTCTCTTTCTCACTTTGATTTGAGTTAGTTGAGTACATCATAAGCATCAGCCACTCGGTAAGTGGAGTCCTACCCATAAGAGTTAATATTTGTCTGATTGAAGATATTGTGTGTCTAAAGTGAAAAAGCCCTGAATTTACATACTTTAAAAGCTGAAGAGAGATAGCATGGTTTTGCTCAAACTTAAGAACTATCTCATCAATAGAAGCATCGCTCATCATAAAATTACATAACTCAACTGCTCTTAAACTTTGTGGATCAAATTTCTCTTGTTCTAAAACTTTTGGCTTAGAAAAAAAGTAACCTTGAACAAGTTTGGCATCATTTTTTCTTGCTTTATCAAAGAGCTCATGTGTCTCAACTTTTGTAAATATAACTTGTGTTTCAAGATCCTTTAATAACTCAAGATTTTTTTCCTCTGTGTTTATATCTACCTTGATATAACTAATATAATCAAGTACACAACTAAAAGAATCTAAAACTTCTTTTGTAAGTAAAACATCATTGATGGCAAGAATATAGCCTAAATCATTCAGTTCCACTATTCTTTTTACTAACTCTTCTGTGAGATTCATGCTAGCTTTGAGTGAAAATATAAAATACTCTTTAGGTATATAAAAAACAACATCATGCATCAAAAAGTTTTTATCAGTTTTTATAAAAGCTTTTTTATCTCCTAGAAGGTTTTTAACTCCAAACTTGTTTAAAACATTGCTAAGGACTGCAACCGTAGCTTCTTTATCATCTTGGATATTTGAACTTTTATTAGAGTCTCTATAAAGCATTTCATAGGCAAATACTTCCTCATCTACGCTTAATATGGGTTGCCTAGCTATATATAAATTTGTATTCATCACATTCTCTAGTATAATTTTTTAATTTAATAAGTATACAAAAAATATCTTAAGCACTTTATGAAGACGATTTTTATTTTATACTAAAGTTTAACACTGAGTGCATCTATACTTCAAAATAATATGTTACAATAAATAAAAAAGCCACAAAATGTTTAACAAAATTACTCTTTTCATACTCTTATCCGCTCTTGCATTTGCAAATAATTTTGCCAATATGAAGCTTCAAAGTACTTATTATATTGATTCAAATGAAATTTACATCTCTCACATCATAAAAGATGCTCCAAGAAATAAAGAAATATATAAATTAAGTGAAGGAAAATACACAAAAAGAGTAAAATCACAAGATTTGCTAAAAGTCTTAAAAGAGAATGGATATAGAGATATTGTGGCTGAGACTTCCTATGTAAAGTTTGTAAAATCTAGCCCGATAGACACTTCAAAGATAGTTGATTATGTTAGGCTTTACTATCAAAGACACTATGAAAATATAGAGATAAAAGATATAAAGATTCAAACAAGAGGCTTTATAAAATCACTTCCAGAGAGTTATATGGTGGAGATGAGAGGTGACGCATATCTTGCAAAAGACGGGATTTTAAGCATTAAAACACCAAAAAATAAAAAAATATACTTTAACTTTATAGTAGATGCCAAGGTTTTTGTCTATGTAACAAGAGAGACGCTAACAAGAGCCACCAAACTATCAGCTCTTAACACATTTAAAAAGAGTATAATTCTTGATAGATTTATGGCAAAGCCTATTGAAGAACTAGATGAAAAGCCACTGCAAAGTAGACACCATCTACAAAAAGATAGCATAATAACTATAAGAGACATAGAGATATTAAGTATGGTCAAGAGAAATGAAAATATAAATATCTCGATGGATAACAATAATATGTCTATCACTTTTAGTGCAAAAGCTCTTCAAGATGCAAAATTGGGCGATACAATTATGGTTGAAAAATCAAATGGTACAAAACTAAAAGTAGTTATAGTTGGAAAAAATAGAGGAATAATAAAATAGATGATGAGAAAAAATGAAGCGTAAAATAGTAGTAGCAACAAGTGGTGCTAGCGGAGTAAATCTAGGTATAAAAACTACAAAGTTACTTCCAAGTAACATTGAGAGGCACTTTATCATGACAAAAAATGCTGGTGTTGTTTTAGAAAAAGAGAATAACTTAACCATACATGATAATGAAAACATAGCAGCAAGCGTTGCATCTGGCTCATTTGGAGTAGATGCTATGATAATAGCACCATGTAGCATGAACACGCTTGCTAAAATCGCTTGTGGGATTTCTGATAACTTAGTAACTAGATGTGCTAGTGTTATGATAAAAGAGCAAAAAAAGCTTATCTTAGCTCCAAGAGAGATGCCATTTTCTGCTATTGCACTAGAAAATATGCTTAAACTCTCTCGCCTAGGAGTTATAATAGCTCCACCAGTTATCGCCTACTATTCAGAACAACAAACACTAGAAGAGATGGAAAATTTTATCATTGGTAAATGGTTTGATTTGCTTGAAATAGAACATAATCTTTATAAGAGATGGGAGTAATATTGAAAACAATAGCACTATATCCTGGGACTTTTGACCCAATTACAAATGGTCATTTTGACATAATCGAGAGAGCTTTAAAACTCTTTGATGAAGTCATCATAGCAATCGCCGATTCACATGAAAAACAACCTATGTTTAGTTTAGAAGACCGTATAGAAATGGTAGAAAAGGCGACCCAAAAGCTAGGCAATATAAGAGTGGTTGGATTTGACAACTTAACTGTTGAACTTGCAAAAACTCATGGAGCTACTATCCTTATACGCGGTCTTCGTGCACTTAGCGACTTCGAGTATGAGCTACAGCTTGGATATTTAAACAACTCGCTTGATGACTCTATAGAGACAGTTTACCTGATGCCAAAACTAAAACACGCTTTTATAAGCTCATCAAGTGTAAGAAGTCTTTTAAAGTTTAAAGCAAAAACAGAGCACTTGCTTCCTAGTGAAGTACAAAACATCATAGGGAGCAAACAGAGATGTATATAACAATAGAGGGCATTGATACTGCTGGAAAAAGCACTCAGATAGAAAAACTTCAAGAGCATTTCAAAGATGCCATTATCACAAAAGAACCTGGTGGAACTGCTCTTGGATCTAAGATAAGAGAGATAGTCTTAGATGCAGATATAAGAAGTAAAAAAGCTGAGTTTTTGCTCTTTTTAGCAGATAGAGCTGAGCATATTCAAGAGGTGATAAAGCCAAATATCGACAAAATGATTATCTCTGATAGAAGTGTTGTTAGCGGGATTGCTTACGCTTTAGTTCAAGGTGAGATAAGTGAGACAGCAATTGTTCATCTAAATAGATTTGCAACTGATAGTATCTACCCTAAAAAAGTCTTTTTACTAACACTTACAAAAGAGGAATTGGAGTTTAGACTATCTCAAAAAAAGCTTGATGGCATCGAACTTCGTGGTGTTGAGTATCTACTTAGCATCCAAGAGGCCATCATAAAAGCTACACAGCTCCTAGAGTTGGAGCTTGTAGTGGTAGATGCCACTAAAGATATAGAGGCAATCACTAAAGAGATAATTAAAGCTATTTAGCTTGTGACTCTATCATTGTTTTGCATCTCATCTAGTATCTGGCAAAATGGGTCGTGTATATCATTACACGGTTCTATTGCAATAAAAACATCATTATCTGTTGCTTCATAAGTCTTTTGTGCAAATTCCCAATTTATATGCTCCCAAAATTCAGCCAGATATTTCGGTCTTGCATTACGAAAATCTATATAGTAAGCATGTTCCCAAACATCACAAACAAAAAGAGGAACAGCCCCATAACTTAGCGGTGTGTCTGCATTGCTAGTCTGTTTTAACATAAGTTGACCTTTTGGTTCACGAACAAGCCAAACCCAACCTGAACCAAAAAGAGTAGCACCTTTTTTTAAAAACTCTTCTTTTAGAGCATCAAGCGAACCAAAATCCTCTTTTATCTTAGCAAGAAGTTTTCCTTCTGGTGGGGTTGACTTAGCACACAGAGATTTCCAGTAAAAATCATGGTTAAAAGTTTGAGCTGCATTGTTAAACATAGCTCCCTCACTATCACGAATGATAGATGAGAGGGCAAGCTCATCATACTTTGTGCCTTTTATAAGGTCATTTAAGTTTTTAACATAAGAAGCGTGGTGCTTATGGTAGTGAAACTCTATAGTCTCTTTAGATATAAAAGGCTCTAAGGCATCCTCAGCGAATGGAAGTTTTTTTAACTCTATCATAATGTTCTCCTTAAGTTTTTTTATCACACGTTAGCTTAGTATTATAATATTTTATAATTAAAGGAGATTTAAAAAAGCTTTTGTAACATCTTTTTGGCAAAGACTTTTAAGTTTTAAAGTCATGCTAGCCTCGAACAAGTTCAAGACTCCAAACGAGCCATCACTCATAAATTTGTTCGAGCTTATACTCTAAAATAAATCTGATATAAGCATAAAATGGTATCCTTTCATATATTTTACTCCAATATAGAAATATCCAAGGAACTACATGATTAAGTCGTTAAGAGGCATGAATGATATTATGAGTGAAGATTATCAAAGATTCACTCACTTTATAGATACGGCTACTGATATAGCCAAAAGGTATGGTTACCACTTTATAGAGACTCCTCTGCTTGAAGAGACAGCTCTTTTTAAGCGTTCTGTTGGAGATTCTAGTGATATTGTCTCAAAAGAGATGTATCAGTTTATAGATAAAGGCGACAATGATGTTTGTCTTCGCCCTGAGGGGACTGCTGGTGTTGTAAGAGCTTTTATTGAGAAAAAACTTGACAAAGCTGGTGGTATTCATAGATTTTTCTATCATGGACCTATGTTTCGATATGAGAGACCTCAAAAAGGAAGACTTAGAGAGTTTCATCAGTTTGGAGTTGAGAGCTTTGGAGTAGAGAGTGTTTATGAAGATGCTTCTATGATTATGATGGTTAGTGATATCTTAAATGCTCTTGGCATCGGCTATAGACTTCAACTAAATTCTTTAGGATGCAGTGAGTGTATGCCACCATATCGCCAAAACCTTGTCAACTTTGTTAAAAGTGTAGAAGATAGAGTTTGTGAGGATTGTATTCGCCGACTTGAAACTAATCCCATCAGAGTTCTTGATTGTAAAAACTCAACTTGTCAAACTATATACAAAGATGCGCCAAAGCTTTTAAACTCTCTGTGCAAGAGTTGTGATGATGATTTTAGTAGCTTAAAAAAAATACTAAAAGAGAATGATATAAGCTATGAGATAGATACAAACCTTGTTCGTGGACTTGACTATTATTCCAAAACTGCATTTGAGTTTGTTAGTGACAATATAGGAAGTCAAAGTGCCATAGCTGGTGGTGGAAGATATGACAGGCTTGTAGAATTTTTAGATGGGAAGGCTACACCTGCAGTTGGCTTTGCTATGGGAATTGAAAGATTATTAGAACTCATCAAAATGCCAGAAAATCAAAGGGATGGCTACTATATGGGAGCTTTAGACGATGAGTCTATTGACATAGTAGTAAAGCTAGCTCAAAGAAAGAGAAAAACACATAAAGTAACACTTGATTATAAAACAAAAAATTTACAAAAACATCTAAAATCAGCTGATAAAATAGATGCTAAATTTTGCTGTGTAATTGGTTCAAATGAGCTAAATAATGGTACAATTTGGGTTAAAAATTTAGAAGAAAAGACAGAACAATTAATTAAAATAGAGGATTTTTAATATGGACATACTTCATAGTATATGGCTTGTATTCGTAGAGTTTATTGAGTTCTTTATACTCGCTGTAGTCTTTGGTATTGTAGCCTTATTTATCTATGATAAATATATCCAAAGAAAGCACGCCTTGCTTATAAACTATCCTGTGATTGGTCGCTTTAGATACTTTTTTGAAGCACTTCGTGAGCCGCTCCGCCAATACTTTGCAGAAGAAACATTTTATGATTCAAAAGATAAAGTTGACTGGGTTTATACAGCAGCAAAAGACTTACCAAATTTTAAATCTTTTTCAGTTGCTCAACCATTTTCTGGTTCAAGATTTATCATAAAACACTCTACAAATGTTTTAAATGAAGATGAAGTAGACGAAGATACAAGTGTTGTTTTTGGTAAAGATAGAGAGATTCCTTTTGTTTCTCATACCCCAATTATTCGTTCTGCTATGAGTGATGGTTCAATCTCCCCAGAAGCAGTTAGAGCATTCTCTATCGCAGGAGCTAAAACAAATCTAACTATAAATATAGGAGAAGGTTCACTCACTTCAAATCATCTTTTTACTCATAAACCAAACTTAAAAGATTGTGATTATCTAGAGATTGTAAAGAGTACACCTTGGGCTGAGTTTGTTTTTAAAGTAGGAGATAAACTTTTTAATCGTGCAAGGGCTTTGAAGTGGTATAGAACTGCTTTACTAAACAGAGATACACAAAATACTTATATATACGATACAACGTCTCACGTACTTTTTCGTGTAAACTGGAACGCTCCTCTGGAGGCTTTTCCAAAAGAAGTTCCGCAAGATATTTCAAACATAATATTTCAAATGAGCTCTGGCCTTTATGGTGTAAGAGATGCTAGTGGAAAGTTTGATGAGTTAAAGTATCAAAAAGTTATGAAATTTTGTCGTATGACTGAGATAAAAATAGCTCAAGGTGCAAAACAGACTGGCGGGAAACTAGCAGCTGCAAAAGTAACTGCTGATATTGCTTACTATAGGGGTGTACCACAAGGAAAGGATATCTTCTCACCAAACAGATTTCCTTATGCAGACACAACTGAGCACCTTCTTGACTTTGTAGAGAGACTCCAGAAACTATCACTTAAACCTGTTGGCTTTAAGATAGTTATATCTGACATAGCTGCTGTAGATGAGCTAGCAAGTAAGATTGCAAAAAGAAAAGCTGATGGCAAAAATATACCTGATTTTATATCAGTAGATAGTGGTGAAGGTGGAAGTGCAACTGCTCCGCTAGAGCTGATGGAATCAGTAGGCCTTACAACAAATAATGCCCTTTATATATTAGATGCTATGCTAAAAAAACACGATATTCGTAAGGATATAAAGATAATAGCAAGTGGTAAAATACTCACTCCAGATGATGCCATCATCACACTTTGTATGGGTGCAGATGCAGTTGGTATTGCTAGAGGATTTATGATGAGTGGTGGATGTATTCGTGCTAGAATGTGTTCTGGTTTTGGGTCTCATGTTTGCCCAGTTGGTATGGCTACACAAGATGAGAAGAAAAGAGCATCATATCTTGTAAAAAAAGAAGGTAAAGAGATAGGAAACTATCATTTAAACTTAATTAAGGGGATGAAGATGGTATCTGCAGTTATGGGTATTAAAAATATAAACGATATGGATAAAAAACATTTGACTTTTAGAAATCAAAATTCCGAACTATTTTTCGATATAGATAAGTATTTTCAACAAAAGTTGCACGTATGAATCATTTTGGATTAGACATTTGGTCAAATAAAAATTTTATAGTAGAAAATGGTGAAGTTAAACTAAACTATAAAAGTATGCCCTCTATTTTAGAATTAGTTCAAGAAATTCGTTCTAATGATGTTAGAGGCCCTATGATTTTAAGGTTTCCACACCTTATTAAAAAACAGATTAGTAGCCTATACTCTTACTTTGACAAAGCCATAAAAGCCAATAACTACAAAGGCAATTTTAATGCTGTTTTTCCTCTTAAAGTAAATCAATTTCCTAATGCTATTGAAGCTATCACTAAACAAGGTAAAAGATTTAACTATGGACTTGAAGCGGGCTCTAAAGCAGAATTAGTCCTAGCTATGAGTAAAACACCAACCGGAGCATACATCACAGTAAATGGCTTTAAAGATAAAGAGATGATAACTCTAGGATTTATCGCAGCTCAAAGCGGACACAATATCACTCTAACGATTGAGGGTTTAGGCGAGCTTGAGACCATCATTGAAGTAGCACAAGAGTGTAACTTAAAAGTTCCAGATATTGGTATCAGGGTAAGACTTCATAGTGCAGGAAGTGGCATCTGGGCTAAAAGTGGTGGAATGGATGCTAAATTTGGGCTGACTTCTACGGAGATCATAGAAGCTATCAACCTCCTAAGAGAAGCTGATTTATTAAAATACCTAAGTATGATTCACTTCCATCTAGGTTCCCAAATGTCAGATATAGCTCCACTTAAAAAAGCACTAAGAGAGGCTGGAAATATCTATGCTGAGCTTAGAAAAATGGGCGCACATTCACTTGACAATATAAACATCGGTGGTGGACTTGCAGTAGAATATGACCAACACACAAAGTCAAAAGCAAGAAACTACTCAATAGATGAGTTTACAAGCTCTGTTGTCTTCTCTCTAGGACAAGTCATGGATGCCAAAAATGTAAAGCATCCAAATATTTTTACAGAATCAGGTAGATTTATAGTAGCATCTCATGCTGTTTTAGTCACTCCAGTTTTAGAACTATTTACTCATGACTATCAAGAAAAACTACTAAACTTTAAACCTGTAAATCCACCTCTTCTTGATGAACTCATAGAGTTAAACAACCTCCTTAGCAATCAAAATTGTATAGAGTATCTCCACGATGCGCTAGACCATATGGAATCACTATTGACCCTTTTTGATTTAGGTTATATTGATCTACAAGATAGATCAAACGCTGAGATCTTAGTGCATAACATTATAAAAAGGGCACTCTACCTAAAGTCAGCAGATCCAACAGATGAGCTAGAGCAGCTTCAGGTAAAGCTACAAGAGAGATATCTTATAAACGCTTCTATCTTTCAAAGCTTGCCAGATTATTGGGGCTTAAACCAGCACTTTCCTGTTATGCCTCTGCACTATCTAAACACAACTCCACTAAGAGCCGCATCTCTATGGGATATAACTTGTGATAGTGATGGAGAGATAGGTTTTGATCCTGATAAACCTCTCTATTTGCACGATATAGATCTTGATGAAGAGGATTATTTCCTAGGCTTCTTTAATGTTGGAGCGTACCAAGAAACGCTTGGGATGAACCACAATCTCTTTACTCGTCCTAGCGAATATACTATAGAGATTGATGAAGATGGTCATAAAATAACCAACGAAGTTGAATCAAAAAATATCTTAGAAATATTAGAATCAATTGGATATAGTAAAGATAATATTTTAGATAAACTTAAAAATGACTTGATAAAAAGTGACTTTATATCCGAGCAAGAAAAAAATGATACACTTGCAAAACTTGAAACTTTTGTAAAGCAAAATGGTTATTTAAGAACTACAAACTAAGGTTAATTATGGGACTATTTGGCGAAATCAAAGATGACTTTTTAAATGTTTATAGAAATGACCCTGCCCTAAACTCTAAGCTAGATTTTCTTTTTAACTATCCTGGTGTTTGGGCAATAGCGTGGTATAGAGTAGCACATAGACTTCATAAAGCAAATTTTAAAAGATTGGCTAGGATGATTATGGGCATAACTCATATCACAACTCATATAGATATACATCCAGCTGCAGTTATTGGACCAAGAGTTTTTATAGATCATGGAACTGGTGTAGTAATTGGCGAGACCGCTGTTATAGAAAGCGATGTTTTGATTTATCAGGGAGTAACCTTAGGTGGTGTCTCTTTAGTTCAAGGAAAACGTCACCCTACTATAAAAAAAGGTGTGGTTATTGGTGCTGGTGCTAAAGTTTTAGGAAATATTACTATTGGTGAGTATTCAAAAATAGGAGCTAACTCTGTTGTAGTTAGAGAAGTTCCAGATTGTTCTACTGCTATTGGTATTCCGGCGCATGTTATTGCAAAAGGGAGATGTAAAGATCCATTTATGCATAACTTACTTCCAGATATAAACAAAGAGATGTTTGAATATCTTTTAAAAAGAGTCGCTATATTAGAGCATATTTTAGTTGTTGATAACAAAAACGTGTTAGAGAAAGATTTAGAATTAGAAAATATCTATGAGTCTTTTATTAAAGCTATGAAGAACTAGGTTTTTAGGAACGCTAAGCAATGGAGTCCTCCACGAGGAACCCAGTAAATAAGGCTTGCAAATTTTATTTTAAAGTCACAAGTGCGAAGCACAAGTTCCCAAGTTTCACTTGGGAATTCATATTTTATTTCTATTGTCATTGATATATACACTCCCAAGTAAAACTTGGGAGCGAGGGAACTAGTAGAACTTGCTAGTTAGTATTACAAAATATCGTACCCAAAAGCTATAAAATATTTTAAATCTACAAAAGATTAAACTTTCTACTATCATAAGGTATTTTAAGTATAATTGCAGCATTATTTTATTGTAAGGAATGCACTTATGCTAACTGACCGCGTTAACACACTATCTGAATCAATTACGATTGCTATTACTACCTTAGCACAAGAATTAAAAGCACAGGGAAAAGACATACTTAGTTTTTCTGCTGGAGAGCCTGACTTTAACACACCAAAAGTCATCAATGATGCTGCAATTGCAGCAATAAATGAAGGTTTTACAAAATATACTGCAGTAGATGGTATAGTGGAGCTAAGACAAGCCATAGCAAACAAGCTAAAAAGAGATAACAATCTTACCTATGCACCTAATCAAATCATTACAAATAATGGTGCTAAACACTCTCTTTTTAACCTCATTAGTGCAACTATACAAAAGGGAGATGAAGTTATCATCCCTGCACCTTACTGGGTTACTTATCCTGAGTTAGTTTTATACTGTGGTGGCGATGTGGTTGAGATAGAGACTAATGATGAGACAGCTTTTAAGATAACACCTGAGCAATTAAAAGCTGCAATAACACCAAAAACAAAGATGCTAATACTAACTACTCCATCAAACCCTACTGGCTCTATCTACTCAAAAGATGAACTTGTAGCTATAGGAAAGGTTTTAGAGGGAACTGATATCATCGTTGCATCTGATGAGATGTATGAAAAACTAACATTTGAGGGTACATTTACATCTTGTGCGGCTGTTAGTGAAGATATGTACAAAAGAACAGTAACTATCAATGGACTAAGCAAATCAGTAGCAATGACGGGTTGGAGATTTGGTTATATGGCTGCACACAATACTGAGCTAATTAAAGCTACTAAAAAGCTACAAAGCCAAAGTACTTCAAATATCAATACTATAACTCAAAAAGCTGCTATTGCTGGACTTGATGGCAGTGCTGATGCAGATATAGAGATGATGAGACTTGAATTTATTAAGCGAAGAGATGAAGCTTATGAGCTTATAAACAAGATAGATGGACTTAGCGTTGTAAAACCTGATGGTGCATTTTACTTATTTGTAAATATCAAAGAGATTAGTTCTGATTCACTTGAATTTTCAAAAGATTTGCTTGATAAAAAACTTGTAGCTGTAGTGCCAGGTGTTGCTTTTGGAAGCGAGGGTTACTTTAGAATGAGTTTTGCAACTGACATAGAGACTATCCGTACAGGTATTGCAAGAATTGCAGAGTTTGTAAAAGAGTTGAAAGCTTAATTTTATTACGAACTCATATATATCTGAGTTGTTGTACATATACAGGCTACCACGCAGAGCGTGGTAGCCAGAAGAACTCAACTAGCTCCAATGATCTGCGTTAAAACTCATAAGATTGAGTGAAAGACTACTTTAGAGCTTGAAGTGCTTCTATAACTTCATCTAAATTGTCTAGTGGTATATGGACTTTCCACTCTGGAGAGTCACTCTTTCCAGTTAGAGATATACCAATACTAGCTACTGTCTCACTATCTTCTCCATATGGCTCTTCTAATTTAGTTATAGATATAACACCTTTTTTTGTTCCGCTTAATTTTATTGTTTTTGACATGTTTATATTCCTTTATATTTTTTTAAACTAATTGCACTAATGCGATTTGTTTAGTCTAGCTAGTTTTGCCTGAAGTTTCAACCATAATCTATGCTCCATAAGAGGAAAACCAGCAAATGTTAAGCCACTCTTTTTGATGCTCTTTGTAACTCCACTTCTTGCAGCCATTGTTGTAAATGGCGCAATCTCAAGATGCCCTGCTGTAGCACTCTGTCCACCCATCACAACATTTCGTCCCATTGTGGTAGAACCAGAGATTCCTGATTGTGAGACTAAGACGCTATATTCTCCTATAACGCTGTTATGTCCAACTTGAACAAGATTATCAATCCTAACACCTTTTTTTATAAATGTAGTGCCAAAAGCAGCTCTATCTATTGTGGTAGAGCTTCCAATCTCAACATCATCTTCAATGACCACATTTCCATTTTGGTATATTTTTTTATGTTCACCCAATTTTGAAGTAGCAAAACCAAACCCATCACTACCTATAGTTGTATTGGCATGTATAATGCAGTCACTGCCAATTTTACAATCTCTATAGATAGTAACACTTGGATAGATGATAGCATTATCACCTATTGTAACATTTGCACCTATATATACATGAGCTAAAATTGTGCAATTTCTACCAATTGTAGCACCATTTGCTATCTCAGCCTTTGGAGATATACTACTACCCTCGCCTATCTTGGGAGTAGGAAGTGTTTCATCTTCTATACAAGGAGCAAAGTATTTTGAGAGCTTTGCCATCTCCCAGTAAGGAGATTCTACCACTAAAGCTATAGAGCCTGATGGCACAAATTCAACAGTATTAACATCTACTATTATAGCTCCAGCTTGTGAGTCTTTTATATCGTTAATATACTTTGAATTTGATACAAAAGAGAGTTCTGTTTTTGAAGCAGATTTGAGAGTATTCATACCCGTAACTTCAAAGTCTTCTTTATCGTATTTTGCTCCAATTATTGAAGCTATTTCTGATATCTTCATCACATTTCCTCTTTTAAGAATTTAGTTTTGCAATCTTTGCTTGAAGTCTTCTCCACTCACGATGATCCATAAGAGGATACCCACTATAGACTCCACCACTTTTGGCTATACTCTTTGTAACTCCACTTCTTGCACTAAAAGTTGAAAAAGGAGCAATATCTAGATGGTCTGAAAATGCACTCTGCCCACTAACAACACAATTTCTTCCAAGCTTAGTTGAACCACCCACTCCACTTTGAGCCACAAAAATAGAGTATTCACCTATCTCGCAATTATGCGCTATATGTATAAAGTTGTCAAACTTCACACCTTTTTTTATAAGAGTTGAGTTAAAGACAGCTCTATCTATTGCACAGTTTGCACCAATCTCAACATCATCTTCGATAACTACATTTCCATTTTGATATATCTTAATATGTTCACCCTGCTTTGTATGTGAAAATCCAAAACCATCAGCTCCAATAATAGTTGAAGCATGAATAATACAATCAGAGCCTATCACGCAATCTCTGTATATCGTCACATTTGGATATATTGTAGTTCTATCTCCAATGACAACATTTGAACCTATGTAAGAACCAGCCATAATAGTAACATCACGACCTATTACTGCGCCATTTTCTACTTTTGCCATTGTATCTACGAAGCTGCCATCACCAACAACTACATCTTTTGCATCAAAATCTATAAGTTTAGGAGCAAAGAGTTTTGTAGCATATGCCATGGAGATTGAGACATCTTCGCAGACTATATATGAAGAGCCTTCTGGTAGATATTCTATTAAGTTTTGTGGTATCAAAAAAGCTTTTGCTTGTGAAGATGAAAGTGTTGCGGCATATTTTTTATGCGTTGCAAATGTTAGTTGTGTATGAGATGCAAGAGATAGCTCATTCATAGAGCCTATCTCTAAGTCATCTCCAATAAAATCACTTTTAAGATGTGTTGCTACTTCGCTAAGGAGCATGTACTATCTCTCAAGTGCTACGGCACCACTTCTTACTATCTCTTTAGGATTATATCTTTTTATCATCTTTAAGAAATTATCTACTCTTTTTGGCTCATCTGCTATCATCGCTATAAAGATATTTTCACCAACATTTACTATATTCCCATTGTAAGCTAGACACATAGCAGCAATATCGCTAATGTTCTCGGTTATAGGAAACTTCATTAGAGCCATCTCTTTTTCAACTAAATCAGCATGCTCATAAACTTTTAAAACAGGGATAAGTTTGTGAAGCTGTTTAGTAATCTGCTCTATAACTCTAACAGAACCAGAGGTTACTATAGTTAGCCTTGAGTATTTACTATCAGGAATTGGAGCTACTGTTAGTGAAGTGATATTATATCCACGACCAGAAAAAAGATCTGTGATACGAGATAAAACACTCGCTTCATTAACAACGATAACTGAAACTACTCTTCTTTCACTATTTTCAGTCATTACTTCTCCTTTGCCTCTAATAACATCATGTTAAATAAACTTCCACCTGATGGAACCATCGGCATAACGTTCTCTAATCTCTCAACTACAACATCTATAAAAGCGACAATATTTTTTTCTACTGCATCCTTTAGGGCTGCATCAAACTCTTCTTTTGTTGTAACTCTATAACCTATCCCACCAAATGCCTCAGCTAATAGAACAAAGTCAGGCTGAACACTTAGATCTGTTTCACTATGCCTTTTATCGTAAAAAAGTGTCTGCCACTGGCGAACCATGCCTAAATAGTTATTATTTAGGATGATATTTATAACTGGCAGTTTTTTTTCAACCGCAGTCATTAACTCTTGACAATTCATAAGAATAGATCCATCACCTGTAAAGTTTATACTAATCTTTTCTGGTGATGCAGCTTTTACACCCATAGCAGCTGGAAAGCCAAAGCCCATAGTTCCAAGTCCACCAGAACTTATAAACTGTCTAGGACGGCTAAAAGGGTAAAACTGTGCTGTCCACATCTGATGCTGACCAACATCTGTTGAGATATTTGCACCATCACCTAGCAACTCTCCAACTCTCTCTACAACCCATTGTGGCTTTATTCTATCAGTGTCTTCATGATATACAAGAGGATGGAGCTCGGCAAAATTTGTTACAGTCTCTCTCCACGATTCATACTTATTTGGGTTTATAAATGAAGAGAGTTCAAGCATCTCTTTTACAACATTTTTAACATCTCCAACTATCGGATAGTCTGCATTTACAAGCTTTGAGATAGATGCTGGGTCGATATCTACATGGATAACACCTGCATTTTTTGCAAATTCTGAGAGCTTACCTGTTACACGGTCATCAAATCTCGCTCCAAGACCTATAACTAAGTCAGTCTCACTCATCGCCATATTTGATGCGTAAGAGCCATGCATGCCAAGCATACCAACTAAAAGTTCGTCATCGTAAGACAAAACACCTCTAGCCATAAAAGTCTCAACAGCAGGAATCCCAGTTCTCTTAACTAACTCTCTTACTTCATATGCTGCATTTGCATTTATAACACCACCACCTATATAAAAGAGTGGTCTTCTAGCTTTAGCTATGGCATTCATCGCTTTTTTAATTTGGCGAGGGTTACCTTTGACATTTGGTTTATAAGTCTCAAGATCTACTTCTATCGAGTAGTCAAACTCTGCAATCTCTGCTGTAACATCTTTTGGAATGTCAACATGCACAGGACCTGGACGACCAGATGCAGCAATATAGAATGCTTCTTTTAAAACACGAGGCAGATCACTTGCGTTTGTTACTAAGTAGTTGTGTTTAGTACATGAGCGGCTAATTCCAACTGCGTCTATCTCTTGAAATGCATCAGTGCCGATAAGGCTCATTGGAACCTGTCCACTAATTACAACTAAAGGGATAGAATCCATGTAAGCATCAGCTAAACCTGTTACAGCATTTGTAAAACCAGGGCCGCTTGTAATCAATGCGACGCCAACTTTCCCACTTGCTTTTGAGTAACCCTCGGCAGCGTGAACTGCAGCTTGTTCGTGTCTTGTCAATATGTGTTTAAAATTGTCTTGTTTATAAATCTCGTCGTAAACATTCATAATCGCTCCACCAGGGTAGCCAAAAATTGTGTCTACACCCTCTGCGATTAATGCTTCAATGACCATTTGTGCGCCACTAATTCGCATAAACGACTCCTTATTAAAAAATTCGCCAATTATATAAAAAAAGAACTATGATTGAGGTTAAAAAGTCTGAAAAATTTGTGATTTAAAATTAAACTAAGATGGAATTTACAACCATAGAAGCTCTCCACATATTCCTAGAGCCTTTTGTTTGCATTTCTAGGTTGAGTTTTGTCTGTGGGTAATTTTCTTTAAAGTTGTTAAATAAAGAGACTATTTGATCTTGAAGTCCAAAGTATAAAATATAATTTTTTATTCCATTTTCTATAATGCTTTGGTCCCTTTTATCTTCTATCGCTTTTTCAAGTTCAACCATATAACACCAACCATAAATACCTGCTAGTGCATAGTTTTTAGAGCTTATCTTCATATATTTTTCTAAAATTTTATTCACTTCTATTATATTTGCATCTAGAGCAAATTCGTTTGCGCAAGCAACCGCATCGTTGTACTCTTTTTGAAGTCTTATACCATCTTGTGTGCTTAGCAAATCTTCATTTAATGCAAGAATATTATATGCATTTGTTATATCATCTTCTTTTATAGCTGCGTAAAATTTATGCCTATTTTCTATACTTTTCATGAGCTCTTTTGCATCCTCAGTAAAGTCACTAAAGTCTACTAATATTCTTAGTAGCTTAATAGCCTCATGAGTATCATCTTGCTGGACTAGTTTTTGACTCTGAATATAGAGTGAATCAGCATAATCTATAAGAGCTCTATAGTCTGAGAGTTCTTTTAAAAATGAGTTTAATTTAACAAGTTCAAAGGCTATTTTAAAATCTTTTTGTCCAACAGCCATACGAAAGCGCTTATAAACTTCACTCTTTGCAAATAGCTCTTGGATAAGCTTTGTTTTTTGAGTAACTCCTCTATATGGAGCTAGAATTTCACGTGCCATATCTGCACCTTTTGGGTCAATGGCATACTTTTGAGCTTCACTAAAAGTTTTAGTCCAGTTTGTTTCAAGCGTTTTATAGAGTTGAGAATCTTGATAGTGGGGATATTGTAGAGCTAGAGCATAGGCAAGAGGAAATTTTGATTCTTGTACAAATTTAGCAAATTTGTAAAACTCTTTGTACTCTGCTATAATGGCCTTGATACTGGAGTTTCTAGCTGGTATCAGCTGAAAGTTTCCAAAAATTTCTAGTGCTGTTTCTATATCATTTTTCTCTAGTGCCAACCTAGCTTTTTTAACAGTTGTATCCCAGATGGACATAACAAGCTGATATGCCTTTGTATAGGCTAATAGTGGATTTTCTTCTACTATCTCTTGTATCTTTTTATAACTTTTTATCCTTAAGAATCTAGTTATACGCTCCTCTGAGGCAAATATGTCATAAAAAAGTAGGTCTGCATCTTCAGTTGCAACAATGAGCTGTGAAGTTTTTTCATCAAAAGTAAGAGCAATTATTGTTGATGTTAGCTTTATATATTTTCTTGAGAGCATCTTATAACTCTCAAGCTCATAAACCATAACATAACCTAACTCTGTACCAAAAAATAAAAAGATTCCATCTTCACTTGATGCGATAGATGATATCTCATCATGGACACCCTCAAGCCTCTCAATAACCTTTCCTTCTTCACAATCCCAAACGATAACATTGCTTGCTTTATCTACACTCAGAAGTCTATTTTCACTTAAAAAGTGAACTTTTAAAACTGCTTCATTATGTCCTATAAGCCTATGCTGTTTTGCCATTGTTATCATATTGAAGATATATATTTTTTTATCATAACTTGAAGTTGCTATCCAATGGGCATTTTTACTAAAAGCTATATCAGTAACTGCATCAGAGTGGATTGGAAGTGTGAAGGCTATTTTTTTATTTTCTATATCTATGGCGTATGATTTTCCATCATCACCACAGCTAAACATATATTTAGATTTAGGATCAATTGCTACACAGTTTACTTCACCGCTGTGTCTATCGATCTTTGCTATAGTTTTTTTACTCTTTGCGTTATAAAGAAGAGATTCTTTGCTACTTGAACTTATAAGTGTGAAATAGAGACCATCACCACTAAAGTCAAATACTTGTCTCTTAAAACTTTTATACTCTACACCACATTTAAATCCAGATAGAGTTTTTAAACTAAGAATATCTAAGAATCTAACTACACTCTTTGCATCCACAACTAAGAGTGAGCCATCATCCATGATTTTAACTCTAATGATGGCATCTTTAAAACTTAGTTCTTTTGCTGCATTCATACTAATGATCTCTTAGGTATCCCTCAGCTCTTAGCATATCTTCTATCTCTTGCTGATGCTCTTGTCCTTTTGTTTCCATGTGAACAGTAACATTTGCATCACCATAATCAAGCGAGATTGAAGTTCTATCGTAAGCGATATGGACAATATTTGCATTTAACTCTTTTAGTATCTCAGTAAAGCGCATAAGTGAACCTGGCTTATCTATAAGAGTAACTGTTAGCTTCATCTTTCTACCAGATTTTAAAAGCCCTTTTTCAATAATTACTGATAAAAGTGTGACATCCATGTTTCCGCCACTTAGAACTAAAGCTACTTTTTTTCCCTTTAGATGATCGAGCTTGTTGTGTATAGCAGCGGCTACAGATGCGGCTCCAGCTCCTTCTACTACGAGTTTTTGCTTCTCAAGTAGAGCCAAAATAGCACTAGCAATCTCTGCATCATCAACGCTCACAAACCTATCTACACTCTTTAGTGCATACTCAAGAGTTAAGGGAGAAGTATCTCTAACGGCTATGCCATCAGCTATGGTCCTAACACTAAGAGAATCAACTGCTTTTTTAAGTTCAAATGATTCTTTAAAAGCAGGAGCGCCTTTTGCACTAACTCCGATTACTTCTATGTTTGGGTTAATACTCTTGATGGCAGTAGCCATTCCAGCGATAAGTCCGCCACCGCCAACTGGAATAACTACAGCATCTAAATCTTTACATGACTCTAAAATTTCAAGTGCAAGTGTGCCTTGTCCCGCCATAACCTCTTCATCTTCAAAAGGGTGTACAAAAGTCAGAGAGTTTTTCTTTCCAAACTCCTTTGCGTAGGCGTAAGCTTCATCATAGTTAGAACCAGCCAAAATCACTTCCGCACCATAGAGCTTTACACCATCAATCTTTGTAAGTGGAGTAGAATCAGGCATAACAATAACTGCTCTGATGCCAAACTTCGAGGCACTTAGAGCAACTCCTTGAGCATGATTTCCTGCACTTGCAGCTATCACACCACAATCTCTTTGCGCATCCGTAAGAGAGGCTATTTTATTATAAGCACCTCTTATTTTAAAAGCACCAGTTATCTGGAGATTTTCTTTTTTTAAGTAGATTTGCATTGATGATAATTTACTCAGATGTGGCGCATACGAAAATGGAGTTTGCGAGATAACATCTTTTATCGTTTCTCTTGCTTTATAAATCTTTTCTATATTTAACAACTTGATTAACCTTCCAACGCTTTATGTTCTACCATCGCACATAGATTTTGTACAACTCTTATTCCTGCATCTTTAGCTCTTTGTGCAGCATCATTGTTTACTATACCTATTTGTGACCAAAAAACCTTAATATCACCTCTTGCGATACACGCATCAGCAACATCATCAAGTGCTTTTGGTTTTCTAAAAATATCAACCATATCTATCTCAAATGGTATCTCTTTTAGTGATCTATAAACTTTTTCTCCAAGAATAGTCTCTTCTTTTGGATAGATTGGAACTATTTTATAACCACACTCCTGAAGATAAGCCGCAACTCTATTACTAGCCTTAGTCTCATCTGGAGACAGACCTAAAACAGCAATAGTTTTTATATCTTTAAAAATTTCTTGTATCTCTTTTTTGTTTGAATTTACTGAGGGAAACTCACACTCCATCATAATCTCCTTGAAATAAAGTTTATATATTAAAGATGCGATTATAGCGAAATTTAACTATATTATTTTATATAAGCCTAAGAGCCCCGAACTCGTTCGGGGCTAGTCTCGCTTTAGAGCCTATGCCGAGAACAAAAGCACAACACCTAAGATAAAGATAAGTGCTAGTGAGAGATACTCTAAGACAACTTGAATCTTTGTATGCTTTTGTGAGGTTTTTTTACGCACACTTACGCTTATGATGGCTGAGAGAAAGATTATAGTGCTCATCCCCAGACTCATCACAAAAGCTGATAAAAAACCTAGCAAATACATCCCCATCGAGAGTGAAAAGATAAAAATAGTAACAGTCCCAGGACAAGGGATGATTCCAGCTGAGACTATAAGCGCCATATCAGTAGAGTTTTTATCTACTTTACAAGAGCCACAACCACAGCTAGATATATGAGGTGTTGTACTAAAGCTCATACTCTTTTTTCTAATTTTATATGCTCTTAGTTTTTTATATAGTAGATAGATAGCTATCGCAATAATAACAAAAGCGGAGATTTTTGTAGTTAGCATGATGGTGTTTTGCATAAACTGAACTAGAAAAGTTTCTATAAGAAAGTAGATGACTAAGGTTAGTAAAAAGGCTGAGAAAGTATGCACAACTCCAATGGCAAGAGAGATAAAAAAGGCTTTAGTGTAAGATCTGTCATTTGAGAGAAAGTAACTAGCCACAAGTGTTTTACCATGTCCTGGACCTATAGCATGAACAACTCCATAGAGATAAGCAAAAAGCAAAATAAGCAGATAGGTTAGAGGTTTCTTACTCTCATTTGCCTCCGTAAAAAGAGACTTTAGCTTCTCTATAGTTTGAAGTAAAAGACTCTCTTGCGTTAGACTTTCACTTTTTTTTTGTTGCTCTTCTTGTTCTTCTGGCTCATCTTCTATAACTACATCTTCTTTTAAAATAGTTCCAAATTGCACCACGCTATCTTGCTCTACTTTTTCAAAAGGTTCAAAACTAAAAAGTATTGCCGCACTAAAGAGGTATAGATTTTTCATAAAGTACAAATCTTTTGCTTGCACATCTACATCATCAACTATAAAACTAAAAAAAGACTCATCATCTTCAAACAAAAATGAGATTGCATGCTTATCTTTTATATCAATATCAACAAAAATATTAAACTTAAACAGAAGCCTTTTATCTAATATTTCTACATTAAAATCATCATAAGTTGCGTCTATGATTTCTTCATGCTCGCTGTCGCCATATTTTATGAGTGTGAGCATATTTTTAGGTAAAAGATACTTTATTTTTATCTCTAACACCTTTTCAAGCTCTTCTTTATCTAAAACAAGATTTTTATTTTTATCATAATTTAAAGTTAGCTCAGAGGTATAAACATCAGAAAAATGCCAAAGTACTTCTATTTTTTTTAGTTTATTATTTTCTATAGGAAGTTTTAGCCCAACACCTGCAGTAGGAATCATAAACGAACATGTAGCACATGAGTACAAAAAAGTTTGTATTAAGAGTAAACAAAAGAATATTTTTTTCATTTTGGTATTGTATCTTTATAAAGTTATTTTATGGCAGTAAGTAAAAAAACACCATACTCTTTATGTGGTTTTTTTATAGTGTTTACTTGTGAGATTTCTATATCTTTAAATCCACTTCTAGCTGCTACGCTTCGTAGTTCTTCTGTATCAAAACCAAAATGAAAAACCCCCATGTTATCAGAGTGAAAACTACCATCTTCAAGTTCTAAATCAGCTATAGCTATAAAACCATCATCATCTATATTTGAATATATTGTATTGAAAAATAGTTGCAAATCTTCTATATGATGCAGAGTCATAGAGCTAATAAGTCCATCAAAGCTTCTTTGTAGAGGCACTTTGATGATATCTTGATAGAGAGGTTCAATGCTAAGTTCAGAAGTATTTTTAGCACGAAGCTCTTCTAACATACTAAGAGAAGTATCAACTCCATAAACTTTTTTTACATGCTCTGCAATCTCAAAGCCCAAAAGTCCAGTACCTGTTCCAAAATCTAAAAGTTCCATCTCAGAGTGCAAGGCAAATCTTTCTAAAATCGCCCCACCAATTGTTTTTGTGTTACTATTACTTTTGTTATCCCACTCTTTAGCTCTATCTTTAAAGTGATCATTTTGCATATCTGCTCCTATATTTAGTTATTTTATTTTAAAAAGAGCGTCTCTTTTAAACTAATTTTTCTTGCCCAATTCTGTACAAAGCAAAGTCATACTTTAACGGATCATTTTCATCAAAACTCTTTAGCATCTCTGTAAGCTCAATGGCAGCTTGTAAGTCGTATGTTTTTCTATGAAGTAGCCCTAGTTTTTTTGAGACATTAAAAGTGTGAGTATCTAGTGGCATTATGAGGTCTGCCTTGTTTACGCCACACCAAAGTCCCATATCTATGTTGTCTTCTCTAACCATCCAGCGTAAAAACATCATCCATCTTTTGAGTGCGCCTGCTCCCTTAGTCTTAG
>Ga0265293_10002359_pt1 | contig 38271 bp, 36 predicted proteins | sample Munlanlewell138R_FD_192505 | JGI IMG/M metagenome (GOLD analysis project Ga0265293, IMG submission 192505) | Leachate microbial communities from a municipal landfill in Southern Ontario, Canada - Leachate well 138R | ecosystem: Engineered > Solid waste > Landfill > Unclassified | place: Canada... | reverse complement strand
GGTCCGCATCGCTGGCCCGGCTCAGGCCCACGGCCAATTCCTTGGCGCGCGTATTCAAGTCAGCCAACTGCGTATCCAGCGCCGCGCGACCCAGGTTCAACCCGGCCTCCAGCGCGCTGTCGACGCGGACGTTGAACCAGGATTCGATGGAGCGCGACATGAACTGCACGGACAGCACGTAAATCAGTATCCCCGGCAGGATGCCGATCAACGTGAAGTACCAGGCGAAGCGCGCCGTCAGCCGGGCGCCGAACTGGCGGCGGCGTATCTGCCTGGCCAGGCGCATGGCCAGCATGCCCACCCAGAAAATCAGCGCAACGGCCAACACGCCGTTCAGCAGCAGCAAGGTGTCGTACTGCTGGGCATAGCGCGAGGCGTTGCCGGTCGACCAGACCAACAGCGCAAGCAGACCCATGGCGCTGCAGGCGGCCACGATCAGCGCGATCCGCAACCCCCAGCGCAGGATCAGCGAGGTGTGTCGACGGAAATTGAAAATGTGAACTCTTTCCATGGAGTAGCCAAGGCCCAGGCCTGGCTGTTGAGCGCGTCGACCTGGAAGGGCCGCGCCAATAATGAGGTGTCCAGCCGCACACGCAGGCGGCCGTGATAGACCTCGTCGTAATCCAGCTCGTCGATACGGGCCACGTCCCACCCGCGTATGTTCCGAATCTGCGACATGGCGTCGTCAAATGAGGATTCCGGCAGCGACAGATCGCCCGCGCCGACCCGCCACTGCCGCGTCAATGCGTTATAGACCACGCGCCAGGTTCGCTGCCGGCTGATCACCGTCTTGTCGAACCACCACCAGCGCTTGGACACCAGCTCGAGGTCGGCCGTGAAATAGACCGGGATGCCGCGCTCGGCCGCATCGCGCAGTTCCGGGGACACGCCAAGCAGGACGTCGGCGTCGATGTACAGCTGACCGTCGCGCACGACGGGTTCGATCCGCGTAACCCGGTCGCCTTCGGGAGCAGGCTGCGCCTGCAAGGGTGCCGGCAGCAACAGCGCACCGCACAACACGAAGGACAACATGGCTCGCAACATCATCGCCTACCCGTTACTCATCAAGGCATCATTTTTCACGACTATGGGCTGCTTGGCAAACAGGGCATAGAAGAAGCCGTCGCCGCCGGGTTGATCCCCCTGCGCCAAGGGCAGTATCTGGCCCGGCGCCGGCAGCCTCGCGGCATCGCCGTGCCGCCGCAGGAATTGCTGCGCCTGCCGCTCGCCTTCCAGCGGGAAAATGGAACAGGTCGCATAGAGCAGATGTCCACCGGGCCTGACCGTGCGCCAAAGCGCATCGATGATGCGCCCTTGCAAGACGGCTGTTTTCTGGATGTCCTTTTCGCGCCGCAACCAGCGGATGTCAGGGTGGCGGCGCACGACCCCCGAAGCGGTGCACGGCACATCGGCCAGCACGGCGTCGAACGGACGGCCGTCCCACCACTGGGCCACGTCCAGCGCATCCGCGCAGCGCACGGCGACCCGATCGCTTTCCAGGCCCAGCCGCCGCAGATTCTGATGAATCCGTTCCAGGCGCGACGATTCGCAGTCCAGCGCCAGCAGCTCGATGTCCGCCCGCTCCAGCAGATGAGCCGTCTTGCCGCCGGGCGCGGCGCAGGCATCCAGCACGCGCATGCCGTCGGCCACGGGCAGCAGGCGCGCCGCGCGCTGCGCGGACAAATCCTGCACGGACCACCAACCCTCTTTGAAACCCGGCACCGCTTGTACCGGCAAGGGGTGCGCCAGCATCACGGCATCCGGCGCGGGCGACGTCGCCTCGATGCCCGCCTGCTCCAGCGCGGCAAGCACCTGTCCCACGCTTGCCCGGCGGCGGTTTACCCGCAGCGCCATGGGTCCGGGCAGATTGGCGTCGATCAGCAGCCGCTCCCAGTGTTCCGGATACGCCCGGCGCACCTGCTCGATCCACCAGCCGGGGTGGTTCCACCGCGCGACGGGATCCGCCAGGACATCGGCCAATATCGCGTCCCGATCCCGCAAAAAACGGCGCAGTGTCGCATTGAGCAAGCCCTTGTAGCCCGACAGCCTGCGTTGGTTCGCCACGGCGCCGACCGCCTGGTCCACCACCGTATGCACCGCATAGACGGGCAGATCACGGCGATGCGCCATGCGTGCGTCCTGGTCCCTGTCCATCTGCGCGGCCGTATCCAGCAAAGCAAGCGCCACAAGCAGCAAGGCGTCGAACACAGGGTCGGGCGGCGTGCGTTCGACCAAAGCATGTTTTACCGCGTACGCCAATCCCAGCCTTCTCATGACGTGAAACGTCACGGCTTGCGTGGATGGGCGCAGCGCAGCGGGTGTTTCCGCCAGGCTGTCGGTCAGGGATCGGCCGTCCAGCACGTCGCGAACGCTCTGGGCGCTGGCTAAAAGCGTATCGGACAAGGCGACGCGTTCAGGCGTAGTGGACATAGGAGAGTTGGACAGTCAGGCCACGGCAAGGATGATGCCATGGCACTTTATCATCAAATCGGAGGCCGGCCGGCCCAATAGGGCACCTGAAACCCGGGGCGTCCATGGAACTGGTTCCGCGGGCTGGTTACTAAAAAGCTGAAGTCAGGAACAAAAGCTGAACAAACGAGGAAAAAGGCTCATGTTTCACGCCCTCATCACCGAGGTTTCCGACCGCTTGGGGCTTGGCGGCGACATCGACCTGCATGCCCATGCCCTGGATGTGCATTTCGAGGACGACGATCCCATACGAATCGACCATCATGGTGACCGCGACCTGATCAGCCTGACCGGATTCATCGGATTTTATCCGCCGCGAATGCTTCAGGATCGCTTGTTCGAGCACCTGCTGCAGGCCCACATCTACGGCCTGCTGACCGACGGCTGCGTATTCACGGTCGATTCCGAAGCAAGCAAGATTCTGCTATTTAAGGCGTTTTCCCTTGACTCGCTGGATGCGGGAAAAATGATACAAGCGTTGAAGGATTTTCGTCTGACCCTGCATACATGGAAAACCGCATACCGCGAAGGGAAAATCGTACCTGAAAACGCGATGGAAAAGCCGAATTCACAATTTCATTCCCACTATTTCGAGCTGTTCAATCAGCAAATGAGCTAACAAAATGACACAGATGATTAGTCCGAGGACGGATTTGACGTTCAACTATATACAAGAGTATGACAACGCGGCGCAATGCTTGCGCGACCAAGCCAGCGTGAAGAAATGCCTGCGAACAAAGAGGCCGGCAACCGAACAGATGGAGCCGAACGCCGTCGCCATCAAGCCGACCTCGATCGGGCACGGAATCGGAACGCTCAAGAAGCTGGCGGAGAAGCTGCTCGGCGTCGCAACCCACACACTGAACCAGGCGCAGCGCAACATCGTCGGGCTCTACTCGTCGACGCATGAAGATTCTGCGGAGATTTCGCGCATGACGGTGCTGGGCCAACTGCCCAACGACCCCGCATTCGGGAACGCGATCAACGCTGGCAACGGCGCACTATCGAAGAAGTTCGATAGCGCGATGACGGCAACGAAAATCGAAGAGCAAGAATGTGTAATGGAGCTGCTCGCCGGCATCGATCTGTCGAAACTGCAGCGGGACGGCAAGCCTCTGGAAATGACGCGAGGACAATTTCTGACCGCACTGATGCTGGGATGCCATTTCGTGGTGAACGACAACGGAATATTTGCAGACAGCCTACGGGATGTCGGTGGCGACCACATGGAGAAACGGGGCTCCAGCCACTATCTAAACTCGCCCCACCCTCAGTACGGCATGGATCTGCCCGCAGGCATCGGCCATCTGCTGGTCGGCAAGACCGAAACAGGCCAGACATTCTTCCAACTCGAAGCTCACGGCCTGGGCAACTCGCGGCAAACCTGGGGCGAATGGGTCTCGGAAGTCGGCGGGCATTCGCGCTCGTGGTTTCAACATGTGGGGTCCAGCTCCTCGTATGTTCAAATCGGCCCGCACGGCGCCATCGAAGGCAGCGAGAAAGACGGTAATCACGTGGTCATCGGCTGACGGCTTCCTACCGGCATCGCTCCTTGGACCGGGGCCGCCCGCAACAGGCTAAAATCGTTCCTGGCCCAGTTTTCTGCGGGCGCTTTGCGCGCCCGGCAATGCCGTATACGGAACCTTCATGAAAAGCTCTTCAACATCGACAGCCGGTCAAAACGACACGCCGCGCGTCGGATTCGTGTCGCTTGGCTGTCCCAAGGCGCTGGTGGATTCCGAGCGCATCCTGACGCAATTGCGCACGGAAGGCTATGCCATTACGCCAGATTACGACAATGCCGACGTCGTAGTGGTCAATACCTGCGGCTTCATCGACAGCGCCAAGGCCGAATCCCTGGACGCCATCGGCGAAGCCTTGGCCGAAAACGGCAGGGTCATCGTGACCGGCTGCATGGGCGTGGAAGAGGAAATGATACGCACACTGCATCCTTCCGTGCTGGCCGTGACCGGGCCCCAGCAATACGAACAGGTCGTGCGCGCCGTGCACGAGGCGGCGCCGCCCAAGCTGGACCACGATCCTTTCACCGACCTGGTCCCGCCGCAAGGCATCAAGCTGACGCCGCGCCACTACGCCTACCTGAAAATATCCGAAGGCTGCAACCACCGCTGCAGCTTCTGTATCATCCCGTCGATGCGCGGCGACTTGGTCAGCCGCCCCATCGGCGACGTCATGAGCGAAGCCGAGCGCCTGGTCAAGGCCGGGGTCAAGGAATTGCTGGTCGTCTCGCAGGACACCAGCGCATACGGCGTGGATGTCAAGTTTCGCAGCGGCTTCTGGAACGGCCGCCCCATCAAGACCCACATGACCCAGCTAGCCGACGCCCTGGCGGAATTCGGCGTATGGACGCGCCTGCACTACGTCTATCCCTATCCTCACGTCGACCAAGTCATTCCCTTGATGGCGCAAAGCAGGGTGCTGCCCTATCTGGACATTCCGTTCCAGCATGCCAGTCCACGCCTATTGAAATTGATGAAGCGCCCCGCGTTCGAAGACCGCACGCTGGCGCGCATCAAGCAATGGCGCGAAACCTGTCCCGATTTGACCTTGCGCTCCACCTTCATCGTCGGATTTCCCGGCGAGACCGAGGGCGAGTTCCAGTACTTGCTGGACTGGCTATCCGAAGCCCAGCTCGACCGCGTGGGCTGTTTCCAGTATTCGCCGGTGGAGGGCGCCTCGGCCAACGCGCTGCCCGACCCGGTTCCCGACGAGGTCAAGCAGGAACGCTGGGAACGTTTCATGGCGCATCAGCAAGCGATTTCGACCGAGCGCTTGAAACGCAAGATAGGCCGCGAGATCGACGTGCTGATCGACGAGATCGATGAAAACGGGCCGATAGGACGATCCAGCGCCGACGCGCCGGAGATCGACGGCAATGTGTTCGTGAATACGGAACACGCGCTCGAGCCCGGCGACATGGTGCGCGTGCGCGTCACCGACAGCGACGAATACGATCTTTATGCGGACGCCGTCTGAGCGTCAGCGCTGCTGCCATCCCTGTATGAACACCTCCACGGGCTGGCGCTTGCCGCCCGCCTTTTGCAGGGCCGACAACCGCAATACGCCCTGCCCCGTCGCCATATCGATGCCTTCGGGATGCACTTGCAGAACGTCGCCAGGCGCGGCTGCCTCCAGAGCCTGCGCCGAGACGCCCGCCTGATCCGGCGTCAACGCCTGCGCCTCCCAGACTTTCACCGGGTCGGCCAGGCCGGGCAGACGGGTCGTCGAGCCGGGGGCCGGATTGAACGCCCGGATGCGCCGGGCCAGCACGGCGGCCGGCTGCCGATAATCCAGCACCGATTCCGACTTGTCCAGCTTGGCGGCATAGGTCACGCCCTCGGCGGGCTGCGCGGCTGTGGTCAATGCGGCGCGCTGCAAATCGTCGATCGCCTGCACGATGGCCTCGGCGCCCAACTCCGCCAACTCGTCGTGCAGGCGGGCCGCGGTATGGCGCTCATCGATGGGCAGGCTGCGCACCAGCAGCATGGCGCCGGTATCCAGGCCTTCGTCCATCTGCATGATCGTAATGCCGGTCTGCGCATCCCCCGCCTCGATGGCCCGCTGTATGGGCGCCGCGCCGCGCCAGCGCGGCAACAGGCTGGCGTGGATGTTGAAGCAGCCGTGCATGGGCAAGGACAAGGTCCAGCCCGGCAGGATCAAGCCGTAGGCCGCGACCACCATCAGATCGGGCGCGGCATCCAGCAATGCCTGCCGGGCTTGCCGGGCGTCGTCGGGGTATTTGCCGTCCAGGCGCAGGCTGCGCGGCTGCGCGACGGGAATCCCCGCCGCCAGGGCGGCCTGCTTGACGGGGCTGGGGGTGAGCTTCAGGCCGCGGCCGGCGGGGCGGTCGGGCTGGGTCAGCACCAACGGCACGTCATGGCCGGCGGCGATGATGGCCTGCAGCGCACGGCGCGCGAATTCCGGCGTTCCGGCAAAAACGATGCGCATCAGGCGTTGACCGCCTCGCGCTCCTGCTTGCGCAGGCGGGTTTTTATGCGGCTTTGCTTGAGCCGCGAAAGGTATTCGACGAAGACCTTGCCGTCCAGGTGGTCGATTTCATGCTGAACACATACCGCCAGCAGGCCGTCGGCCTCGAACTCGTAGGGTTCTCCCTGCTCGTCCAGCGCCCGCGCGCGGATGCGGGCGGCGCGACGCACTTCGTCGTACACGCCGGGCACGGAAAGGCAACCTTCTTCGTAGACCTGGGTGTCGTCGCTGCGCCAGGTGATTTCGGGATTGATCAAGACGCGCAGCTCATCGCTGTTTTCGGAAACGTCGATCACCACGACACGTTCATGCACATCCACTTGCGTCGCGGCCAAGCCGACGCCCGGCGCGTCATACATGGTCTGCGCCATGTCGCGCACCAGCTGACGTATCCGATCATCGACCTTCTGCACCGGCGCCGCCTTTTTGTGCAGGCGCGGATCCGGATAACGAAGAATGGGTAGCAATGCCATGGGGCCAAGTTTCCAAAAATGAATCTAAGCCCTTATGATAAAACAAAAAATGTCGCTACGCGCGCCTTCGTCGTGCCGGCCGGCATGCCGATCACTGGACGTAAGGATCCAAGCTGACGAGCACTTCGGCCCCCTTGCGCTCGATTCCTTGCGTGCCTGGCATGCCCCCTAGTTTTTCGCGCACCTCGACGATTTTTCGGGCCACGGCTTCGCCAAAATTCTCGACGGCGGCCATGCGCTTCTCTATTTCGGCGCGATCATCCTTTTCGACCGCAAGCTCCCGTTCCTTTTTGGCGTGCTCCAGGACTTCCGCGACAACGCTGTGCGCGGCGCTCAGCCCATGGATCTTGATCGACCCGAGAAGCTCTTTCGACTTCAAATCTTGAAGGCCGCTCTCGCGCGCCACGTCCAGAAGCTGCTGTATAGGCTTGTAGACCACGTCTTGCAGCAGCCCTTTGTATACGTGCTCTTGCCTGAGGACTTCACCCGAGTGATCGTCCGACCCGGTTGCCTTGCGGGTATTCAAGTAGTCAATACCATGTAGAACCATACTGCTTACGCTGTGCATGTCGGGCAGATACCCGTGGCCAAAGATCGGGGGCGTCCCGTAGCGTTCGAACTTGACGAATATTTCCTCGTCTTTCAACTGGTCGTACAGCATGGCTCCACCTTCGCCCGGCAAGCAATATGACCTGTCATCCATACCTCGCTGCGTGGGCTTGCCGGTGTTGTACATCAGCATGGAATACGGCAGCTGGGCCGACGATCGCTCATTGAAATGAGAGGACACACGCTGATAAGAGTCCGAGGAACTATTCAAAAATTTATACAATCGATTGCCCGGGTCTTTCATCCGGAAAACCCCATTGCTGGGCATGGAGCTGCCCATGCTGTCCTCGCGCGCATGCGCGTCCAGATGGGCTCCCTGGGCCATCAAGTACCAGGCCAGGGCCCGCGTGTAATATAGGTCATTGGTAATTTGGAATCCCTTGTCTTCGCCAAGCGTGACCGTCAATGCAAGACGGGATTTCTCCGCGTCGCTGAGGCTGTCACCGGACGAATCTTCCAGCATCTCGCTCACCGTGATGGTCATCAAGGGCGACTCGCCGTCCTGCCGGGCGTAACCGTTGCGGGACAAGGCTAACGCAAGGTGCTCGCCAAGCGCGATCGTTTTCTTCAAGTTGTCTTTTTCCAGGAAGCTTTCGCGCGCTTCCTTGATATAACCGTACCCATCGAAGTTCTCCAGGTCGTCCATCGCCTTGACATGCTCTAGCAGCTTATCCATGACGCCGTCGTCGTTCAAAATACTGCCGGGCACGGGCGTAAACAACGCCGCGTAGCGGGGATTGTTTATCGACTGGACGTCTTCAATGAAATCCGACGAACTTATCGACGGGACGTCTTCAATGAAATCCGGCGAACTGCTCGACGACTGGCTGCAAGATGATTCCTGCACTCCGCTGTCTGCGTCTTCCCTTTGGATGATGACGAAATCCGCAAGTTCCGCTTCCAGCCACCTGTCATATTCGACCTGCTCGGCATGGCTGCGCGATGATTCCTCGACACTGCCATCTTCGCGTTCCTCTTGGGAATCGACGTCGCTGCCGGACGTCTCGGAATCATCGTTCGAATTGCCCCAGTAGTAGTTGAATGCGGAAGCGATCGAATTAGCTATGCTGTACATGGAGATCCTTGTATCGGTCGAGTTGTCGGACGCGAAGGTCCAGACTATTAATCAGTACTACGGGATTGGCAAATTCCAGGGGGGTCTCGCGTTCGGCAAGTCATCCCAGGCGCATCATGCGGATCGGCCATTTGCCTGACATCGTGTTAGTGGCGGCAACGCCCGATGTGGTTCCCTTGCCGCGGCGAAAAAGCGCCGACGCGTGACCGCACGGCGATAGCCGAGGCATGCGGGGACTTCCGTACTGGACTCTTCGCTCCTGTTCGGCATCCGCCAGGCGCCCGGCCGTGCCAGACTCACGCCATGTTCAATACGCTTCCCGAGAACGAGATCCGCGCATGGCTACGGCTGGCTTTGGAAAACGGAGTGGGGCCGGCCAAAGCGCGTACGCTGCTGGCCGCCGTCGGCCCGCCCCAGGACGTGTTCGCCGCTTCGGCCCGCGTACTGTCCGGGCTGGTCGGCGCGGACCTGGGCCGGCAACTGCGACAACGCCCGCAACCGGCCATGACGGCCGCCATCGATGCCGCGCTGCGCTGGCTCGCCGAACCCGGCCACCACGTCCTGACGCTGGCCGATCCCCGCTATCCCTCGGTCTTGCTGGATACTCATGATCCGCCGATACTGCTATACGTCCAAGGCGACCCGGCCATGCTGTCCCGCCCCGGCATAGCCGTGGTGGGAGCGCGCAATGCCAGTCCCGGCGGCATGGAACACGCCGCGGCTTTTTCGTGCTTTCTGGCCCGCCGAGGCTGGTGCGTGGTCAGCGGCCTGGCATCAGGCATCGATGCGGGCGCGCACGAAGGCGCGCTATCGGCCGGCCCACGCGCAGCGGGCACCGTCGCCGTGCTCGGCACCGGCATCGACGTCGTCTACCCGCCTCGCAACCGGGACCTGGCGCGCCGCATCGCCCGCGAAGGCGCGCTGGTCAGCGAATTCCCGCTCGGCGCCAAAGCGCTGACCCATCATTTCCCGCGCCGCAACCGCATCGTGGCGGGCATGACGCACGGCGTGCTGGTCGTCGAAGCGGCCAAGCAAAGCGGATCGCTGATCACCGCCAGGCTGGCCTTGGACGCCGGGCGCGAGGTATTCGCCATTCCGGGCTCCATCCAGTCGCCGCTGGCGCGTGGCTGCCACGCCCTGATACGCCAGGGTGCCAAGCTGGTCGAGTCCGGCCGGGACATCCTGGACGAACTGGGCGCGGGCATGACGATGCAAGACGCACAGGACGGCCATGCCATGCGGGGCGACACCCACCCTCGATCGCGCCCGCACCCGCGCCGGCAAGCCTGCGTCATCGATGATCGGAATGCCCAGCCGCTGGCCGTTGCACCGCATCCCGATCTGCAAACGGTGCTGGACGCCATGGGCCACGATCCCATCCACGTCGACCTGATACTGCGGCGCACCGCGCTGGCGGTGCCCGTCTTGAACAGCCGCCTGGCGCAACTGGAACTGGACGATCATATTGTTCGCCTGGCCGACGGCCGGCTCCAACGCCGAATGCGATCCGCAGCCTGCCTATCCAGATAACACGTTACTATTGGTATTAATCAATAAATCACGGGATCATTCCCAGTCGAATTGCCAAGGAAACTGTCATGTCGCTGCCCGAACGCGTCAAGATCGTCGAAGTCTCGCCCCGCGACGGGCTTCAGAATGAAAAAGACTTCGTGCCCACGCCCATCAAGGTGGAGCTGGTCGACCGCCTGAGCGCCGCGGGCTTTCTCAATATCGAGTCCGCCTCGTTCGTGTCGCCCAAGTGGATCCCTCAAATGGCGGACAGCGCCCAGGTCATGGCCGACATCACCCGCAAACCGGGCACCTTGTACTCCGCCCTGACCCCCAATTTACGCGGCTTCGAAGGCGCCATCGCCGCCCGCGCCGACGAGGTCGTGATTTTCGGCGCGGCCAGCGAAGCGTTTTCCCAACGCAACATCAACTGCTCGATCGCCGAATCGCTGGAGCGGTTCGAGCCGGTCGCCGCCGCCGCCAAGGCCGCCGGCGTACGCCTGCGCGGCAGCATCAGTTGTTCGCTGGGCTGCCCCTACCAGGGCGAGGTCCCCATTTCCAGCGTCGTGGACGTCGCCCAACGATTCATCGCCATGGGATGCGACGAAATCGACATCGCCGACACCATAGGCGTGGGCACGGCCAAGCGCGTGGGCCAGGTCATGAACGCCGTCACCGACATCGTCGACCCCGCGCGGATAGCGGGCCATTTCCACGACACCTACGGCCAGGCCGTCGCCAACATCCTGGCCGCTTTGCAGGCGGGAATTCGCATCTTCCATACCTCGGTCGCAGGCCTGGGCGGCTGCCCGTACGCCAAGGGCGCAACCGGCAACGTCGCTACCGAAGACGTGGTGTATATGCTGCACGGCCTCGGAATAGAAACGGGCATCGATCTCGATGCAATCGTCGATACCGGGCAGTGGATTTCCGCGCACCTGGGGCGCAAGAGCGCCAGCCGCGCGGGCAACGCGCTGGCGGCGCGCAAAGCGGGCTGAACAGGATGGCGCATGCATAAGCCCAGCGACGAAGAGCGTTCCAGGCTGCTCGAGGAAATCGGGCCCCTGCCTCTTCGGGGCGCGGCATGGCCGCGCTGGATAAAAGTGCTGGCGTGCGCCGTGCTGATCCTGATCGCCTACCAGATCGTCAAGACCGCCATGAGCCCGGCGGGACTGGACATCAGCCCCGTCGTGACCGGCAGCATCATGTTGTGCTACCTGGCCTTGCTGGTATTGGCGCGCTATATGCTGGTGTCGGAAACCATCATCAGCCGGAAAGGGATTTCGCAGACTTGGCTCAGCCGGCGCGAAGTCAGCTGGGACGACCTGCATTTCGCGAAGTTCATCCCCCTGATCGGGGGCAAGCGGCTGGTTTGCTTCACGGCCCGGGGCCGGCCTGTCGTGTTTCAGGCCGGTACGCGCGAACTGGAAATCGCCTTTGCCCGTATTTCGCTGGTCTATCGGCGCAAATAGCGTTGCGGGACATGCTCTGGCGGGCCCGCCAGAGGGGATTCTTTGCAAACCGGAGCACAAAAACGAATTTGCCGGCAAAGCGCCGGTCAGCGCACCGGCAACGCGTACATCAAGCCGCCGTCGGTCCACTGCGCATTCAAGCCGCGCTGGATCTTCAAGGGACTGTCCTGCCCCACGTTGCGCTCGAAGCTTTCACCGTAGTTGCCGACCTGCTTGACGATGTTGTAGGCCCATTTTTCATCCAGGCCCAGGTTCTTGCCCGCGCCCTCGGTCACGCCCAGCAGGCGCTGGATATTGGGGTTGTCGCTTTTCAGCTGTTCGTCCACGTTCTTGGACGTCAGGCCCAGCTCTTCGGCGCCTATCATGGCGTGCAGGGACCACTTTACGACATTGAGCCAGCCGTCGTCGCCCTGGCGAACGAAGGGCCCCAACGGTTCTTTGGAAATGATTTCGGGCAGGACCTGGTAGTCGTCCGGGTTCTGCAGCTTGGAAATACGGATGGACGCCAGGCCCGACGCATCGGTGGAGAACACGTCGCAGCGGCCCGCGGCGAAGGCGTTGACGACCTCATTGAACTGTTCGATCACGACGGGCTTGTACTTGACGTTGTTGGCGCGCGCCCAGTCGGCCAGGGTGTTTTCGTTGGAGGTTCCGGTTTGCAGGCAGATCGTTGCGCCGTCCAGCTCCTTGGCGCTATTCACGCCCAGGGATTTGCCGACCAGGAAACCTTGGCCGTCGTAGAAGTTGATGCCCGCATGGATGGCGCCCAATGCCGTATCGCGCTGCTGGGTCACCGTCGTGTTGCGGGCGAGCAGGTCGATTTCACCGGACTGCAGCGCGGTGAAACGCTGTTGCGCATTCAGGGGAACGGCCTTGAACTTGGACGCATCGCCGAACACCGCGGCGGCGACCGCGCGGCAAACGTCGACATCCAGGCCGGTCCATTCGCCTTTGGCGTCCGGCGCCGAAAAGCCCGCGAAACCGGTCGTGACGCCGCATTGAACCACGCCGCGCTTCTTGACGACGTCCAGGGTATCGGCATGAGCGCTCGATATGCCCGCCAGCGCCAGCAGGGCTCCCGCCACGATTTTGATTTTGCTCATTTACAGCTCCTCTGTATGTTCATGAACGGCAAGACGTTCCTAGCGCATAGTACTGCAATACCACCCCGGCTTTGATGCATAAGCTAAGCACCTAAATACGGGGTGGCGGGCATGCGGCGACGGGAAAGGCGGTGTGCGCCTCGGCCGAGATCAATCCAGATTGATGCCGGCTTTCTGGATCACCTCGCCCCATTCCTTGCGCTGGGACTCGGAATATGATTTGAATTCCTCCGCCGACATCGGCATCGGCTCGACGCCCATGTTACGTATCTTTTCATCCGCTTCGGGCGACTTCAGAGCGGTCTGCAAATCCGCGCTAAGTTTGCTCACGACATCGGCGGGCAACTCGGCCGGCCCCACCAGCCCTTGCCAGGCGTAGGCGGTGAAATCGGCCACGCCGGCTTCGGCCATCGTCGGCACATCGGGCAGCAAGCCAAGACGCTCGGGCGTCGCCACCGCGAGGATGCGCAGTTTGCCGGCCTTGATGTTGCCCAGGCCCGCCGCCGAATCCACGAAGCTCATCGACACCTGTCCGCCCACCAGATCCTGGATGGCCGGCGCCGCGCCCTTGTATGGGACGTGCATGATGTCGACGCCGGCGCGCTGCTTGAACAGTTCCAGCGCCATGTGGTGGGGCGATCCCGCCCCGGCGGAAGACGCGGTCAGCTCGCCCGGCTTCTGCTTGGCGGCATCGATCACGTCCCGCAACGTCTTGAAGGGCGAGCTTTCATTGACCGCCAGCATCAGGGGAAAGCGCGCGATCCCGCCGATATAGGTAAACTGGGCAGGATCGTAGCTCAGCTTGGTGTATAGCGCTGGGTTATAAGCCAAGGTACCCGAATCCGCCGTGCCCACGACGTAGCCGTCGGGTTTCGCGGACTGGATGAAAGTTGCGCCGATGATGGTGGCGGCGCCGGGCTTGTTTTCCACCACGATGGATTGGCCCAGCGGCTGTTCCATGTTGGCCGCCACGACGCGGGCGATGACGTCCGAGCCGCCCCCCGCGGGATAGGGCACCACCCACTGCACCGCGCGCTCGGGCCAGGACGCCGCTTGGGCCAAGCCGCTGAGCGCCAGCACGGAAGCCGCGGCCGCGCTTTTCAGGAAAACCGACATGATTATCTCCTTTTGAATTGTTGACGCCTTGCAGGCGGCGCCGTTCGGTTGCCATTATGCCTCTTTTCAGTCTTTTCAAAAAAGGAACCATTGCGGAAATTACCGGTCCGATCTAAACAGCGAGCATAGGTCCGTCCCTATTATTGTTTGGTGGAAATAAATAGGGACGTAATCTGTAACTCGCATTAAAATGTGGCGCACGTTGCGATATGCATATCGTTTCCCCCACGCACCCACTAAACTGACACATTCTGTTATAGGTCCTCCTCATGTCCGATCTTCCAACGCACGCCTTGCCGTCCTATCTCCATAGCAATGACCTGGGGCCATGGGGCGTCTATCTGGAGCAAGTCGAGCGCGTTACGCCCTATCTCGGCAAGCTGAGCAAATGGGTCGAAACCCTGAAGCGCCCCAAGCGCACGTTGATCGTCGACGTGCCCGTCGAACTGGACAACGGCCAGATCGCCCACTTCGAAGGCTATCGCGTCCAGCACAACACGACGCGCGGCCCGGGCAAAGGCGGCGTGCGCTTTCACCAAGACGTGACGCTGTCCGAAGTGATGGCCCTGGCTGCGTGGATGTCCGTCAAGACGGCCGCCATCAACCTGCCCTACGGCGGCGCCAAGGGCGGCATCCGCATCGATCCCCGCAACTATTCGCAGGCCGAGCTCGAGCGCATCACGCGCCGCTACACCAGCGAGATCGGCGTGATCATCGGCCCCAACAAAGACATCCCCGCGCCCGACGTGAACACCAACGCCCAGACCATGGCCTGGATGATGGACACGTACTCGATGAACGAAGGCGCCACGTCGACCGGCGTCGTGACCGGCAAGCCTGTATCGCTGGGCGGCAGCCTGGGCCGGGTGGAAGCCACCGGACGCGGCGTCTACGTGGTGGGATGCGAAGCCGCCCGTGATGCCGGCATTCCCATCGAAGGCGCGCGCGTCGTGATCCAGGGCTTCGGAAACGTGGGCGGCACCGCGGCGCGCCTGTTCTATGAAGCCGGCGCCAAGGTCATCGCCGTGCAGGATCACACCGGCGCCGTCCAGAATGCCGACGGCCTGAACGTCCACGAACTCATACAGTACGTCGAAGAACACAAGGGCGTAGCCGGCTTCCAGCACGCCGACAGCATCGCCACGGCCGATTTCTGGGCGCTGGAAACCGAGATCCTGATTCCCGCCGCCCTGGAAAGCCAGATCAACAAGGACAATGCCAACTCCGTACGCGCCAAGATCGTCGTCGAAGGCGCAAACGGCCCGACCACGCCCGAGGCCGACGACATCCTGACCGACAAGGGCACCATCATCGTCCCGGACGTCCTGGCCAACGCAGGCGGGGTAACGGTCAGCTACTTCGAGTGGGTCCAGGATTTTTCCAGCTTCTTCTGGTCCGAAGAAGAAATCAACCATCGTCTGGAAATCATGATGCGCAACGCCTACGCCGGCGTCTACGCCCAGGCCAAGCAGCACGACGTATCGCTGCGCACCGCGGCCTTCATCACGGCCTGCACCCGCATCCTGGAATCCCGCGAAGTGCGCGGCCTGTACCCCTGATGGCGGCAACGGCCGCTTCACCGCGGCCGTCCCTGCTCATCCTGGGCACGGGCGGTACGATAGCTTCCACAGCGGCGCGCAGCACCGCGCTGTCGGGCTACTCGGTCACCCAGAGAGTGGACCATCTGCTGCAGGCTGTGCCCGAAATCGGTGATCTGGCCGACGTGCGCAGCGAGCAGTTCTGCAACGTCGACAGCCGCGCGATCGACAACGCCCTGCTGCTTCGGCTGGCGAAGCGGGTGAACCGCCTGCTGGCCCAGCCCGCCGTGGACGGCATCGTCATCACGCACGGCACCGATACGCTCGAGGAAACCGCGTACTTCCTGAATCTGACGGTAAAAAGCCGCAAATCCGTCGTCCTGACCGGGGCCATGCGCCCCGCCTCCGCGCTCAGCGCGGACGGGCCGCTGAATCTCTATCATGCCGTCGCCGTGGCCGCCGACCCGTCCAGCGCGGGACTCGGCGTGCTCGTGCTGATGAACGACCGCATCATCGCGGCCCGATTCCTGAACAAAGCGCACACCACGCAGGTCGATGCCTTTCAATCGCCTGAGCATGGCTGCCTTGGCTTCGCGCACAACGGCCGGGCGCATATTGCTCAAGCCCCTCTGGCCAGGCATACCGCGTCCAGCCAGTTCGACCTGAAACGCGTCAAAGCATTGCCGCAGGTCGACATCATCTATGACCACCAGAGCGCCGGCACGCATTTCTACAAGGCCGCGATCGAGGCGGGCACCAAGGGGCTGGTCATCGCCGCCCCGGGCAACGGCAGCCTGACGCCCAACGCCGTGAAAGGCGTCAGCATGGCGAAAAAGAACGGCGTCCTCTGCGTGCGCGCGACTCGCGCCTTCGGCGGCATGGTCTCGCCCTCGTCGTCCGACCGCGCGCACGGCCTGATCTCGGCCCATACGCTGAACGCCGTCAAGGCCCGCGTGCTCTTGACCTTGTCCTTGACGCAAACGGCGGATCGGCAATTGATCCAAACCTGGTTCGAACAACACTGAAGGCAAATCGCGCCGCCGACTGCCCAGGCACGGCCCGGCTCAGACGCCCACCGCCAAGGGCCGGCATTGCAACACACGCCGGCTTTGAAAGCGGCGCTCGCGTCCATCCATCGGGTCCACGAAACGAATAGCGCGCGCCAGCAGCTGCAAAGGCTTGCTGAAATCGTCTTCGTCGGCATAAGGCCGCAATATCGGATAATAGGCGTCGTTCACCAACGGCATGCCCAGGGCGCTCATGTGCACGCGCAACTGATGCTTGCGGCCGGTAATCGGTTGCAGGCGGTACAGGGCCAACTCCGCGCCATGGCTCAGGACGTCGATGCGGGTCTCGCTGTCGGGCTCGCCCGGGACCTCGCACATCGTGAAATGCCGTCCGGTTTCGCGCAGGCGGCTGCAATGGCGCAACGGCCACCGAAGATCGGGGCGCCAAGGGGCGATCGCCTCGTAGGTCTTGGCCACCTGACGCGACTGGAACAAAGTCTGATACGCCCCTCTATAAGCGGGGTCGATGCAGAACATGAGCACGCCCGCCGTCTCCCGGTCCAGCCGGTGCATGGGCGTCAGCAACGGCAGGTCCAACGCGGCGCGCAGGCGCGTCAGCGCGGTTTCCCTCAAATACCTGCCGCCGGGCGTGCTGGCCAGGAAATGCGGCTTATCCACCACCAGCAAGCGGTCGTCCTGGTACAGGACGGGAAGATCGAACGGCACCGGCGTTTCATGCGGTACCTCCCGGTAATACCATAGCCACTGATCGGGGACATAAGGGCCGGCGAAATCCACGGGCCGCCCCCGGGTATCCACCAGGTCGCCTTGCGCGACGCGCCGTCGCAGGCCGGCCTCGTCCACGTGCGGAAAACGCGCCGCGAGGAAATCGCCCAGGCTGGCCCATTGTCCTCGGGGCAGATAGACGCGGCTGGGCGCAATGCCGTCCCGCACGGGCAAAGGCGCGTCCGCCGTCATCTTGACGCGATTCGCCGGCTTCACGTCCAGTCCAGAATGACTTTTCCGCTTTGGCCCGACAGCATGGCGGCAAAGCCTTCCTGATAGCGCGCGACAGGAAAGCGATGGGTAATCATCGGCGACAGATCCAGGCCGCTTTGAAGCATCGCCACCATCTTGTACCAGGTCTCGAACATCTCGCGTCCGTAGATGCCCTTGATCTCCAGCCCCTTGAATATCACCTGGCCCCAATCTATGCCGAAGCCCGCGGGAGGAATGCCGAGCATGGCTATCTTTCCGCCGTGATTCATTTGCTCGAGCATGCCGGTGAAGGCTCCGGGCACGCCCGACATTTCCAGGCCGACGTCGAAACCTTCCTGCATGTTCAACGCTTTCATGACGTCGAGCAGGCTTTCGTTCGTCACATTGACCGCGCGCGTCGCGCCCATGCGGCGCGCCAGATCCAGGCGATAGTCGTTGACGTCCGTAATCACGACGTTGCGCGCGCCGACATGCCGGGCGATGGCCGCGGCCATGACGCCGATCGGCCCCGCGCCCGTGATCAGCACGTCTTCACCGACCAGGTTGAAGGCCAGGGCCGTGTGCGTCGCATTGCCGAACGGATCGAAGACGGCCGCCGTTTCATCGGATACGTCGTCGGGAATCTTGAAAGCGTTGAACGCCGGTATCGCCAGATACTCGGCGAAGGCGCCGGGCCTGTCGACGCCCACGCCAAAGGTATTGCGGCACAAATGGCGCCTGCCCGCCCGGCAGTTGCGGCAAAAACCGCAAGTGATGTGACCTTCGCCCGATACCCGGTCGCCGACGGCGAACCCCGAGACCTCTTGGCCGAGCTCGACGATCTCGCCGACGTATTCGTGGCCGACGTGCATGGGAACGGGTATGGTCTTTTGCGCCCAGTCGTCCCATTTCCAGATATGGATGTCCGTGCCGCAGATGGCGGTCTTGCGGATCCTGATCAACACGTCGTTATGGCCCACCTGGGGCAGGGGGACGTCGGTCATGGTCAAGCCGACGGCGGGTTCCAGCTTTGCGAGAGCGCGCATGGCAATCTCCGGTAAGGCGTCAAATACGGAAGGCGGCGCACATGTGCGGAATCAGGCGATGACGCCCAGTCGGCGCCCGGCCCGGGCGAACGCGTGCACCGCCGCGTCGATCTGCTCCGGCGTATGCGCGGCGCTTATTTGCGTGCGGATGCGCGCCTGGCCTTTGGGAACAACAGGATACGAAAAGCCGATGACGTAGATGCCTTCGTCCAGCAATTCCTCGGCCAACCGCGCGGCCAGACCGGCGTCGCCCAGCATCACCGGGATGATGGGATGTTCGCCGGGCACCAGCTCAAAGCCCAACGCCGCCATCGCCTGGCGAAATTGCCGGCCGTTTTCCTTGACCCGCTTCCTGAGGATATCGCCTTGCTCGCTTTGCAGAAGCTGCAGCACGGCACGCGATGCCGATACGATGGCCGGCGCCAGCGTATTGGAAAACAAGTAGGGGCGTGAGCGCTGGCGCAACAACTCGACGATCGCGCGATGAGCCGCGACATAGCCGCCGGACGCGCCCCCCAGCGCTTTGCCCAGCGTGCCCGTAAGAATGTGCACACGGCCCTCGACCCCGCAATGCTCGACCGTGCCGCGTCCGTGCTCGCCCATGAAGCCGACCGCATGGGCATCATCCACCATGACCAGTGCGTCGAACTCTTCGGCCAGCTCGCAAATGCCGCGCAGGTTGGCGATGATGCCGTCCATGGAAAAAACGCCGTCGGTGGCGATCAGCTTGTATCGCGCTCCGGCATCGACGGCGCTTTGAAGCTGCCGCCTCAGGTCGACCATGTCGTTGCTGGCGTAACGATAGCGCTTTGCCTTGGAAAGGCGGATGCCGTCGATGATGCTGGCATGATTCAAGGCGTCGCTGATGACGGCGTCCTGCTCGCCGAGCAGAACTTCGAACAAGCCGCCGTTGGCGTCGAAACAACTGGAATACAGGATGGCGTCGTCCATGCCCAGGAATCCGGCCAGCTCGCCCTCCAGGGCCTTGTGTCCCGTCTGGGTGCCGCAGATGAAACGCACCGACGCCAGACCGAAGCCGTCCCGGTCCAAACCCTGTTTGGCAGCGTCGATCAAGTGCGGGTCGTCAGCCAGGCCCAAATAGTTGTTGGCGCAGAAATTCAGCACCTGCTTGCCGTCGGCCAACGGCACCTTGGCCGCTTGCCGGCCCGCGATGATTCTTTCCCGCTTGTAGAACCCGTCCTGGCGCAGCAGATCCACTTGCCGTTGCACATGATCGATGAATGGCACCATTCCCGTCTCCGATAAAAGACCAAAGCCCGACCTCGAGCGCGGCACGCCTGCGACGAGAAGGGTCTGCTAAACGCCTGCATTCTGGCATCTCGGGGCCGGCGCGGCAAGATCGTCAGATCATGATGCTGACGATCAGCGCATTCACGAGGTCGATGAAAAATCCGCACACCAGCGGCACGACGATGAATGCCTTGGGCGCCGCGCCGAACTGGCGGGTCACCGCCGTCATATTCGCGATGGCAGTTGCGGTGGAACCGAGCGCAATGCCGCTGAAGCCCGCGCACATCACTGCGGACTCGTAATTTTTTCCCAAGCAGCGGAACAGGACGGCGATGATGAAAAAGATCGCCAATAGGATCTGCAAGGCGATGACGACCGCCACGAAGCCCAACACCCCTTCCAGCTCCCAGATCTTCATTCCCATGAGCGCCATGGTCAGGAACACCCCCAGGGTAAGGTCCGAGATCAATGCCACGCCCTGGCGCATGCCGGCCCAGTTCCATAGCTTGGGGTGTGGGCGCGCCATCAGGGGCATCGCGTTTCGCACAACGATGCCCGCCATCAAACAGCCGACGAATTCCGGGAGGTTCAGGCCGATCGCCGCGAAGATCTGATACACGCCGTTGCCCAGCATCAGCACGATGTTCAGCCAAAGCAGGGCCAGCAGCACGCCGTAATAATCCAGGCGCACCGAGGACTCCTGGTCATACAGCGTGCCGACTTCCAAATCGGCGTCGCACGACGGCGCGATGGCATGGCGCTTCATCAGAAACGCCACCACCGGACCGCCGATCAGACAGGCGGCCACCATGCCCAACATATTACAGGCCAGGCCCAATTCAGCCGCATTGGCGATGCCCAGCCGGTTCGTGAACTCCGGCGCCCATGCCATCGTGGTGCCCACGCCCCCGGTCAGGGAAACGGAGCCGGCCATCAGGCCGGCCTTGGGATCCAGTCCGAAAAGGGAACTGACGCCCATGCCTAGAAAATTCTGCAATACGATGAACCCCGTGGCCAACGCCAACAATATCAGCAAGGGCCGCCCGCCCTGGCGCAGGCTGCTGAGCTCCGTGCCCAGGCCGACCGTCGCGAAGAAATACAGCAACAGCAGGCCCCGGGCCTCCAGGTCGTAGGTAAGCTGGATATCGAAGGCGAAATACAACGTTCCGACGACGATCACGCTCGCCAAGCCGCCGATGACCGGCTCGGGAATGCTGTAGCGCCGCAGGACGGCAAACCTTTGTGTCAACCCCTTGCCTACGAACAGCAGGAGAATGGCTAATGTGGAACTGGTAAATGCGTCGATGTGCATGAGATAGCGTTCTGGTTTTCGGCATGGCCGCCAGCACGCGTGCATGCACGCCCGCCGTCCACACACGGGGCGTATATTGTAACGTGATAGTAACTTTTCGTTGGTCAGTGTTGCTCGAAGCGGTCATAGTGCCTTTCGGTATCGACCCGCTCATGCACGACCGCGTCCACCCGCGCGGCCGGCGGACCCTGGTGCAGCCAGGACAACAGGCTGTCGACTCGATCGGGTTCGCCCTGCGCCAGCACCTGGACCGAGCCGTCCTCCATGTTGCGAACCCAGCCAGTTACGCCGTGCATATGGGCTCGGCGCACGGTCGCGGCCCGAAAGCCCACGCCCTGCACGCGCCCCCGAACCGAAATAGACAAGGTTTCGACTTGATGGTGATCGGGTAGATGTTTCATGGCGCGATTAGGGATGGATGAGTTCATGCTGCCGGATGACGTACGCCTCCAGATCGCCGCGCACCGTGGCGGGGTCGCATTCCAGCTCGGACAGGACGTTGTCGCCTTTTTCCACTCGGACGCCCCGCCCCGACGAGCCGTCCAGCGAATCCGACCACGTGTTGACCACGTAGAGATAGCCGCCCTTGGGAAGCCCGATGGAATACGCTCGCACGCGGCCAAACCCCTCCCAGACCTCCAGTTGCGTCTTCGCGACCGGCATGGCCAGCGTCAGCTCAGGTGTTTTCCCGGGCGGGCCATATATATACGATACCCGATCGGCATCGTGGGACAGCGTGACCTGCTTGCCGTTTTTCTTGATGACGCATGAAAAAACGTCCTGGGCCGCGCCCGCGTTCGAGGCGAACATGGCGAAGACGGACAGAATCATGACAAGGGACTTTTTCACTGTGGGCTCCTTTCTTGCTTGTCGGTTCTGTCTATGACAATCAACTCCAGCTTTTCGTTCTCGAAATCCGGGTGGGTGGGCGCCAAAGGCGGCAAATCCTTGCGCGCCCGGGTGGACAATTCGTTGAAGCGCGATACTTTGCCGTACAGGCCTTGCTGGCCGGCCACCGCCGTCACCGTCTGGTTGTACTGGCGGCTGACGCCGTCCAGCAAGTCTCCCAGCTTCTTCAGCCTTTCCGCCACGACGACGACCTGATTGTAGATGTCTCCGGCGCGCTCGCCGACCTCATGCGCCTGCTCGGTCGTGCGCGCCAGCATCCAGACGTTGCTTACCGTTTTCAGCACCGGCATCAGGGTGGTGGGCGATACCAGCACGACGTTGCGCTGGTAGCCGTAGTCGAAGATCCCCCTGTCCTGGCGCAACGCCTCGATATAGGCCGGCTCGATGGGCATGAACATCAGCACCAGGCCGGGGCTGTTGACGCCCGGCAAATTGCTGTAGTCCTTACTGGACAAGTCGTCGATGTGCCGCCGCACGGCCTTGACGTGGTCGAGCAGCGCCGATTCGGCCTCTTGCCCGCTTTGCGCCGATACCGCGCGTTCGTAATCGACCAGGGACACCTTGCTGTCGATCACGATATGCCGGGAATCGGGCAGCTTCACCACGAAATCGGGATGGCGGCGGTTGCCCTTTTCATCGCGGAAATGAGGCTGCGCCACATAATGCTCGTCTCTGAGCAAGCCCGCCGCCTGCAGCGCATTTTCAAGCTGCATTTCCCCCCAGTTGCCCGTCGTTTTCTTGTCGCCCTTGAGCGCCGCGGCAAGCGCGGTAGCCTGAGCGCCAATGCTCATCCCCGCCTCCAGCACTTTGCGTATCTCCACGCTCAGCGTGGCGTTGCCGCGTACCGCCTCGCTATGCACCTCGTTGACCCTCTTCTGGAAACCGTCTATCTGTTCGCGAAACGGGGTCAGCAGGCTGTCCAACGACTGCCGGCTGTGCTGCGACAACGACTGTCCTTTCTCTTCCAGTATGCGTCCCGCCAATTGCTGGAACTCCAGCGTCATTTGCTGGCGCAGCTGCGCGGCGGTGGCCTGCTGATCGCGGGCCTCGTCCAGGGCGTCCTGGAAGCGGCGCTGCCGCTCTTCGGACTGGACCTGCAATGTCGCCAGGTCCTTATCCAGCTTCAGGGCCTGCTCGCGCCAATGCCGGCCTCGCCGCAGGGCGGGACACAAGGCCAGGAACACGAGCAGTCCGCCCAGCACGAATCCCGCCACGCCCCATGCCACGGGCAGCGGCAGCACATTCAGGACAAGGTCACTACGCATCACGTTCATTCTCCACGATGATTGCCGGGCCAGCACTCTACCTGCGGCAAAGGCCGACGCACCGGCTGACGCCGGCGCCCCGACATGATAAATTAACCATAGCCTTTCATTTGCACGTCACGTCTTACATTTTTGGCGCCTTCGATCACGAAGGCCGGACTCCGTCGGAGCTCGTCCAGCCGGGAAAAGATTGCACACTGGATCAGAAATGCGACTTTTGCTCCCCGCCACCCTCGCCCTGTTCGCATGCAGCGCACTGGGGATGAGCAGCGGCATCGCCAACGATGAACCCGCGCACGCCTGGCCGCCCCAAGACCGCGTGGTACAGATCATCGTCGCCACCCCTTTGGGAACGGGTCCGGGCGATACGATCGCCAAGCTGCTGGCCAGAGAGCTGAGCAGCAAGCTTGGCGGCCACTTCGTCATTGAAACGCATAACGGCATAAATGGAAATATCGGGGCCAACCTCGTCGCGTCGGCGCGCCCGGACGGCACGCGTCTGCTGTTCGCGGGCTCCGGCACCCTGGCGGTCAATCCCAGCCTCTACAAAAAGCCGGGCTTCGATCCGCGGGCCAGCTTCGACGCGATCGGGCTGGTGGCCGAAGCGCCCAATATCCTGGTCGTCAACAATCACCTGCCGGTCGACAGCCTCGACGATTTCACCGAGTATGCGCAAGCCTATCCGGGCGTGGTGAACTTCGGCTCTTCCGGCAACGGCAGCGCCATGCACCTGGCGGGCCAGTTGTACATGAACCAGACGCATACCAACATGGTTCACATTCCCTATAGCGCGATCGGGCTGGCGATGACCAATCTGATTTCCGGGGAAATCCAATCCATGTACCAAGTGGTGCCGGACGTCCTGGCGCAAATCAAGGCCGGACAGATCAAGCCCCTGGCGGTCATGTCGACGCAACGGCTGGCCGCCCTGCCCGACGTGCCCACCATGAGCGAGCTGGGCTATCCCGAGTTGGTATCCTCGATCTGGTACGCGTTGCTGGCGCCCAAAGGCACGCCGCAGGACGTCATCGCACGCGGCAACCGCGCGCTGAACGACATCCTGCAAGAACCCGAACTCAGGCGCGCCTTGATGGGCATGGGCGTCCTGCCCTTGGGCGGCGCGCCCAGGGACATGGACACGCTACTCGAGCGCGAGCTGGAAAAGTGGCATGCCGTCGTCCTGGATGCCAATATCCAGGCTCAGTGATCCCGCCGGCCGGGACGAAAGCGTCCCCATGCCGCCGGCCCGCATCACTTCTTTTTTACGCCGAAGCAGTTTTCCAGGCCGGGAAAAGTGCCTTCGCGGACTTCCTTGGCGTATTGTTCCACCGCGCCGCGGATGACCGCGCCGACATCCGCGAATTGGCGGGCGAATTTGGGAATGGAGCGATCGGTAAGCCCCAGGATGTCTTCCGTCACCAGGATCTGGCCGTCGCAATGCGGCGAGGCGCCGATGCCGATGGTAGGTATGGACAGCGCCTCGGTGATCCGCCGGCCCAGGCTTTCCGCCACGCCTTCGATCACTATTCCCCATGCGCCGGCCCGCTCCATGGCCAGGGCGTCGTCATAAATGCGCTGCGCGGCTTCCTCCGTCATGCCCTGGGCCTTGAAGCCACCCATGGTGTTGACATACTGGGGCATCAGGCCGACGTGCGCCAACACGGGAATGCCGCGATCGACCAGAAAACGCACCGTCTCGGCCAAAGGCGCGCCGCCTTCGAGCTTGACGCCATCCACGCCGCCATGCGCCAGCATGCGCGCCGCGTTCTCGAACGCCTGCCGCGGCGATTGCTGATAACTGCCGAACGGCATGTCCACCATGATGCAGGCGTGCCGGGTGGAGCGCACCACCGCGGCGGCATGCGCAGCCATCTGGTCCACCGTGATGGATAAGGTATTGGGCAGGCCGTAACCTACCATGGCGGTGGAGTCCCCGATCAATATCATATCCATCGACTCGTCCAGCAAGCGGGCGATCGGCGCCGTGTACGCCGTCAGCGAGGCGATTTTCTTCTGCCCCTTATAGGACATCAATTGCGGCACGCTGATACGCTTGGCTTGACTGTGTACACTCATTGTGGTCTCCAGAGAACAGTACTACTGGGTCCGATCATAGCTCGGGCGACGATTTTTTGCACCGCAACAACCGTATAATCGACGAGAGCGGCACGCATCGCGGCCTCGCTTTTCAGGGAGCTTGAACAATGACGATCATCGACAGCACAGTTAAGTTTCACGATGGGCGCCAAGCGCCCCGGCTTGGGTTTGGCACATGGCAAATTCCGGACGATGACGCCGCGTCGGTGGTCGAAACCGCCCTGCGCGAAGGCTATCGCTCGATCGATACCGCGGCCATATACCACAACGAACGCGGCGTCGGTCAAGGCATTGTGCGCTCGGGCCTGCCCCGCGAAGACGTGTTCCTGGCGACCAAGCTGTGGAACGACCAGCACGGACACGACGTGTCCCGCGCGGCATTCGAGGCCAGTCTGGAAAAACTGGGCCTGGACTACGTGGATTTGTATTTGATTCACTGGCCCGTGCCCAAATGGGGAAAATTCGTCGAGGCCTGGGAAGTGCTCATCCAGCTTCACGATGAAGGCCTGGCCAAATCGATAGGCGTCTGCAATTTCAATGTGAATCACTTGCAAACCCTGCTGGACGAAACCGGCGTGATGCCCGTGCTGAACCAGATCGAGCTCAACCCCTACTTCCAGCAGCAGACCTTGCGCGAGTTCCACGCCGAGCACGACATCGTGACGGAATCATGGAGTCCGCTGGGCAGGGGCGCATTGCTGGAGGACGCCGTGCTGGTCGACATCGCGCACAAGCACAAGCGCACGACGGCCCAGGTCGTGCTGCGCTGGCACATCCAGCTCGGCAATATGACCATCCCCAAGTCGGTGACCCCTAGCCGCATCAAGGAAAACCTCCAGATTTTCGATTTTTCCCTGGATGACGACGACATGCGGGCCATCGCCGACCTGGACCGCGGCGAGGAAGGCCGCACCGGCCCCGATCCCGTGCGCTTCAGCCTGCCCAAAGCCTGATCGACGCCGGCATTCAGGCCTGTTGCGCGGCCGCGCGCCGCGCGCCGCGACCCAGAAAAATCGCCAGGCCCGGCGCGCAGGCAAAAACGGTGAACAACGCCACGGCGGCCTGCCTGGCCCCTGCCTCGCCGCCCGGATCCGTCAATCCCGCCGCATTGGACACCATGCCCGCCAGGCTGGCGCCCAAGGCTATGGCGTAGAGCTGCAAGGTAATGATCGCCGCCGACGCTATGCTTTCCTGGCCGGCCGGCGACGCCTTGAATATCCTCGTCAGCAGGTGCGGCCAGCACAGTCCCACGCCCAAGCCGACGCCCAGCAGCAATGGCAGTATCCAGGCAAACCCCCGGCCGCTCCCTTCCGACAAGCTGCCCATGGGCATGAGCACCGCCAGCAGCGCCAGCGACACCGCCGAAAGCAGGGGCCCGAGCAGAATCAGCTTGTCTACCGTCCGCCGCGAGCGTCCGGAACTCAAGAACGATCCCAGGGTCCAGCCCGCCGACAGCAACGCCATGAGGTACCCCGCCGCCAACGGCGACTTGCCGTGGATGACCTGCAGGAAATAGGGAATGAATACCTCGATCGTCACCCCCATGCTCAGCAAGCACACGCACAGATAGGCGCTGGCCAGAACCGAGCCCGGCGTGTAGGCGCCGCTGGGCAAGATGCGCGCCTGGGAACGATAGTCCAGCCGGCCTATCCACGCCGTCATGGCCAGGCCGGCGGCCAGGCCGGCGAAATTCCACAGCCAGGAATCCGACAGGCTGGCGATCGACACCAGCAGAACGGACACGATCATCAACGAGATGTTGCCCAGCGGCGCCTTGACGCCCGACCGGGGGCCGCGGCGCTGACCGCCCAACTGCGCGTGCACCAGCCAGGCCAGCCCCGCGGCGAACGGCAGCACCATCCAGAACGCCAAGCGCCAATAGCCGCCTTGGGCGAATATGCCGCCGATGGCCGGCCCGGCCAGTGTCGCCACGCCCCACATGCTGGACACCAACACCATGGCGCGAGGCCACAGCCGCTCTTCGAACACCAGGCGCACGGCGGAATAGCTCAGCCCCAGCAACAAGCCGCCGCCCAGACCTTGCACCGTCCTGCCCGCCAGCATCCAGGGCATGGAATACGCCGAGCCGCACCCCATGGTGCCGAGGGAAAACAATGCAATCGCCAGAAGGAAGGCGCGATGCAGGCCCAGTTTGTCGATGGTCTTGGGCGACAGCGCCGAGCCGAGTATCGAGGCGGCGACGAACAAGGTCATGTTCCAGGCGTAATATGCCAGGCCGCCGATGTCGCGCACGACGGAAGGCAGGATGGTCGTCACGATATAGACGTTCACCGCGTGCAGGGCCACGCCCCCCGCCAGCGCCAGCGAGCGCAAACCATTGCGCCCGCGCAGTATTTCGGCCCAGGAGGCCGGCTCGGTCTGGTCCACCATATCCGTGTCGACGTCAGTAGTGCGGAGGACGCTCGTCGGCGTAGGGCGAGGGACCGTCGTCCGCATCGCCCAGGCGCTGCACCAGCGCCGTGTACAGTGCGCGCAGCTCGTCGAGCTGTTGCTGCTGCTTGTAGACCGTCCGGCTCAATTGCTGCAACGTGTCGTCCTGGCTCACCAGGTTGATTTCGATTTCGTTCAAACGCGCATCCATGGCATCCATGCGTAATCCATCCGCCCCGGTCTATGCAAAGGCGCTAGTGTAATCGCTGGCAGTGAAACGGGCGCGCGCCGCGGCGGCCGCCGTCAGCACTCGATGATGTTGACCGCCAGGCCGCCTCGCGACGTTTCCTTGTATTTGGTCTTCATGTCGGCGCCCGTGCGCATCATGGTCTTGATGACCTTGTCCAGCGATACATAATGCATGCCGTCGCCGCGCATGGCCAGGCGGGCCGCATTGATGGCCTTGATCGCACCCATGGCGTTGCGCTCTATGCAAGGTATCTGCACCAAGCCGCCGATGGGGTCGCAGGTCATGCCCAGGTTGTGCTCCATGCCGATTTCCGCCGCGTTCTCGATCTGCGCGTTCGTGCCGCCCATCACCGCGGCCAGCGCGCCCGCCGCCATGGAACACGCCACGCCGACTTCGCCTTGGCAGCCGACTTCCGCCCCCGAGATAGATGCGTTTTCCTTATAAAGAATGCCGATCGCGCCGGCTGTCAGCAGGAAGTCGACGATGCCGTCGTCATCCGCTTTGGGCACGAAATTCCGGTAATAAAGCAGCGTGGCAGGAATAACGCCCGCCGCGCCATTGGTGGGCGCCGTTACCACTCGGCCGCCGGCGGCGTTTTCTTCGTTAACGGCCATAGCGTACAGATTGACCCAATCGAGCATCGTCAGCGGATCGCTCAACGCCGCTTCGGGCCGCGCGCGCAACAACGCGTATTGCGTGCCCGCCCGGCGGCGCAGGTTCAAACCGCCCGGCAGGCTGCCCTGTGTGGAGCATCCCCTATCCACACAAGCTTTCATGACTCGCCAGATTTCCAGCAAGCCCGCGCGAACTTCCTCCGGATCGCGGCGCGCCTTTTCATTTTCCATCATCAGGCCGGCAATGGACAGGCCCGCGCCGTCGGCCATCTCGAGCAGCTCTTGCGCCGACCTGAACGGATAGGGCAAGGGCTCGGGCTCGGCCTGCTCCATCACCAGGCTCTGGCCGTCTCCATCCATGACGAAGCCGCCGCCGATCGAGTAATACTCCTTTTCCAGGAAGACGTCGCCCGCCGCATTGCAGGCCATGAATCGCATCCCGTTGGCATGACGCGGCAAGGCGCTGCGATGAAACTGGATATGCCGCTTTTCCTGGAAGGCGATGTCGTGCTTGCCGAGCAAGGGCAGGCGGCCCGTCTGCCGTATGCCGTCGATGATCCCCGGCACGAGATCCGGGTCCAGCTGGTCGGGCTTGTGCCCGCACAGGCCCAGAATGACGGCGATATCGCTGCCGTGTCCCTTGCCGGTCGCGCCCAGGGATCCGAACAGCCCGGTGGTGATGCCGGCCGTTTCGGATAATCGGCCCGCCTGCTCCAGGTCGTGCGCGAACCGCGCCGCCGCGACCATCGGGCCGACCGTATGCGAGCTGGACGGACCCAGGCCTATTTTGAAAATATCGAACACACTCAATGACATGGCTATCACCTGTTCGGCGGATGCAGCCGCCTTTCAGCACGTTATGGGGACATGTTGCCACTCATCCCGGAAACGCACAATATCAGGTTTTCATCTTCTCATGCGCCCGGGATGAAAGATGATTCAAGATCTCTGCAGCACTTCCTTCAACGCGGCCAGCAACCGCTCGAAGCTGGCGACGATTTCGTGCTCGGCCACGCAGCCGTAGCCCAGCAACAGGCCCTGGCGACGCGCCGCATCGCCCGAGTAATAGCGGGACAAGGCGCGCGTGAGGACGCCTTTGCGGCCAGCCGCTCGCACGACCGCGCGGTCATCGGCTCCTTCCGGCAGATTCAACACGATATGCAGCCCGGCTTCACTGTCGTCCTGGTGCAGCCAACCGGGGCCGAGACGCCGGTGGATCAGGTTCACCAGCATGGCCCGGCGGCGTCCGTAGATCAGCCGCATGCGGCGGATGTGCGCGGCATAGTGGCCTTGCGAAATGAACGCCGCCAATGCCGCGTGCGTGACCAGATGGCCCTCCCGGTACAGCTCCGCATGGGCGGCCTGGAAAGCCGCCGTCAGCATCTTGGGCAAGACCAGATACCCGACGCGCAAGCCGGGATACATGGTCTTGCTGAACGTGCCGATGTAAACGACGGGCGCGTCCGGCTCCAGCCCTCGCAGCGAGGATATGGGATGGCCCGAGAAACGGAATTCGCTGTCGTAGTCGTCTTCGATGATCCAGCTGCCGGATTGTCGGGCGATGGCCAGCAGCTGGCGCCGGCGGGCCAGCGACATGACAGCGCCCAGCGGATACTGATGCGAAGGCGTCACGAAAATGAACCGCGGCGGCGCCAATGCAGAGGCGTCGGACAGGCACATGCCTTCCTGGTCGACCGGCACACTGAGCGTGCGCAGGCCGTTGGCGTCGAATATCGTGCGCGCCCCCCAATAGCTGGGATTCTCTATCCACGCCACGTCGCCGGGATTGCCCAGGACGCGGGTGGCCAGGTCGATGGCCTGGTGCGAGCCCTCGGTGATCAGTATCTGCTCGGGCTCGCAGTCGATCGATCGCGTCATGGCCAAATGCTGCGCCAGCGCCTGGCGCAGCGCCGGCAGGCCGCCGCCGTAGGAATAGCCCAGCCATTCCGGCTCCGGATTGCGCCATAGCGCGGCCAGGATGCGGCCGAACTTCCTGTGCGGGAACGCTTCTACGTCGGGCTCGCCGGGCATGAACGCCCCGCGCCGATAAGGCACCGCCGAAACGCCGCTCACGATGCGCTCGCCGCGCTCGGACAACAGGGCCTGCACCGCGCCGCCCGTGGCAAGGGTGGGAGGGCGAACGGCGCGCAGATGCGTATCCGGCAAGGCGGCCGTGACGAAGGTGCCGCTGCCCTGCCTGCCGTCGGTATAGCCTTCGGCGGCCAATTGTTCGTATACGTGCGTAACGGTGTTGCGGGCGATGCCCAGGGATTGCGCCAGGTCGCGCGATGCCGGCAAGCGAGCTCCCGCGGCGACGACGCCGTCCAGGATGGCTTGGCGCAGCGCATCGTAAAGACGCTTGTTCATGGGCGCCGGCAGGACGGCGTCCGCCTGCGCGGCAGCCAGCTTCGCCATCAACATGTCACTGATCAGCGTCTTCAATTGGCTCTATCTATTTTGAAAAAGTGGATCTCTTGTTTAGGTCCATTCTAGCATTTAATGGCTGCATCACTTTTATCCTCATCATCCGCCGGACCGCATCCGACGCGCGGCCCGGCCTCCCACCGAGAGGCGACGTATGAGCAACCAGAAGCTGAACGAGAGACGTGTCCAAGCCACCCCCGGCGGCATCGGCGTGATGTGCGATTTTTACGTTGCGCGCGCCGAGAACGCCACGCTGTGGGATGTCGAGGGCCGTGAATACATCGATTTCGCGGCCGGCATCGCCGTGCTCAATACGGGGCACCGCCATCCCAAAGTCATCGGCGCGATCGCCGCCCAGCTGGACAGCTTCACACATACGGCCTACCAGATCGTGCCGTACGAAGGCTACGTCGAGCTGGCGGAGCGCCTGAACGAGCTCGCCCCCATCGACGGGCCGGCCAAGACCGCGTTTTTCACCACCGGCGCCGAAGCGGTGGAAAATGCCGTCAAAATCGCCCGCAGCCATACGAAGCGTCCGGGCGTGATCGCGTTCACGGGCGGATTCCACGGCCGCACGCTGCTGGGCATGGCGCTGACCGGCAAGGTGGCGCCCTACAAGTTGTCGTTCGGCTCCATGCCCGGCGACATTTTCCACGTGCCCTTCCCAGGCAAGACACAGGGCGTGACCGTGGCCGACTCGCTCAAAGCGCTGGACTTCCTGTTCAAGGCCGACATCGACCCGCAGCGAGTGGCCGCCATCATCATCGAGCCGGTGCAGGGCGAAGGCGGATTCAACATCGCCCCGCCCGAGCTGCTCCAGGCGCTGCGCCGGGTGTGCGACCAGCACGGCATCCTGCTCATCGCCGACGAAGTGCAGACGGGATTCGGGCGAACCGGAAAAATGTTCGCCATGGAGCACCATGCGGTCAAGCCCGACCTGATCACCGTGGCCAAAAGCCTGGGCGGCGGGATACCCATTTCCGGTGTCATCGGCCGCGCGCCGATCATGGACGCGCCCGCGCCCGGCGGCCTGGGCGGCACCTATGCCGGCAATCCGCTGGCCGTCGCGGCCTCGCTGGCGGTGCTGGACATACTCCGGGAAGATCGGCTGCCGGAACGCGCCGTGCGCCTGGGCAAGCAGCTGCAAGACCGGCTCGATGGGCTGCGCGGGAACAACCCCGCGATCGCGGAAGTGCGCGGCCTGGGCTCGATGGTCGCGATCGAGATGCATGATCCCGAGACGGGCAATCCCGACGCCGACGCCGTCAAGCGCGTGCAGCAAAAGGCGTTGGCCCAGGGCCTGGTTTTGCTAAGCTGTGGGGTACATGGGAATGTGTTGCGCTTCCTCTATCCGCTGACCATTCCCGACGCGCAGTTCGCACGCGCCCTGGACATCCTGTCCGACGCGCTCGGCTGAGCCCCCCGCATACGCACTCACGATAAGGATCAACGCCATGTCCACTTTATCCGTACCTCTGAGCCGTCCCGATCTGTTTCGCCAAGCTTGCTACATCGATGGGAAATGGATCGGCGCCGACGGCCACGACACGATCGCGGTGACCAATCCCGCCACCGGCAAGACCATTGCCTCGGTGCCCAAGCTGGGGCGGGCGCAGACCGAACAGGCTATCGCCGGCGCGCAGGCCGCCTTGCCGGCCTGGAGCGCGAAAACCGGCAAGGAACGCGCCGCCGTCCTGCAAACCTGGGCCCGCCTGATGATGGATAACCAGCAAGACTTGGCCGCCATCATGACGTCCGAGCAGGGCAAGCCCCTTGCCGAAGCCGCGGGCGAAATCGCCTATGCCGCGTCGTTCCTGGAATGGTTCGCCGAAGAAGCGAAACGCGTCGACGGCGACGTGCTGCAAAGTCCCAAGGCCGGCCAGCGCCTGCTGGTGCTGAAGCAGGCCATCGGCGTATGCGCCGCCATTACGCCCTGGAACTTCCCGGCGGCGATGATCACCCGCAAAGCCGGCCCGGCGCTGGCGGCGGGCTGCACCATGATCGTCAAGCCTGCCCAACAGACGCCCTTGACTGCCCTGGCCCTGGCCGCGCTGGCCGAGGAAGCGGGCGTGCCGGCCGGCGTGCTGCACGTGGTGACCGGCAGCTCGCGCGAAATCGGCGCCGCGCTATGTGAAAGCGAAACGGTTCGCAAGCTGAGTTTCACCGGCTCGACCGAAGTCGGCCGTACCCTGATGGAGCAATGCGCGCCCACCATCAAGAAATTGTCGCTGGAACTGGGCGGCAACGCACCGCTCATCGTGTTCGACGACGCGGACCTGGACGCGGCCATCGAGGGCATCATCGCATCGAAATACCGCAACGCGGGGCAGACCTGCGTCTGCGCCAACCGGATCTACGTCCAGGACGGAGTCTACGAAGAGATCGCCAAGCGCCTGGTCGACAAGGTCAATGCCATGAAAGTCGGCGACGGCTTCGAGGCCGGCGTCACGCAAGGCCCGCTGATCGACCAGGACGCCGTGGAAAAGATCCGGGAACACATCGCCGACGCCGTCCAGCAGGGCGCGCGCGTGATCGCCGGCGGCAAGGCCCATGCGCTGGGAGGCACGTTCTTCGAGCCGACCATCGTGCGCGACGTCACGCAATCCATGCGATTCGCATCGGAAGAAACCTTCGGTCCGGTTGCCCCGCTGTTCCGCTTCAAAGACGAGAAAGAAGCCGTCCGGCATGCCAACGACACGATCTTCGGATTGGCGGCGTATTTCTTCACCAAGGATTACGCGCGCGTCTGGCGCGTATCCGAAGCCCTGGAGTACGGCATCGTCGGCATCAATACCGGCATCATATCCAACGAAGTGGGGCCGTTCGGCGGCGTCAAGCAATCCGGCCTGGGGCGCGAAGGCTCCAAGTACGGCATCGAGGAGTATCTGGAGGCCAAGTACCTGTGCATCGATCTCGGCGCGGGAAACTGACGCGACAGGGGCCCTGATTTACCGTCGGACACGAGCGGACAACCGCCGCGCCCGGATCACGAACCCCGCTCGGCACCCAATAGCTCGGCCAGCGCCAATGCCATCACCTTGGTCGCCCGCCGCACGTCCTCGAGCGCCACGTTCTCGTCGGCCCGCTTCGCATTGGATTCGAGCAGTGTGCGCGGCCCGGCCCCGTACATCACCACCGGTATCCCCCGCTCGGCGTACAAGCGCGCGTCCGCATACAAGGGCGTCCCCACGGCGGGAATCGACTCGCCCTTGATGTCCTGCGCCGCGCGCCGGATCGCCGAGACCAGGATCTCGTGACCCGGCAGCGGCCGCAGCGCATTGGCCCGCAACAGCCGCCTGACGTCCACCCGTATGCCTTCCAGGCCGCGCACGGCGTCTTGAATCAGCGTGCGCACGTCCGCCTCCACCTCGTCGGGATCTTCTTCGGGAATCAGGCGGCGATCCATCTTCAGCGTAACCTGGCCCGGCACGACGTTGGTATTCGTGCCGCCGCCTATCCACCCCACGATCATGGTCGGATGGCCGATCCCGTCCACCGAGGACTGAACGGCATTCAATTGATCAGCGCGCGCATAGATCGCGCTCAGGATGCGATTGGCCGCGCGCAGCGCATCATGCCCCGTATGCGGCACGGCGCCGTGCGTCGCCTTGCCGTTGACGGCGACCTCGAATTGCAGGCAGCCGTTGTGCGCCATGACGACGGCATAGCTGAACGCCGCGCAGACCACGTAATCCGGCTCGACCAGCCCTTGCTCGAGCAGCCAGCCCGGACCCAGCAGACCGCCAAACTCTTCATCGTAGGTAAAGTGAAACTCCACCGTACCCTTCAGCGCCGCGCCGGATTCCTCCAGCGCCCGGACGGCGAACAGATAGGTGGCGAAATCGCTTTTGGAAACGGCCGCCGCGCGGCCATACAGCCGGCCGTCATGCACCTCGCCGCCATACGGCGGCTTGGTCCAGCCGTCGCCGGGCGGCACGACGTCGCCGTGCGCGTTGAGCGCAATGGTCGGGCCCGGCCCATATTCGCGCCGCACGACCAGATTGGTGATGCTTTGCATGCCATAGTCCCGCACGCGTTCGATCGGCACCGGATGCCGCTCGACCTTCCAGCCCCATTGCTCGAGCGTGTCCGCCACCGCGCGCGCGTGGGGCGCGTTGTCGCCGGGCGGCGTATCGGTCGGGATCCGCACCAGCCGCTGCAGGAACGCGACTTCGTCATCGAAATGCCCGTCTATCCAATCGGTCAGTCGGTCGTTCACGGTGTTGCCAGCCATTGCACTTTTTTCCTTCTTCATGCTTTCAGTAACCGCCCACTTCGCCGCGCTTGACGAAGCGGCCGTTGCCGGGCTTGCCCAGCCAGTGCTCGCCGTCGACGATCATCTCGCCGCGCAGGAACACTTTCTTTACACGCCCATGCACATGCCGGCCCTCGAACAAAGTGTAATCGCAGGCGCCGTGATGCGTATGAGCGGAAATCGTGTGGCACTCTTGCGGATCGAACAGCACGACGTCGGCATCGCTGCCCACGGCTATGGTGCCTTTGCGCGGAAACAGGCCGAACAGCTTGGCCGGCGCGGTCGAAGTCAGCTCCACGAAGCGGTTCAAGGATATCTTGTTCTTGCGCACGCCGCCGTCATAGATCACCGTCATGCGTGTTTCGACGCCGGGCACGCCGTTCGGTATCAGCGAAAAGTCGTCCTTGCCGTAAGGTTTCTGGCGCACGCGGCCAAGATGCCCCTCTTTCATGCAGAACGGGCAATGGTCTGTGGAGACGAGCTGCAGATCGTCGGTCTTCAACGCCGTCCACAAAGCCTTTTGCGACTCCTTGTCGCGCAACGGCGGGCTCATCACGTAACGCGCCACGTCGAAGCCCTCTTTCTCATACTCCGAGTCGTCGAAGAACAGATAGTGCGGGCAGGTTTCGGCGAACACCGGTATGCCGAGATCGCGGGCTTCGACCACATGCTTCAGCGCTTCCTTGGCCGACAAATGCACGAAGTACACCGGGGCCTCGGCCAGCTCGGCCAGGCGGATGCCGCGATGCGTCGCCTCGCCCTCCATCAGCGCCGGCCGCGTCAGTCCGTGATAGCGCGGCGACGTATGTCCTTGCTCCAGCGCCTCTTTGATCAGCAGCTCGATGATGGTGCCGTTCTCCGCGTGCAACGCCACCATGCCGCCGTGCTGTCCCACCATGCGCATTGCCCTGAAGATGGCGGCATCGTCGACCATCACCGAATTCGGATAGGCCATGAACATCTTGAAGCTGCTCACGCCCTCGTGGCGGATGGCGGTCTTCATGTCCGCCAGCACGTTCTCGTCGACATGAGTGACGATCACGTGAAAGCCGTAGTCGATGCTCGCCTTGTCGCCGGCCGTCGTCTGCGCGCGCGCAATCGCTTCCAGCGGGCTGGTGCCCTTGTTCTGGAAAGCGAAATCGATGATGGTCGTCGTGCCGCCGAACGCGGCGGCCTTCGTCCCAGATTCAAACGTATCGCACGTGGTCGAATCGCCGAACGTGTTCTCCATGTGGGTGTGGCAGTCGACGCCGCCGGGCAGCACGTACAGCCCTTCGGCGTCGACGACGGTCACGTCCTCGCCGACCGGCAGCGACCGGCCTATCGTCTGGATGCGGCCGTCATCCATCAGGATGTCGGCGACATAGTTGTCCACAGCGGTAATAATGCGTCCGTTACGAATGAGCGTAGGCATGGCTGCTCCTGTGATGAGTCAAAGTCCGGCGGCTTTCATCGCCTGTTCCAGCATGGCGATTTCCGATTTCGGCAAGGCGGGGATGGGCGATCGCACCGCGTCGTTCTTCAGGCGGCCCAGCAACTTCAGGCACGTCTTGAGGCGGGCGTTCGCGTACCCGCCCGGGCTGGCGCCGTAGATCGCCTTGGCCAATGGATAGATGCGCGCATTCATCGCTCTCGCCCGCGGCAGGTCGCCCTCGCGCACGGCGCGCTCCAAATCCACGATGATGTCGGGAATCACGATGGCCAGGCTGACCAGGCTGCCTTCGGAACCCAGCGCGAAGCAGGAAAACAGGTGCTCGTCGCCGGATGCCATGACCGCGACGCGCGGCGCAATCCGCTTTACCAGCGCTCTGTTGCCTTCATACGCGCTGGTTTCCCAGCTGCCTTCCTTGATGCCCACGACGTGGTGCAGGCGCACCAGCGCTTCGAGCGTGGCATGGCTATAGGCCATGGCTCCCGCGTTCACACCCGCCTGATACAACATCAGTGGCATCTGGGCGGCGTCATTGGCAATGACGTGGTGCCGGACCGCCATCTCGGTCGTATGCGAAAGCGCCCACGAGAATGGCGGGAAGATCAGCGCGATGTCGGCGCCCGCCTCCCTGGCCTGCGCCGTATCCTGCCTTGCCTCGTAGCTGTTCTCCGCATTGATGCCGTTGACCAGGATGGAACGCTTGCCGCACACTTCGTCGGCCACTTCGAGCACGCGCAGCTTCTCGCGCGAATTCAGCATGAAGTTCTCGCCGGCATGCCCGTTGACCAGCAAGCCGACGATCCCGTCCCGGGAAGACACCTCGTCGATGTGCTCTGCCAGCGCTCCTTCGTCGACCCGTCCATCCGGCGTGAACGGGCATATCGTCGCCGCATAAACGCCATTGAAATCATTCTTTTCGCTCGTAAACATTAACGTTCCTCATCGGCCGGCTGCGTATCGAGCAGGCGGCCAGGATCAAATAAAGGCATCTCGGGCAAGCCGCCCAGGATGTGTTGCGCAATGATCTTTCCCATGAACGGACCGCTGGTGTAGCCCGAATGGGCGCTTCCCACGACATAGGCGTTCTCCACGCCGGGCACGTCGCCGATGATGGGCATCGCGTCCGCCGTTTCCGCCTCCAGCCCGAGCCAGACCCGCGCAATCCGCCCTTCGGCCAAAGCCGGTATGACGTAGCGCGCCAGGCGCATATTGCCGATCAGGTTCTCGGGTATGGCCTCGACGCCGCCCCGCCCGCGATCGCCATCAGTTCGGCCAGCCCATCACTCAATTCCAGGTCATCCAGCACAAATTCGCGGACATGCAAATGATGGCGGAAACCGCCCGCGTGCTGACCTATCGCGTGGCCGACATGCTGGATGCCGGCCTCACTCCCAATATGGAAACCGCGATCGCCAAAGTCACGGCGACCGAAAACAACAACCGTTGCGCCGACATGGGCATACAGATCATGGGCGGCGCCGGGCTCATGATGGACTATGAAATGCAGATGTACTTCCGGGACGCCCGCGTGGGCACCATAGGCGGGGGCACCAACGAAATCATGCGCACGGTCATCGCCAGGCAAATGAACCTTTAACGAACGAGACAAAGGCCCATCATGCACGCCGCATCCAATACCGACACTGAAAGGGAAGGCCTGGTTTTCTC